>ULRN01004554.1_pt1 | contig 14846 bp, 9 predicted proteins | sample 1955461 | NCBI WGS metagenome assembly ULRN01 (sample SAMEA4835683, study PRJEB28245) | human gut metagenome | biome: gut microbiome; material: fecal sample | place: Denmark | collected 2008 | reverse complement strand
CAACATGGCAGGATTCTACCCGGCCGGAGCACTCATGGAGGTGATGAACGAGGACGGAACGATGGCCCGACTGCCGCAGCTGCTCGAATTCGGAAAGAAATACGATCTCAAGACCATATCCATCAAGGACATGATAGCATACAGGCTGAAGCACGAAGTGCTCGTGGAGAAAGGCGTGGAAGTTGACATGCCTACCATATACGGCCACTTCAAGCTCATACCGTTCCGCCAGACAAGCAACGGACTGGAACACATGGCGCTCATCAAGGGAGAATGGGAACACGACGAGCCGGTACTCGTAAGAGTGCACTCATCATGCTCCACTGGCGATATCCTGGGCAGCATGCGCTGCGACTGCGGAGAACAGCTCCACAAGTCAATGGAGATGATAGAGAAGGAAGGAAAGGGAGTAATCGTATACATGCAGCAGGAAGGCAGAGGCATCGGACTGATGAACAAGATCGCCGCATACAAGCTGCAGGAGAAAGGCATGGACACCGTGGAAGCAAACATACACCTCGGATTCAAACCGGACGAGAGAGACTACGGATGCGGAGCACAGATACTGCGCGAGCTGGGAGTGAGCAAGATGCGACTGCTCACCAACAACCCCACCAAGCGCGTCGGTCTGGAGGCCTACGGACTGGAAATCGTGGAGAACGTGCCAATCGAGATAGAGCCGAACAAATACGACCTGAAATACCTGCAGACAAAGAAGCTCCGCATGGGGCATGACCTCCATCTATAGGATATGTTGCAACTCTTTAATACTTATTATGCAATAAATATTGTATTTTATTCGTTAAAGAGAAGAAAAAGCTATACTTTTGCAACTAAAACTATCAGTAACTAAAAACAATGACAAAAGTATCAGACCGTCTTAACAGACTAGCACCCTCTGCGACACTCGCAATGTCGCAGAAAAGCGGTGAAATGAAAGCCCAAGGCATCGACGTGATAAACCTTAGCGTAGGCGAACCCGATTTCAACACACCAGAACACATCAAGGAGGCTGCAAAAAGGGCAATAGACGAGAACTTCTCAAAATACTCACCTGTGCCAGGCTACGTAGAATTGAGAAAAGCCATAGCAGACAAACTCAAGAACGAGAACGGGCTGCAATACTCCACAAACGAAATCCTCGTGTCAAACGGAGCAAAGCAGAGCGTCTGCAACACAGTGATGGCACTCGTGAACGACGGAGAGGAAGTTATCATTCCGGCACCATACTGGGTGAGCTACCCGCAGATGGTGAAGCTCGCAGGAGGAGTGCCGGTAATCGTGGAAGCAGGCTTCGAACAGAACTTCAAGATGACACCGGAGCAGCTCGAAGCGGCAATCACGCCCAAGACAAGGATGATAATCCTCTGCTCGCCAAGCAACCCTACGGGAAGTGTCTACTCGGCCAAGGAACTTGAAGCACTCGCAGAAGTGGTGAAAAGGCATGACGGTCTGTATGTTCTCGCAGACGAGATATACGAACACATCAACTACGTGGGCAAGCACAGCAGCATAGCACACGTGGACGGAATGAGAGAACGCACGATAATTGTCAACGGAGTGTCAAAGGCATACGCCATGACAGGATGGAGAATAGGATTCATCGCAGCTCCGGAATGGATAGTGAAAGCTTGCAACAAGTTGCAGGGACAGTACACCAGCGGACCATGCTCCGTAAGCCAGAAAGCCGCAGAGGCTGCATACACCACCTCACAGGAGTGCGTGGAGACAATGCGCAAGGCTTTCGAGCGTCGCCGCGACCTTATCGTGGAACTGGCAAGCCAGATTCCAGGACTCAAGGTGAACAAGCCGGAAGGTGCGTTCTATCTGTTCCCGAAATGCAGCAGCTTCTATGGCAAGAGCTATGAGGGGAAGACCATCAACAACTCCATCGACCTCGCAATGTTCCTGCTCGAAACAGGACACGTGGCAACAGTGGGAGGCGATGCCTTCGGCGACCCAGACTGCTTCCGCATGAGTTACGCCACGAGCGATGACAACATACGTGAGGCAATGAAGAGAATCAAGGAAACCCTCGCATTGCTCAAGTAAAAGACAAAACAAACGAAATATCTGTCAATAAAAGACTATAAAGGCGAAGCAACTGGTCTTTTTATAGAAAAAAAGCCATGTTGGTAGTTAAAATCATTTAACAAGTATGCAAGATTATTATTAAATTATTATCTTTGCAGCTGGCTGAACCTATGTCTATATCTTCGATGGCTGAAAGTTCAAAAGAAGTATTGGCACTAATCGAAAAATACATAACTTAAATTTATTAATAACTTAATTTAAAATCAAAAAAAATTATGGCAAATTCACAGAAAGCAGCCCCAGCTAAAAAGCAGGGCTTCCAGGGTGTTCGCGCAGCGATTTGGATCATCGTACTCTGCTTCATCGCAGGTGTATGCTTCTATCAGTTCGTACTCGGTAACCCTGCAAACTTCCAGGGTGGCGACAACGCAAACGCTCCTCTTCCAGGTAACCTGCTCGGTACTATCTACAAGGGAGGTATCGTCGTTCCTGTAATTATCACACTTCTCTTCACTGTGATCGCACTTTCAGTAGAGCGTGGTCTCGCTCTGCGCACTGCAAACGGTAAGGCAAGCCTCGTTAAGTTCGTTGCTAACGTTAAGGCAGCCGTTACAGCAGGTGACATGGCTAAGGCTCAGCAGCTTTGCGACAAGCAGCAGGGTGTTGTAGGTAACGTTGTTACAGCTTCTCTGAAGGCTTATGCTGAGATGGAGGCAACATCAGGCTTGAAGAAAGAGCAGAAGGTTTCTAAGATCCAGCAGGCTCACGAGGAGGCTGTTCAGCTCGAGATGCCTACTCTGCAGATGAACATGCCTATCCTGGCTACTCTCGTAACTCTCGGTACTCTTACCGCTCTGTTCGGTACCGTTGTCGGAATGATCAAGTCATTCGCCGCTCTGGCAGCAGGTGGTGGTGGTGACTCTCTCGAGCTTTCTACCGGTATTTCCGAGGCCCTCGTCAACACTGCTTCTGGTATTTTGACTTCATGGTGCGCCGTTGTTGCTTATAACTACTACTCAAACAAGATCGATAAGCTTACTTACGCTCTTGACGAGGTTGGTTACACTATCGCAAAGACATACGAAGCTAACCATACAGAAGAGGCTTAATCTTTTTTACTAACCCTTTTAAACTTTTATCACTATGGGTAAGTTAAAGATTAAGAAAGCCGACATCTGGATAGACATGACCCCTATGTCTGACGTGATGGTCCTTCTGCTTACCTTCTTCATGTTGACGTCAACGTTCGTGAAGAATGAGGCAGTGAAGGTAAACGCGCCGGGCTCAGTGTCAGAGATCAAGGTTCCAGAAACACAAGTTCTGCAGATTATCGTTGACAACACCGGTAAGGTATTTATCGGTCTTGACAAGCCAGGATACATGCAGGAGATGCTCACCGGATTCAAGGAGAAGTTCAGCGGACTGTCTCTCTCTCCTCTTCAGGAGAAGAACTTCGTTGGTCTCGCATCATTCGGTGTTCCTATGAACAAAATGTCTGATGTTCTCAAGCGTGAAGCATCTGACATCAACAACGAACAGAAGAACATGGGTATTCCTTTGGACTCCATCAACGGAGGCATGAGCGAATTCCAGTGCTGGGTAGACGCCGCACGCAACGCTTCATTCGGCAGCGACATGAAGATTGCCATCAAGGCCGACGCAGCAACAAAGTACGGAGTTGTAAAGAAGTTGATGTCTGAGCTTCAGGATATGAGTGAGAACCGTTACTATCTTATCACTACATTAAAGAAGGAGGAGGCTGAATAATATGGCAAAGAAAAAAGGTTCAAGACAGAAAAAAGTCCAGACCCGTGTCGACTTCACCCCTATGGTGGATATGATGATGCTTCTTATCACCTTCTTCATGCTCTGTACTTCTCTGAGCAAGCCTCAGTCAATGCAGTTGACCATGCCAAGTAACGATAAGAACGTGAACGAACAGGATCGCTCGGCAACAAAGGCATCCCAGACACTGACTCTTTATCTGGCAGGAAACGATCAGATTTACCACGTAGACGGTATTCCACAGTACGACAACCCTGCATGTCTGAAGAAGACAACATGGGGTGCTGACGGTATCCGTAACGTGCTGATCAACCACAAGACAGAGGAAGGCTATACTCCTGTGAAGAACATCATGGCTGCAAAGAGACTTCTCGATGCAGAGCGCATGAAGGACAAGAGCATGGCTGACTCTACATACAACCAGCGTCTTGACAAGATCAAGAAGGGTGAGTTGGAGACAGGTAAGGTTCCTGCACTGACAATCATCATCAAGGCTTTGGACTCTGCGTCATACAAGAACTTGGTTGATGCTCTCGACGAAATGCAGATTTGTGCAATAGGTAAGTACGTTATCGATAAGGTGAACGATGATGACATGCGTCTTCTGAACGCTGCCCACATCAAGTAATCGGATTGATGATTTTTCTAAACATTAAAGTAAAAAAGAAAAATGGCAAAGATTGATCTTATATCAAATGAATGGGCTGACATAGTCTTCCAGGGTCGTAATAAGGTCTATGGTGCTTACCAACTGCGTAAAGGTACTGGCAAACGTAACATCTGGTCTATGGTGTTCGTTGCAGCCGTTGCAGCTGTTGCATATTTAGGACTTGCAGCTTATAATTCATATCAGGCAGCTCAGAAGGCCAAGTTCGAGGCTGAGATGGAGGCTTCTCTCATCGAGACCAAGAAGCAGGCCAAGGTAGAGAAGAAGACCGAGGCTCCGAAAGTGGAGCAGGTTCAGAAGGTTGAGAAGGTTAAGTCTTCTATCGCCTTCACACCGCCTGTTATTAAGAAGGACTCTGAGGTAAAACCTGAAGAGGAGATGAAAACTCAGGATGAGTTGAAGGAAACCAAGACAGCCATCGGTGCTTTCGACGTGAAAGGTAACGATGAGGCCGGTGGTACCGTGCTGAAGGCTGTTGAGGAAATCGCAACTCCTGAGCCTCCGAAGCAGGAAGCTGAGCAGAATAAGGTATTTGACGTTGTTGAGCAGCAGCCTCAGTATCCTGGTGGTATGGGCGCTCTCAACCAGTGGTTGGGAAGCAACATCAAGTATCCTGTGATGGCAGCCGAGAATGGCATCGAGGGACGTGTAGTCGTTCAGTTCGTCGTAGAGCGTGACGGTTCCGTTTCCGGTGTACACGTCGTACGTGGTGTTGATCCATCACTCGACAAGGAGGCTACCCGCGTGGTTTCAGCTATGCCTAAGTGGATTCCTGGTAAGCAGAATGGTTCTGCAGTACGTGTTAAGTACACCGTACCTGTAACATTCCGTCTCCAGTAATATCATTTAATCTATAATGAAAGGTAGAGGTAATGTCTCTTTTGGGAGGTATGTCTCTACCTTTCTTTTTTACATATTATATCAAAACATTCATTAAAGGAATAAACCAAAGGAGTAAAAACGACTATGAAGCGATTATCATTCACATATATTGTTATGACGTTGTCATTATTGGTTTTCTGCACATGTGGAGGACAGAAGTCCAAGAATGCCAGAACGGACACCTATGCATCAGGTAATATGACACTAATGTGCGACGAGAGCTTCAGCCCCATCGTGAAGGAAGAACTTGCCGTATTTCATGCCATGTACCCCGACGCACACGTCAAGGCGGAATACACCAACGAGATAGATGCCTTCAATGCACTGATGAAGCAGAAGGTACACCTCATCATCACGGCAAGGAACTTCTCCCCCAAACAGCTTGAGTATTTCAAGACAAACAAGATACAGCCGCGCTGGTTCCCTATCGGCTACGACGGACTGGCGTTTATCATAAACCGCAACAACGTGGATTCCTGCATCACAGTGAAGGACATCAAGCGTATCCTCTCGGGAGAAGCCACGAAATGGAACGAAGTGAACAAGGGTTCCAAGCTCGGAACCATCGACGTGGTGTTCGACAACAAACAGTCGGCGGCAGTGCGCTGGGCAGTAGACTCAATTCTCGGCGGCAAACCGATAAACAGCCCCAACATCTCAGCAGTGAAGACAAGTGCTGAGGTTATCAAATACGTGGAGAAGACTCCTAATGCCATCGGCATCATAGGCAGCAACTGGCTCAACGACAAGCGCGACACGACAAACATAACATTCAAGAAGAATATCACCGTGATGTCTATATGCCAAATGGAGAAGGCAACGGAGATGAACAGCTGGAAACCATACCAGCTGTATCTTCTCGACGGCAGATACCCGTTTGCAAGAACCGTGTACGCCCTACTCGCCGACCCGTACCACGGACTGCCCGTAGGCGTGGCAAACTTCATGCAGTCGCCTCAGGGACAGAAGATAATACTGAAATCCGCCCTCCTGCCCTATCGTGGAGACCTCGAATGGCGCCGTGTTCAGGTTAATGATGATTAAAAGTTGCGCAATTATTGCAAAACGCATACAATTTCTTTAACAAAAAGATGTTAGATAAAATAAAAGAAAGTATCTTTGCAATCACTTTATCATATACATCAATCAAAACGGAAAAGACATAAAGAAAACGGGAAATAAATAAAGAAAGAGTAAGAAGAAACTGATTGTCCAACTTAAAACAAATTTGAATTATGAAGACTATAAAATATCTATTAATCGGAGCGCTGATGACAGTATTCAGCGGCTCGGCAATGGCTCAGGCAACAGCAGCAGACGCTGTTAAGGCCATCAAGACAAACAACGACAAGGCAGCCGTAGCTGCTATAGTTAAGGAAGCTCTGAAAAGCTGCAAGAAGGACCCTAAGGCCCTTGCCGCAATCGGACGTGCATACCTCGACGTGAAGGATACCACCAACACCCGCAAGTATGCCAACATGTCAATCACCTTGACAAACAAGGCGAAGAGCGACAAAGTAGGCGACGGTTTCATGGTGATGGGAGACCTGGAGTACTTCCTGGACAACCCTGGCGCAGCAGCAGCAATGTATCAGAACGCCTACTACATCGAGCCAAACAACATCAACGCCTACGTAAAGTATGCCCGCGTGATGCGCGGTGTATCACCAAACATGGCAGTGGAGCAGCTCGAGAAGGTGCGCAGCATTGACCCCAACTACCCTGTTGACGCCGAGGCAGCCCACATCTACTATGAGGCAGCAAAGAAGAACAGCGCCTACATGGAGAAAGTGCTTGAGTACTACGGCAAGGTGACACCAGCCAAGCTCTACGCCCACGACCCGAGCTACCTCACAGAGTATGCACTGGCAGCCTTCGCAAACCAGAAGAACGATGTGTCAAAGAACCTCGCCCTCTATGGTCTGTCAAAGAAGCCACGCAACGCCGGCTACAACCGTCTCGCCCTCTACAACTCAGTAGAGCTGAAGCAGTTTGAGGAGGCAAAGGGATATGTAGACGCCCTCTTCAACAAGAGCGACTCCGTGGAGCTCACTGCAAACGACTACAAGTTCGCAGGCATCACATTCAACGCTCTGAAGGACTACGACTCAGCCATCAACTACTACAACAAGCAGCTGGAGAGCGCTACAGACCCAGACCTGAAGGCAAACGTTATAAAGGACCTCTCTGACGCATACAAGTCAAAGGGCGACTTCGCAAAGTCACTGGAGCTTTATGAGGAATATCTGAAGATGAACCCGAAGGTTGGCATCAACGACTACAACGGTCTTGCTAACATCTACCGCAACCAGGCTGCAAACCTTACAGGCGCAGCCAAGACAGAGGCAGTGAACAAGGCTGTAGCTGTCTACAACCAGATGGCAGAGAAGTATCCAAGCAACGCAGACTTCTGCAACTTCATGGCAGCCCGCACCCTCGGCATCGCCGACCCGACACAGGCCAAGGGTCTCGCCCGCCCATACTACGAGAAACTTATCAAGATAATCGAAGAGAAGGGTGTAAAGAACGATGCAGACAAGGCACGCATCACAGAGGCTTACACCTACATGGGTATCTACCTCTATAAGATCAAGAGCGAGGCTGCAGCAGCCAAGCCATACTTCGAAAAACTCATCCAGATTGACCCGGAGAACGCTACTGCAAAGCAAGTTCTCGCAACATACTAATAGAATAATCAAAGCATTAGACAAAGCGGGTATGCCGAATCAAAAGGCATACCCGCTTTTTCGTATTATCAATTCATCTATCTGAATAAAGACCAGAAGAAACATCTCAGCACTTCCCCTTCAGGTATTCATCCACCTTCAGAGCGGTGGCCTTACCGCTTGCCATCGCCCTCACGACGAGCGAGGCTCCGTTTGCGGCATCGCCGGCGATGAAGACGTTATCGGGGAATTCAGGTTGCTCTGGTTTCAGGAATCCCATGGCGAGCAAGACGAGTTCCGCCTTTATAATCTCCGGTTTGCCGGCTGGTTCCATAATGGGGCGGCCACCGTCGGGATTCGGCTTCCAGGATATCTCCTGCACTTCAACCCCCGTGAGCCTGCCGTCCTTACCGATGAAACGCAACGAATTGATGTTCCATCGACGCTCACAACCCTCCTCATGGCTGGATGTGGTCTTCAGTGTGCGCGGCCAGTTCGGCCACGGGTTCTTCGGGTCGTCGGGGCCCTCCACGGGCTTCGGCATGATCTCAATCTGCGTGACACTCTTGCATCCCTGACGGTGGGCAGTTCCGATGCAGTCGCTGCCGGTGTCGCCGCCGCCAATCACGAGCACGTTCTTTCCCTTCGCCGTCACCAACTGGTCCTTGGCATATTCCGCCCCGTCGAGGATGCGGTTCTGCTGCGAGAGCATCTCAAGGGCGAAATGTACGCCCTTCAGGTCGCGTCCCGGAATGTTCAGGTCACGCGCCTCGGGGGTTCCCGTGGCAATCACATAGGCATCGAATCCTTCAGGCAGCTTCGCGGGATTGATGCTTTCGCCGAAGCGGAACACGATACCCTCCTGCTTGAGGATTTCGATGCGGCGGTCGATGATTGCCTTGTTGAGCTTGAAGTTCGGTATGCCGTAACGGAGCAGTCCGCCGGGGTTCTCGTTCTTGTCATACACGGTGACGCTGTACCCCATCTGGTTGAGTCGCGTTGCAGCCACCAGTCCGGACGGTCCGCTGCCGACGACTGCCACTTTCCTTCCGTTGCGCTCCGGGATGTTCACCCTTACATATTTCTCCTGATAGGCATGCTCGGTTATAGCCGCCTCATTCTCGCGGTTTGTCGTCGGTTCATGATCCGTGAGATTCAGCACACAGGCTTTCTCGCAGAGTGCCGGACAGATGCGTCCTGTGAATTCGGGGAAGTCGTTCGTGTCGTTGAGCAATCTGTAGGCCAGTTCCCAGTCGCCGCGGTATAGAGCGTCGTTCCATTCCGGTGCCTTGTTTCCCAACGGACATGCCCAATGGCAGAACGGCACTCCGCAGTCCATACATCTCGACGCCTGCATGCGTCTGTCTTTCTCATTGAGGGTCTGCTCCACCTCTCCGAAGTCATGAATACGGTCATGCACCGGTCTGTATCCCGCCTCCTGGCGGTGTATTGTCAAAAATGCTTTTGGATTTCCCATTATTGTATGTAATTTTAGCCCCTCCCCTACCCCTCCCCCGTAGGGAGGGGAGTGGAGTGAAGCATTTTGTTTGTTTATTAAAGCACCCCATCCACGCAGTAAGTGAAAAGTCACATTACTCCCCTCCCTACGGGGGAGGGACCGGGAGCTTTTAATAATCTCTCTGCATATCAGCTATTTTCTGCTGCAGCTTCCTTACCTGCTCCTCCTGGAGCACCCTCTTGTATTCGATAGGCACAACCTGGATGAAGTCTTCCACGTAGCGGTTCCAGTCATCAAGCATCGTGCGCGCCAGCTTGGACCCCGTATAGAGGTAATGCTGGCGGATTAGCTCGTGCAGCTCCTTACGGTAGCTGCTGTCTTCCACGAGGTTTATCTCCACCATGTCCATATTACAGAAGTAGTCGAAGTCGTGCTTCTTGTCCCACACGTATGCCACTCCACCGCTCATTCCGGCAGCGAAGTTGCGCCCCGTCTCGCCGAGCACCACCACGCGTCCGCCTGTCATATACTCACAACAGTGGTCGCCGGCACCTTCCACCACGGCTATGGCACCGGAGTTTCTCACGGCGAAGCGCTCGCCCACCTTACCGTTGATATACAGTTCGCCGCTTGTGGCTCCGTAGAGTCCTGTGTTTCCGGCGATGATATTGTCCTCTGCGTTGAAGTTGCTGCGCACGGGTGGCAGTATTGCGATGCGCCCTCCGCTGAGCCCCTTGCCGAAGTAGTCGTTGGTCTCACCCTCCAGCTTGAAACTGATTCCGCCGGCGAGGAAAGCTCCGAAGCTCTGTCCGGCACTGCCTTTGAACTTCACGTTGATAGTGGAATCGGGCAGTCCCTGCGCTCCGTATTTCTGCGCCACGAGTCCGCTGAGCATCACTCCCGTAGCACGGTCGGTGTTCTTTATCGCATAGTCCAGGTTCACCTCCTCCTGCGAGGCGATGGCCTTCTGCGACGAACGGATGATCTGCTGGTCGAGAATATTCGACAGGTCGTGTATCTGGTCGGTGGTATGGTAGAGCGAGCATGGACCGTCCTCCTTGTGGAGCAGACGGCTGAAGTCGAGCGTTGAAGCCTTGCTGCCATTTGCGGTAGGCTTGAGCTGCAGGAGTTCCGTGTGTCCCACGATGTCGTCGAGTTTGGTATATCCCATCTCGGCGAGGTATTCGCGCACTTCCTGGGCGAGGAACGTAAAGTAGTTCACGAGGTATTCATATTTGCCGATGAAATGCTTCCTGAGTTCCGGATTCTGCGATGTCACGCCGAGCGGACAGGTATTGAGGTTGCATTTCCTCATCATCACGCATCCCAGGACAATCAGTGCGAGCGTGCCGAATCCGAACTCCTCGGCTCCGAGCAGCGCCATGATGATAACGTCGCGCCCCGTCTTGAGCTGTCCGTCCACCTGCAGGCGCACCTGTCCGCGCAGTCCGTTCTTCATCAGCGTCTGCTGCGTCTCGCTCAATCCTATCTCTGGGGAAATTCCGGCGAATCTCATGCTCGATGCCGGCGAAGCTCCCGTTCCTCCCTCAGCTCCGGAGATTACGATGAGGTCTGCCTTTGCCTTTGCCACTCCGGCGGCAATGGTTCCCACTCCGCTTTCGGCCACGAGCTTCACGCTGATTGCCGCCCTGGGGTTCACGTTCTTCAGGTCGAAGATGAGCTGCGCCAGGTCTTCAATAGAGTAGATGTCGTGGTGTGGCGGCGGCGATATCAGGGAGATGCCCGGGATGGAATGGCGCGTCTTGGCTATGATTTCGTTCACCTTGAAGCCGGGCAGCTGTCCGCCCTCGCCGGGCTTGGCGCCCTGTGCCACCTTGATCTGCAGCTCCTCGGCATTGACCAGATATTCCGTGGTCACACCGAAGCGGCCCGAGGCTATCTGCTTGGTCTTGCTTGAGAGGGAGATGCCGTCCACTGCGGAGTGGAAGCGGTCGCTGTCCTCGCCGCCCTCGCCCGTATTCGAGCGTGCGCCGAGCTTGTTCATTGCCAGGGCTATCGCCTCGTGGGCTTCGATGGACAATGCCCCGAAGCTCATGGCTCCGGTGACGAAATGCTTCACGATGCTCTCCACCGGCTCCACCTTGTCTATGTCGATGGGCTTGCGCTTGAAGTCGAAGAAGTCGCGGATGAATATCGGACTCTCCTTCTCGTCGACAAGCCTTGTGTATTCCTTGTATTTCGGGTAGCTGCCGGTGCGTGTGGCGAGCTGCAGCGTGGATATAGTCTCGGGGTTCCATGCGTGCTTGATGCCGTCCTTGCGGTAGTGGAACTGTCCGAGGTTAGGCAGGAAGTCGGGTTTGCGCGTCATGCCGAAAGCCTTGTCGTGCAGTCGGATGGCATCCCGTGCGATTGTCTCCAGTCCGATGCCGCCGATGGTGGATATTTCCGTGCCGAAGTATGTCTTGAGCAGACTCTCGGAGAGTCCGATGCTCTCGAATATCTTGGCTCCCCGGTATGAGCGGATGGTGGAGATTCCCATCTTCGCCATTATCTTGAGCAGTGCTTTCTTCACGGCCTTTATGTAGTTTGCCTCCGCCGTGGCGTAGTTCTCCTGAATCTTGCCTCGTTTCACGAGGTCGTCGAGGATGGCGAACGTCATGTACGGACACAGGGCCGACGCTCCGTAGCCGAGCAGAAGGGCGGCGTGCATCGTCTCGCGTATTTCCCCGCTCTCCACGATCAGCGCCGTCTGCACACGCTTGCCCACGGAGATGAGATAGTGGTGCACGGCGCTTACAGCGAGCAGCGACGGTATTGCGGCATGGGTCTCATCCACGTCGCGGTCGGTCAGTATTATATAGTTGTATCCCTCGTCCACGCTCCTCTCGGCATCCTTGCAGAGGCGGTCTATCGCCTCGCGGAGCCCGTCTTCGCCCTTGCTGCATTCAAAGAGGATGGGCAGCTTCACGGTGTTGAATCCCTTGTAGCGTATGTTGCAGAGGATGTCGAGCTGTGTGTTTGTCAGTATAGGGTGTGGCAGACGCACCATCTTGCAGTTCGATTCATCGGGCGAAAGGATGCCCGAACCTACGCGTCCGATATATTCCGTGAGCGACATCACGAGGTTCTCGCGGATGGAGTCGATGGCGGGGTTGGTGACCTGTGCGAACTGCTGGCGGAAATAGTTGAAGAATATCTGCGGACGGTCGCTCAATACGGCGAGCGGCGTGTCGTTTCCCATTGCCGCCGTGGGCTCCTGGGCGTTCACACACATCGGCACGATGGTGTCGTCGATGTCCTCCTTGCCGTAGCCGAAGAGCACCTCATGCTCTATGAGCCGGTCCATGCTGTTGTCCACTTTCCTTCCGCTCTTCAGCTTCTCCAGCTGTATGCAGTTGGTGGAGAGCCATTTGCGGTAAGGATGCTCGTCGGCAAGCTTTTCCTTTATCTCCCCGTCATAATATATCTTTCCCTCCTGCGTGTCGATGAGCAGAATCTTTCCGGGCTGCAGACGTCCCTTCTCGGCAATCTCCGAAGGGTCAAAATCCATCACCCCCACCTCGGATGCCACCACCATCGTGTCGTTCTTCGTTATGGTGTATCGGGCGGGGCGCAGTCCGTTGCGGTCGAGCATTCCTCCGGCGTAGCGTCCGTCGCTGAAGAGCAGTGCGGCAGGGCCGTCCCATGGCTCCATCAGTATGGAGTGGTATTCATAGAATGCCTTGAGGTCTTCGGATATGGGGTTCTTGTCGTTGAAGCTCTCCGGCACCATGATGCTCATGGCGTGGGGCAGCGACAGACCGCTCATGACGAAGAATTCGAGCACGTTGTCGAGACTCGCCGAATCGCTCATCCCGGGCTGCACTATGGGGCTCAGGTCCTTCGTGTCGCCCAGCGTCTCGCTGCCCAGCACGCTCTCCCTTGCCTTCATCCAGGCGCGGTTGCCGCGTATGGTATTTATCTCGCCGTTGTGCGCCAGCAGGCGGAACGGCTGGGCGAGACTCCATGTAGGGAAGGTATTGGTAGAGAAGCGGGAGTGGACGAGGGCCAGTCCGCTGGTGAAGTAGTTGTTGGTGAGGTCAGGGAAATACTGCCTCACCTGCATGCTCGAAAGCATGCCCTTGTATACGATGTTCTTGTTTGAGAGCGAACAGATATAGAAGTCCTTGTCCGTCACTCTCCTTTCGATTTTCTTCCTTATTATATATAGCGTGCGCTCGAAGACGGGCACCTTGTCGTCGGTGACTCCCGTGACGAACACCTGTTTGATGTCGGGTTCGCTCGCCAGTGCCGTCTCGCCCAGGCATGCGGGGTTGGTGGGCACATTGCGCATGTGCATGAGCGACAGTCCTTCGCGCTCTATTTCCTCTATCATGATGCTCAGTATATCCTGCTGCCGCTTTTCGTCTTTGGGCAGGAATACGAGTCCCGTACCGTATTTGCCCTTTTCGGGCACCGGTATTCCCTGCAGCAAAATGAATTCATGTGGAATCTGGAGCATTATGCCCGCTCCGTCGCCGGTCTTGTTGTCGGCTCCCTCTGCACCTCTGTGGCGCATGTTTTCCAGCACCTTCAGTGCATTGTCCACAAGTTCGTGGCTCTTGTTGCCATGGATATTGACAACCATCCCCACTCCACATGCGTCATGCTCGTTGCCGGAAGAATACAATCCTTTTACCATATTTGGCTGTTTTTAAGTTTGTAAAACCGTTTGTGTTATGTCAAGTTGGCTGCAAAATTAATAAATCACTTTCGTATTGACAATTATTTCAGAAGAAAAACATTTGAATTAATGAATAAATTGATGGTATACTTGTAAAAAAGTCAACACTCTGTCGATAAATATAACTATCTGAAAGAAAAAGAAGACACTATGTTCTGGTTTGAAAGCAGCCGGTTATTCAGAAAATAAAAAAGACAGAACCCATATATCGTCACCAATGAACTGATTATTACCGACACCCTTTGCAGTGTCAGAAAAAAACTTTAACTTTGCCGTATCATAATATATAGCAGGCAAAAGGAGAAGAAAAACTATGGCAGAGAATACACGTAGAAACCCGAAGAGAATCCCCTACGGCATGATGAATTTCGTTAATGTGAGGGAGAGAGACTGTTATTATGTCGACAAGACAAGATATATCGAAAAGATAGAAGATTCCAACATGTTCTTCTTCTTCATCCGCCCGCGCCGTTTCGGCAAGAGTCTCACCATGTCTATGCTGCAGCATTACTACGACGTGAACGACGCCGACAAGTTCGACATGCTATATAAAGGGTTGTATATCGGCGACCACCCCACGCCGGAGCACAACAAATACCTCGTGATATACCTTAACTTTGCCGTTGTCAATGCCGAGCTCAATAACTACCGCAAGGCACTCGATGCGCA
>ULRN01041980.1_pt1 | contig 14993 bp, 18 predicted proteins | sample 1955461 | NCBI WGS metagenome assembly ULRN01 (sample SAMEA4835683, study PRJEB28245) | human gut metagenome | biome: gut microbiome; material: fecal sample | place: Denmark | collected 2008 | reverse complement strand
GGCTCTGCTGTCGGAGAAGCCGGTGCTGATTTTTGACGAGCCCACCAGCGGTTTAGACTATGCCCGCATGGTGGAGGTGTCCGGGGTGATCCGCAGTCTGGCAAGGCATGGGCGGATCGTTCTGGTGGTCACCCATGACCAGGAATTCATGCAGAGGGCCTGTGACCGGGTGCTGCGGTTGTAAAAGGAGAAATTTCATGCTGGAGCAAGTAATGGCAGACAACGGATTCCCTGTCCCACTGGTGGAGGGTGGAAACTGCCGGGTCTTTCAGTTTCACAGCGGTACCGGAGAGGGGATCATGACACAATACGATCTGTTCCCCGGCGTATCCCTGATGTACAACGATTTCCATATGGAGAGCTATGACTCCGCGTTCCGTACAACGGAGGATCTGCTGTGCATCGATTACTGCCGTCAGGGGCGCATGGAGTACCCTGCCGGCCCGGATGCGTACTCCTATGTGGAGGCGGGCGACCTGAAGCTGGACCGGCGGCTGGAGCACCAGGGCCATTTTACCTTCCCCCTTGCCCATTATCACGGGATCACCGTTGGTTTTGCGCTCCCCCAGGCCGCCCAATCGCTGAAGGAGTGGATACGGGAATTTCCGGTGGATCTGGCCCGGCTCCAGAATAAATTCTGCTCCAGCCGCCATCCCAAGGTGCTCCATGGGGCGCCCTCCATCGATCACATTTTTCAGGAGCTCTACGCGGTGCCGGAGCAGATCAAGATTCCTTATTTCCGCATCAAAGTACTGGAATTGCTCCTGTATCTGGACGCGCTGGAACTGCCAAAGGATGCGGAAAAGCCTTACTTCTATAAATCCCAGGTGGAAAAAGTGAAGGCTATCCATCGGTTATTGACGGGGGAGCTGGAACGCCACTATACGATTGCGGAATTGTCCGAACGGTTTTCTGTCCCGGCTACGGCGCTGAAGGAGTGCTTCAAGTCGATTTATGGGCAGCCCATCAACACCTATATGCGTAATTTCCGCATGGATCAGGCCGCGCTTCTGCTCCAGCAGGAGCCTCAAATGGGAGTGGCAGAGATCGCCGGCCGGGTAGGTTATGACAGCTCCAGCAAATTTGCCGCCGCATTCAAGGAAGTCAAGGGCAAGACGCCTCTGGAGTATCGGCGGGAAAGCCAATAAATTTTTCTGTCCAAACGGGACCAGACCGGCAGGACGGAGCGGACAGAGGAAGAAGAATTTTTTATAATCGTTGTAGTTAGCGCAAGCAAACTACAACGATTTTTCTTTGAGAGGAGTATTGCACATGAAGGAACGAACTTGGCTCGGTATCCTGCTCTCCTTCGCCGCACCCTGCCGGGGGAAGATGGCCGGGTCTGTGGTACTGGCGATTCTCAGTGTGGCCGGGGGCTTCGTACCGTATCTCGGCGTTTATCAGATCATCCGGCTCTTTCTGGAGCGTCAGGCGGACTGGGAGGGCATTGTATTTTGGTGCGGCGTGTGTCTGGCCGGCTATGCCGTCAAGGTGGCGGGATATGCCCTGTCCACCATGCTGGCCCATGTATCCGCCTACACGATTTTGGAGGGCCTGCGCCTTCAGGTGGCGGACCGGCTGATGGGGGCGCCGCTGGGCGAGGTGGAAAGCCGGCCCATTGGCTCCATGAAAAGCACCATTGTGGACCGTATTGAAGATGTGGAGCCGCCTCTGGCTCACATGATCCCGGAACTCAGTTCCAATCTTCTGCTGCCTCTGGTCGTGGTCATCGCCATGTTCGCCATCGACTGGCGGATGGGCCTTGCCCTGCTGGTGACCATCCCGGTGGCGCTCATTCCCATGACCTTCGGGATGCGGACCTATAACAAGAATTACGCCGCCTACATGGAGGCCAACGCCCATGTGAACAGCGTAATCGTGGAATATGTAGAGGGCATTCAGGTGGTGAAGGCGTTCAGCCAGGGGGAGCGGTCCTATCAGAAATTCGCCCAAGCGGTGGCCTCCTTCCGGGACTTCACCATGGGATGGTTCCGCTGCACCTGGGCTTCCATGAATCTGTGCCTGTCCATTCTGCCGACCACCCTGCTGGGGACCCTGCCGGCGGGCGTCGCGCTCTATCAGGCGGGGATACTGGACCCGGCCCAGGTGACGCTCTGCCTGATGCTGGCCCTGGGAATTGTGTCCCCCCTGATGAGCGCCACCGCCTTCATCAACTCCATGAAAAGTATGCAGTTTGCAGTAAAGGACACCCGTGAACTGCTGAATTTGCCCCAGCTCACGCAAGCGGAGCAGAATGTCCATCTGGAAGGCAGCAGCATCCAGATGCGGGATGTATCTTTTTCCTATGGCGGGACGGAGGGCAAGGAGGTGCTTCGCCACCTGAACCTGACCATCCCACAGGGGAAATTCACCGCCCTGGTGGGGCCGTCAGGCGGCGGCAAGTCCACCATCGCCCGGCTGACCGCCCGGTTTTGGGATGTGACGGGAGGCTCCATCACCCTGGGGGGACAGGACATCCGCAAGCTCCCGCTGAAGCAGCTCTCCCAGTCCATCAGTTTCGTCACGCAGGACAACTTCCTCTTTGACTGTTCCCTGAAAGAGAACATCCGGCTGGGGTGTCCGGGGGCCTCGGACGAGGAAGTGCTGGCGGCTGCTCAGGCGGCCCAGTGCGAAGAATTCATCGACCGGCTGGAACATGGCTGGGATACGACGGCCGGAGACGCGGGCAAGCAGCTCTCCGGCGGGGAGCGTCAGCGCATCGCCATCGCCCGCGCCATTTTGAAGGACGCCCCTATTGTGATTTTGGACGAGGCAACAGCCTTCACCGATCCCGAGAATGAGGACAAGATCCAACGCTCCATTATGGCGCTTTCCAAGGGGAAAACGTTGCTGGTCATCGCCCACCGGCTTTCCACTATCCAGAACGCGGATCAGATCGTGGTGCTGGAGAAAGGGAGTGTTGCAGACTGTGGTACGCAAGAAGAACTGTTAGGACGCTGCCCGCTGTATCAGGCCCTTTGGACGGCCCATGTGGGGGCACGGAACTGGGCGGTCACATCCGGCAAAAAGGAGGGGAATTGAGATGTTTCACAGCGTAGGACGCATTATGGGATGGGCAAAGAACTATCGAAAGCGAATGATTCTGGGCTTTGTGTGTTCGTTTTTCGCCACATGGTGTACTGCGGGGCCGGTGATGCTGGCGGCCTGGGCCCTGGGGCGGATGATTGGGAACGCCTGGGGGGAGAATGAACTTTCCGGCTCTCTCCCATGGCTGTGCCTGGCTGGAATCGTCGTTCTGATCCTGCTGCGGTTCTTCTTCACCTATTGGAAAAACCGGCTTCAGGAGAGCATCGGAACGGAACGGGCGGCAGAGCAGCGGATGGAACTGGGAGATGTACTGAAACGGGTGTCTCTGGGCTACTTTGCCAAAAACAATCTGGGGGACATTTTGGCGGCGCTCACCACGGAACTGAGCACGCTGGAACTCCAGAGTATGAAAATGGTGGACGCGGTGGTAAACGGTTATATTCAGGTAGCCGTGATCCTGCTGTGCGTGGCGATTTTCTGCCCGCCCGCCGCGCTGGTGGCGCTGATCGGTGTGCTGGTGTCCGCCTTTGCCCTGCGGGGCATTGGCCGTCAGAGCGCCCGCACCGCTCCTGTGAGCCACCGGGCTCAGGAGGCATTGTCCGGCGCGGCCGTCGAATACATCCACGGCCTGCCGGTGGTGAAGTCCTTTGGGCAGGACGGGGTTTCCGTTCAGCGATTCCGGGATGCCTGCCGGGACAATAAGGCCATCCGCATTAAAAACGAGTTTGGGTTCGTCCCTTGGAACTGCCTGCATCTGCTCGCTCTGCGGGCGGCATCCGTGGGGCTGGTGCTCGCCGCGGGCCAGCAGGCTTTGGTGGGAGCTTTACCGCTCCCGTATTTCCTGATGATTGCCCTGTTCTCCTTCACCATTTTCGGCAGTGTGGAGGCCATCAATGACGCGGCCCACATCCTGTCGGTGACAGACTCGGTGCTGGACCGGCTGGAGGAACTGGAACATACGGATTTCATTGACAAGGGCGGGAAAGAGGTCACACCGGAGCGGTTCGATGTGTCCCTCTCCCATGTATCCTTCGGGTATGGGAGCCGCGAGGTGCTCCACGATGTGACCTTTACCGCGCCCCAGGGGACCACTACCGCCATTGTGGGGCCGTCCGGCTCCGGCAAGAGCACGATATGCAATTTGGTAGCCCGCTTCTATGACGCGGACCGGGGTGCCGTGTCGGTGGGCGGCCACGATGTGAAAGAATTTACCTGCGAAAGCCTGCTGCGAAATATCTCCATGGTCTTTCAGAATGTGTATCTCTTCCAGGACAGTGTGGAGAACAATATCAAATTCGGCTGCCCGGATGCCACCCATGAGCAGGTGGTCGCTGCCGCCAAAGCTGCGTGCTGCCATGACTTCATCTCGGCCCTGCCGAACGGCTATGACACCGTGGTTGGAGAGGGCGGCTCCACCCTCTCCGGCGGGGAGAAGCAGCGCATCTCCATCGCCCGGGCCATTTTGAAGGACGCCCCTATCGTCATCCTTGATGAAGCGACCGCCAGTGTAGACCCGGAGAATGAACACCTGATCCAACAGGCTCTGTCCGCTTTGACAAAGGGGAAAACCATCCTCACTATCGCCCACCGGCTGGCTACCATCCAGCACGCGGATCAGATCCTGGTGGTGGAGGATGGCCGTATCGCCCAGCGGGGTACTCATGCGGAACTGATGGCCCAGGGCGGCTTGTACCGGCGGTTTATTGAGATTCGGGAACAGGCCGAGGGCTGGAGATTGGCGTGAAGAAAAGAGTGAAACGACAACACGGCACATCACTTCATGCCTCCGGCGAAGACTATCTGGAGGCCGTGCTGGTGCTCCAAAAGGAAAAGGGCATGGTACGCTCTGTGGATGTTGCCCGGCACATGGGAGTTTCAAAACCCAGCGTGTGCCACGCGGTAGCTACCCTAAAAGAAGGAGGCTTCCTCACCATGGACGGGGACTTCTTCCTCCGCCTGACCGATGTGGGCCGGGAGGTAGCCGAGCAGACCTATGAGAAGCACTGCTTCTTCACACGCCTGCTGGTAGAGGCCGGTGTAGAGCCAAAAACCGCCGAACAGGATGCCTGCCGCATGGAGCATGTGATCAGCCCAGCCAGTTTTCAGAAACTGACTGAGCTATATCAGAAGGCCCACCCAAATACAGAGCCGACCGAGAATGGGAGGCGGTTTGATGAGAAAACAGATTCTGTTGATTGATGATGACCTGCCCCTTTGCCGGCAACTCCGGGACGCCCTGCAGGACGATACCACAGAGGTCCGGTATTTCATTGACACAGCGGAGGCCCTGGACAGTTTCATGCGGCAACGGTATTGCTTGGTCATCATGGACTCGACGATGGAAGACATGGATGGCCGGGAACTGCTTCGGACCATGCGTCAGGCCAAGGCGGCCCCAATTCTGGTGCTCACCGATACGCTATCGCCGGAAGACGAAGTTGCCATTCTTTCATCTGGGGCAACGGTCTATGCTCAGAAACCAATCGATGGATTGCTCAGGCCAATGCTCTCATCCGCTTCTATATGGAGTCGGAACATACAGAGAAAAAATATTATACCTTGACCTTTGGGACAGAATTGGTTATTAACCCTTTGCATCGTCAGGTGCATTTAAAAGGGAGGTCGGAAATCCGCCCGGAAAACTCCCCATTTCCACGCTTTCTGAATTGTGGTAGAATGATAAGTACAGAATGGCAAATTGAAATTTGAGGAATTAAGAATTTATAGAGGTAATTCAAATGGAATATCGCAGCAATATTTCCTCAAAATGGTAAACAACTGCCGGCCTTACGATGGGAAATAGGTTTTACAGGAAAGCACACCGAAAAAGGCCTTAAAATTTGAAAGGGACTGCCGCACTAAATGATCTGTGTGGCAGTCCCTTCTTGTTGTTAAACTCCGTTGCTCACATAGCGGATGAAAATCAGTTTGTGATTACAGTCACCAGATAAATCCAGCATTCTCTGCATTCACTGCAAAGTACGGCTGTTCCTTACTCACCCCAGGGTGTTGCCACTAACGGCTCCGCTGGGTCATAGGGAATCCGGATAAAGCGGTCGAGCTTTTCTGGAGAGAAGCGGCTCTCATAAATGTGCCGGTGCTGTTCCATCAGCACGCTGTCGTCCACCGGCTTTTGGGACCAGTAGAGCGTCTTGTAGGGCACACCGAATAAAGCGGTCTCATACCCGGCGGTTTTTGCGCCGTTGCGGGCATAGAAGCCCAGGCGATGCTCCGCCATCACGGGATCGGGGGCGTGGGAGGGAAGCTCGCTTTCCCCGAAAATAGTCAGATCCGGCTCCTGTTCCAGCAGCATGGACAGGAGCAGCGCCCCGATCCCCCTGTTTCGATGATCCGCGGAAACGCACAGGTAATCCAGCAGGGCCCAGCCCGGCCGCCCCAGCCACAGAAAACAGGCTCCAACAATCTCATCGCCGTCAAACAGGCACCAGGGGCGGTAGAGTCCATCCCGCCACAGTTCCTCTATGGACTGCAGGGGCTTCAATTCTGAGGCGGGAAACGCCTGTTTCAGCTGCCCCTCATAAACAGACTTGAGTTGTTCCGATGTAGGTATCCGTAATTCCATCGTCATTCCCTTGCTATCATAATTAAAGTGTGTGGAGAAATCAGCTTTAACAGAGCGGAGGGCTTTTATTCACTCCATCGTTCCGTAGCGGACCGGCACATGGATGCTGCCCAGGTCCCGCACCGTCTGTTCCCCGGACGCCCAGACCGGCTTCAGGTCCACCTGGATGATCTGGGGATTTTCATAGGTCTTGAAATAGTAGACCTTGTTCGGAAGGTCGATCATGGAAGTGTACTGGGTGTAGTCAAAGGTCCCGTTGGCCGTCTTTACCACACCGTTGGGCAGGGTGACGCCCTCCAGGATGTGAAAGCCCTCCACGATGGCCTCCTGCATGGTCTCCGGCTGCACCATATGGAGCTTCTGGAACGCGGTCCTGACGAAACGGGCGGGCGGTGTGTAGCCACCGGGCAGGACGCTCGTTCCGGCGGCCTGTCCAAAAGGCTCCATCCGGAAACCACCCCAATCCGCCTGCTCCGTCTGCTCCGGCGCGGCCCCAATGTAGCTGCGTAAATTCGTCATCTGCCAGGGGAAATCCGGGCTGTTGGTCAGAACGCCCACCGGGTTTTCATAGGCGTTCAGCCCCTGCCTGGTCTGCTCCACCACGAGGCTTTTGCCGGACAGGTCGGTGAAGATCCAGTGCAGCGGCGCGACGGTCCCGGTCAGTTTGTCCTGAAGCCCCACCAGGGTGATGTCGGCCAGAAGCTCCCGGAGGTCATCCAGAGAGGCGCAGAGGCCGAGGACATAGTGTAAAAAGTCCAGGGCCGGGACCTGCGCCTTGCTGCTCTGCTGGGAGAACGGCGGGAAGTCGGCATATCCTTTAAAGTACAGCGCGCCGCCCGCAAGCCCCTTTTCGTTGACGCCATCAAACAGGACATAGAGATTTTTGAAGTGGCGGCTGATCCCCGCAACCGCATACCGGTCAGTGAGCTCCCTGCCCAGCGTGTTTTCCCAGGTGGAGCCGGCGGGAAAAGCCACAAGGCGCGGGTCCAGAATGTAGTGGAAATCCATCGTCCGGCCAAACACGTTTTCATGCTGCTGATTTAAGAAATTGATTGCAGTACACATAAAAGAAACCCTCCAATTTTTGAGTCTTGATGGACCGCCCTGTTTTACCGTCAGGGCGTTTTACCATTTATAGCCCACATCGCTAAACGCCAGCACAAGGCTGTCAATCCCCAGCAGGATCAGATAGGCCCCGATGACAAAGCCCATGGACAGGAACGCGAGGGCTGGCTGGAGCAGCATGAGGAAGCCGAGCACCAGCCCGATGATGTTCAGGACCAGGCTGAAATAGTAGTACCCGCTGCCGGCCACATACCGGATGATCCCCAAGTGGGTCAGGCGGGAGATGCAGTGCATGATGAACCATAGGGGGAAGAAGATCGTCAGCGCCCAAGCCGCGGCGCCGGGATAGACCATCACCAGCAAACCCGCAATCACGCTCAAAATGCCGCTGACCAGAGCCACTACCGGCCCGAAGCCGGTATGACGCTCCATCTTCACATAGAACACAATATCCGCGATCCCTGTGATAAGGGCGAACACGCCGTAGACCAGCACCGCGCCGGTCAGCACGCTGCCCGGCCGCAGAAAGGTGAAGATACCCAGCACGATCAGCAGAATACCGATGATCAGTTCCATCCATCCAAATTTAGAACGACGCCTCATTTTGCACAACCTCCGTTTCCTCTCCCCGCGGTGTATCCTGCACGCTGACTGCTTCCAGGGAGAGAAGCAGGGCGTGATTGGCGGCCTGCGCCGCGAAATCCAGTGAGTATTCTGCCAGCAGTAGGGCCTCCTCCGCGGACAGCCCCCGGCGCCAGACTTCGGAGAACGGGCCGTCCTGCTCCGCACGCTCACGGTCGATGAACGCCTCTATCGTCTCATAGGAGGACGCCAGCTTCCCGACCATGGGAGAGCGGCTGAACTTCAGCTTTGTCTGGAACGCCAGACGGTCCGCTTCATTTTTCTGCCGCAGGCGGGCCAGCTCCTGGCCGAGTTGTTCGCGGCTTGCTGTTTCACTGAGCTGGATGCTCCCGTGGAGCAGCCCGAACTCCCGGTCCAACTCATACAGTTTTGCGGACAGAATTTCATGTGACATGATCCGCACCCCTTTCCTTTTCATGCTTTTATTTTAATCAGGGCGGGGGGCTGGAACAATAGCCAGAAAATGAAGTGTGTATTGACAGAAATGCCGGAGTGTAAAACTTTTTTACACTCCGGCATTTCTGTGAAAAGAGAGGGTTATTGTCTGGGGGAGATCTCCCCCACAACAAGCTGATGGACAATATGAACGATGTGGTCTAAATTGCCGCTGTCAGCCTCGGTCCAGTTTTTGAGGAGGCCGAGGACCGCCTGACTGTGGTAGCGCATCACAAGTTTCAAGTCCGCATGGCTGCATTGAGCGTACAGGCCGCGTTTTTCCACCACCCGCAGGAAAAATGTGAAAAACTGTTCCTCCACCATCCGCTCGATCTCATCCCGGTAGTTGGTTTGAAGGCCATGCTCCACATAGGGGCGGGCGTTCAGCGCCAGCAGGAACAGACAGCGCAGCCCCTTTTCCGCGTCTCCCTGGGTAAGCGTTTCCTCGATCATTCTGTTCGTGCCGCGCTCCAAGACCCATTTCAACAGGTCTGGAATATCTTCAAAATGATAGTAAAAGGTCTGTCGGGTGATGCTGCACTCATCCACGATGTCCTTCACCGTCAGCTTTTTGACCTTCTTTTGCATCAGAAGCCGCTTCACGGCCTCTGCAATCAGCTCCTTTGTGTCAACTGCCACCCGGGCATACACCTCCATTCCATTTGAAACGTGAAACAGTGGAAACAGTTTAGGCAGAAATATTATATAGTAAATTGGTCCAACCCACAAGTTTTACCTGCCAATTTCGAGAAATTTGAGGCCGTTCCCAGACTATTTGTGTATTTCTAACGCTTTCTCCGCCAAACTGTCATATGGTCCGTCTACAATGATCTCTTTTTGGCCTCTGGCAAGGACCTCCCGACACCCCAAATGAAACATTGGAAAATCGGGATGCCCACTCTCCGCAGAAACATCAAGCACGGCTTTCTCCGTTACAGGGAATACGATCCTGCCAATGTTGGCCCAATAGATGGCCCCTGTGCACATACAGCACGGTTCACACGAGGTATATAGGCTGCATTTCCACAGAAATTCCTCTGAGAACTTTTGGGAAGCCCTGCTCGACAGTACAGACTCGGCATGGGCGGTATTGTCACCATTTTTATATACCAGCGTGTCCTGCTCCAGCAGAACATCGCCGTTTTCATCGGCCAGCAACGCGGCAAACGGAGCATCCCCCCGAGCTTTTAGCGCTGCGGCCATTTGGATGCACATTTTCAGCAGTTCTTTATTTCTCTCCGCCGTTATGTTCTGAAATACAAATCCTGTTCCTGTTTTCATAAAGCACACTCCTTCTGCTTACCTTGCCGCGGCAGCATGATACGGATCGTCGTTCCTTTGGGAGAGCTGGAAACAATCCCGATCTGTCCGCCATGCAGTTCTATGATCGCCTTTGTCAGCGCCAAACCCAAACCGCATCCACCTATTTGATGGGAACGGGACTTGTCAACGCGGAAAAACGGTTCAAAGACCTGCTTCTGATCTTCTGCCGGGATGCCACGACCGCTGTCTGAGATCGTAATAATAATCTGCCCTTTCTCTACATTTGACTGGACGCTGACCTGCCCGCCGGTATGATTATATTTGATGCTGTTCTCGATGACATTATAGATCGCACGGTACAGCAGGGCGTCATTCCCCACAAGTTCCCCTTCGCTGGGGTGCTGAATCATTTTCACCCCGTTTTTCTGCGCAATTTCCTCTAAATCACAAAGGATTTCTTCAAGTAGCGCGGGAAGGGATATTTGATCTGATTTTTGTACGGTTTCCAGACGGGCCATTTGCAGCAGTTCCTCGACTAAATGGGACAGCCGCTCCGTCTGCGCCGCCAGGATCTCAAGGCTCTCCGCGCAGTCTCCGGGAAGTTCCTTACTTTTCCGATCCAGCAGATCCAACCGCGCCTGAATGACTGCGAGCGGCGTCCGCAACTCATGGGCAGCATTGGCGGAAAACCGCTTCTGCGTTTTAAATGACTTCTCCAGACGGGAGAGCATCGCATTGAAAGACTTTGCTAAATGGGCTACCTCGTCCTCTGTTCCGGGTACTTCAACCGGATGGGCAAGATTCTGCGCCTGGATCGTCTCCATTTGCCCGGCCATTTTCCGTAATGGCGATAATGCCTTCCCTGTCAGCCAGTAGGTCACGGCGCCGGACAGCAAAACGACCAGCAGCATGGCGGCGGCGCTCTCCATCCGAAGCGTGGAGCGACTGTTGCTGAAATGCTGTGGTATCTGCATCTGCTCCGGTGCGGCAGCTCCTCCAGAGATCTGCGCCGCGTCCCCGGTGTTGGGCTGGAGCTGGATGACCTGGATTTCCAGATCGTCCAATTCGGTGCCGGCCGAGTGGTTGAACACCAGGGTCAAGATCAGGCAGGCCGCGGCCAGGATCGCTGCGGAGGTCAGCGCCAGCCTCCATTGCAGCGTCAGGCCGTGCCGTTTGGACTTGTACTTCACCGGCTCCCGTCCTCCTTCCCTACGGCCAATGTGTACCCCTGGCCGACCTTATTCTGGATCGGATCATACCCCAGGACCGACCGGAGTTTTTTGCGGAGTGCTGAGATGTGGACACGGACCGCATTGCTGAAGCTGTTCACACTTCCATCCCATAGGTGCTCCATCAATTCCTCCGCGCTCACCACACGCCCCTGGTGGAGCAGAAGATATTCCAGCAGCCCCGCCTCCTTGCGGGGCAGGTCAAGAACCCGGCCGCCCGCTGTTGCCGTGCGGGAAACCGTATCAAAGGAAATACCCCCGCAGGATAAGACCGTGTCCTCCTGTACGAAACGGCGGCGGGTCAGGCTGCGGATGCGGGCCTCCAATTCCGCGAAATGAAATGGCTTTGTCAGGTAGTCATTGGCTCCAAAGTCCAGTCCGTCCACTTTGTCCTGAAGCTCGGTTCTGGCGGACAGGATCAGAATTTTCACCTCGGCATTTTCCATGCGCAGGCGGCGCAGAACCTCCATCCCATCCATGACGGGAAGATTCAGATCCAGTAAAATCAGATCATAGGACTCCACTGTAGCCAGTTCCAGCGCTGTCCCGCCGTCCCCGCAGGCGTCCACTTCATAACCATCCGACCGCAGGACCTGTGCCATTGTCCGGCCCAGGTCCTGTTCATCCTCCACGATCAGCAACCGCATATATCCCCGCCTCCATTCGCTCTTCAACCAACAGATAGTTTGATTATAGCACAGGAGCGATAAACTTTGTGTTAACTGGCCGTTCCTGTTCGGAAATAAATTTCGATGGGCCGGTTGAGTTAACAAAGACTTTATCCCCCGTGTGCTATCCTGCGCAATGATGGAGCGCCATCCGTCTAAAAAATCGAAGGAGATCATGGATATGCACAAGAACAACCATTGCGGCAATCGAGAGGGCCGCAGAATTTTCCGAAAGCCTGCCGCAGCTTTGGCAGCCGCGGCTCTGCTCGTTTCCCTTGCGGCCTGCTCCGGCGGAGAACAGGCTTCCTCGCCGTCTGCCTCGCCGGAAGGCTCCGCAAGCATGGGGGAGATGACCCTGGGCGGAAACCGGGTCACCATCCCGACGGACGAGGTGATTTTGAAGCCGTCCGAAATGGGGATGTACCCGGAGAAGGAGCATTCATTCCCTTACCTTGGCATGGATGTCGTGCTGCCGGACAGTCTGGTGGAAAAAATGCAAGCCTGCGATGTGGTCCAGTTCAGCGAGGAGGAAGTGGATGCCAATGGATCGCTCTCCTACGCGCTTCTCTCCTGGAGCGCATTAAGCCAGGAACAAAAGGATGCGGAGACGCCCTTGGCCGGAGACGGGATCGAACAATGGAAACGCGGATTGACGCACACAGGCGCGCTTGGCGTGTACCGCTCCGGTCTGGAGGAGCAGTTGAACGCCCTGACCGGATGCGACCAGCACCAGAAATTGGGCGAAAGCGCGGACGGTGCGTACAGCTACTACCTCAGCTCAAACTCCAAAGGAGATGCGGGGCTGGAGGCAGAACTTGAGAATATCGAGGTCACATTGAAGGATATGGTAAACATGGAGGAGGGACTGTCCTTTTTCAGCGCCTTGCCGCAGAGCATCAGCGGGAGCGTAGGGGAATTTTCCACCACGGATATTCAGGGAACAGCGGTTGACCAGACAATCTTCCAGGAGCATACGCTCACTCTGGTCAATGTGTTTACGACCTGGTGCAGCCCCTGCGTGGAAGAAATCCCCGAGTTGGAGAAGCTGCGGGCAGCTATGGCCGAGCAGGGCGTTGGCGTAATCGGCATCGTCATGGACACCCGGAACGAGGCCGGAGAGCAGGACAGCGAAGCGCTGCAAAAGGCGCAGATCCTGGCGGAACGGTCTGGCGCCCAGTTCCCGTTCCTCATTCCTGACGAGACGGCGCTTCATGGCCTGCTGGATAGCATCGACACAGTTCCGCAGACCTTCTTTGTGGACCGGGAGGGAAATATCGTGGGCGAAACCTATCTGGGCGGCCACACCTATGACGAATGGAAGGCCATTGTGGAGCAGGAACTGGGCCGCCTGGGAGGAGATGCGTAATGGAGCGCCGCAGGATCGACCCGCGCTGGTTCGGTGCCGGGGCCGCTGTTCTGGGGATCGCGTTCATGGCTTATGGGATCTGCCGCGGAGAGATGGCCGTGGTTTTCTCCAAAGCGGTAAAAGTTTGTCTGGAGTGTATCGGAATTGGCTAAGAAAAAAATAAGCGGCTGGCCCAGACATGGTGTGCAGGCGGTATGGGCCTTTTTGACAAACAGCTATTTAGCCGGCTTCCTGCAGGGCAAAATCTATCAGGGAAAGCTGAAAAATCTCTGTGTTCCCGGTTTGAATTGCTATTCCTGCCCCGGGGCGCTGGGAGCCTGTCCCATCGGCGCGCTCCAGGCTGTCATTGGGAGCTGGAACTTTAAGCTGGCTTTTTATGTATCTGGATTTCTCATTTTTGTGGGGGCTCTGGTCGGACGGCTGGTCTGCGGCTGGCTGTGTCCCTTTGGATTGATCCAGGATCTGCTGCATAAGATCCCGTTCTTCAAAAAAATCTCGACTTTCCGGGGGGATAAACTTCTCCGCAAATTGAAGTATGTGATTCTGGTGGTCTTTGTGATCCTGCTGCCCATGTTCCTGGTCGATCTGCTGGGACAGGGTGCCCCATACTTCTGCAAGCTGATCTGCCCTGTGGGAACGCTGGAGGGCGGCATCCCTCTGGTCCTGCTGAATTCCGCCATGCACAGCGCGCTGGGTTGGCTCTATGCCTGGAAGAATGTGCTTTTAGTGGCCACCATCCTTTTGTCCATCCTGATTTACCGGCCATTCTGCAAGTACATCTGCCCGCTGGGCGCGATTTATTCCCTGTTTAATCGCATTTCAATTTTCCGGTATCGGGTGGATGAACATAAGTGCATCCACTGCGGCGCCTGCGCCAAAGTCTGCAAGATGCACGTGGACCCGGTGAAAAACGCAAACGACCCCGAGTGCATTCGCTGCGGGAAATGTAAACTGGTCTGTCCTGCCGGCGCTATTCTATCGAAAAAACGATAACCTCTGATAATCAGAGCCCTAATATATGCGGGAGAACTAACGGAGGATGTAGAAATATTGAAAGGGAGGAGCCAGCGTGGGGAAGCTGCTGATTTTATCCATTACAGATGGCGAGGAACAGCTCCTGAACAAGCTCAAGGATTTCCTGGCGCAAGAGCCTGGAATCGAGGTCGTGGAGCCGCCCACCACAAAGCATATCCTCACCTTTCCAGGCCTGGAACTGCACCTTCGCAAACAGACGGTAAAGTGACGGGGCCGCTCCCTGTACCTTACGCATCTGGAGTTCTTTACGCTGGCTTACCTGCCCCGGCTGGATCTCCTCCCGTTCAGAGACAGGCACCCCATGTCGCTTTCCGGCGGGCAGAAACAGAGGGTGGCCATCGCATCCGTCATTGCGTCAAAGCGGTCTATTCTCTTTTTTGACGAACCCACCAGCGGCCTTGATTACCGGCACATGAAAGAGGTCGCCGCTGTTTTACGGCAGCCCAGCACGGAAGGCGTCATTGTTTATGTGATCACACACGATCTGGAACAGCTGCTGGACTGCTGCACGGACATTATCCATTTCGCCCAGGGAAACATTGCCGGCCAATATCCTATGGATGCGGGCGGCCTTTCAAGGGTCTGCGCTTATTTTATGGGAAGCGGCGCCTAAAGTGCGGCCAGCTTCTGTGCGCGCCGGTACTCCAACGGGGACATGC
>ULRN01021338.1_pt1 | contig 15132 bp, 15 predicted proteins | sample 1955461 | NCBI WGS metagenome assembly ULRN01 (sample SAMEA4835683, study PRJEB28245) | human gut metagenome | biome: gut microbiome; material: fecal sample | place: Denmark | collected 2008 | reverse complement strand
GATAGGTATCAAAAAGAAGACCACGATTATGTTAAAGGGTCACTACATAAAGATAAAATTTATGAAAAAGTAAGGTCAGAATATTCAAACCTAACCCCCTTACAACAAGTTCAAAAATTGAATGCTTTTTTTGATTTGGTTGAAGAAGAAACAAAGAAATGGAACGATAACCACAAAAAGAATAACGGACAACAAAAATATAATATTGTCTACTATGACCAATCTAACAAAGGAAGTCATTCCCCTGTTTAAATCAATTAATGATATTATAAATTATTATGGAGGTCATAAACATGAACAGACTAGAAGAAGTCAAACAATATCAAAATATGCTTACCAAGTTCCGAAAACATATACCCAAGAAGTACAACCAAATCGAATTAGCCAACGAACTTATGAACAAAGACATTGACTTTTTAATATCAATTTCTAACCGTTCAGACGGTAAAACATTTAACTACATTTCATTCTTTATGAAGTTATCTATTGAATTAGGAATTAAATTTGTATTGGTTGCACGTCACTATACATTAAGAGGTGCATATCGTGAACTCATTTCTAAAATCGTTGATGAACACAACGAATTTAAAAACAAAGAATTATCATTTCATAGAAATGAAGATTATATTAATGCAAGTTATTCAGGAGAAAGCATGTGTATCATTACAGACTTAAATAATGCCACTGATTTAAAATATCATTCTAACTTTTTAAAAGACTATCCAATTATTGTTTATGATGAGTTTTTAGCGTTAGAGAGTGATTACTTATCAGATGAATGGGACAAACTAAAAACGATTTATGAATCCATAGACCGTAATCATGGTAACATACCTTATTTAGAAATACCTAAAATCGTTTTATTAGGTAACGCAGTTAACTTCTCTAGTCCCCTACTGGCGAACTTAAACATATTTAATAAACTTGAGAAACATCAAATTAACTCAATGCGTCAGTATGGCAATGTTTTACTTGAAATGCGCAGAAACGACAATTCAAACGAAAAACGTAACACGAGAGCATTTGACAGTGACAATGATGCTATGACCACAGGGGAATTTGATTTTAATAACTACAACTTAGCCGATGACGGATTACGTAACCATATAAGCCATAATGGGGATTTCTTCTACATTAAAACAGAAGATGCTTATATTAAAGTGATGTATAACGTCAACGACTACACGGTTAATATGAAAGTGCTTCCCTATGCAGAACAATATACATTCTGTACAGAAGTTAGGGACGTTGAAGACAAAGCAACTTATTTAAAAGAAAACTTCTATAAAGAAACACACGCTAAGAAATACTATAAACCGTCTAACTTACATTTTGATAATGCGTATTCAAAATCATATATCGTGAATAATATCCAATACATTGATTTAAATATTAACAAAATTATAAAATTGTACATTACGCAACAGAAAAAACTTAACCCAACGGACTTTGAAAGACACGAAAAAATGTACGAGGATAACTATGTAGAACGGACAAAGAAAAACCTTGTTAAGCAAATGAGATTATAATTGCGTGACGAATCGCAACGTGATATAATTGTTTTATTAGCAATTAAGGAGTGTAAGACATGGGATTATTGGAGGCAATGCAAACACATAAAGGTTTACGCAAAATGACATTATATTGGGATATTGAAACCCTAGCATACAATAAGATAGAGGGAAGAAAACAACCAACATATTATAAAAACGTTGTCTACAGTGTGGCTATTGGTTGGGATAATCAAGGAACAATTGATGTTGAGGTTTTCCCCTCTTTTCACTCATTCTTTAAAACATTCTTTAAGTATGCAGAACGTAAAGATACAATCAATAAATCACGTACAGCTATAGAAATGATTGCACATAACTGTAATAAGTACGACAATCACTTTTTACTGCATGATATACAACATATCTATCCCAATGTAAAAGTTGAAAATTTGTTTATGAAGTCAGCAGAAACAAACGAAAACACAGTTAATATGAAAGAAGCTAAAACAGATGCCAAAGAGGATAACATTGTTTTAGAAAAACGTGTTAAATCTTCAATTAACTTAGACCTCATCTTTTTCTTAGAAGGTTTTAAATTTGTTGTAGTTGATAACTTCATGAAAACAACAGCTTCAATTGCTACATTAGGTAAGAAACTTAAAGACGGTGGTTATCTCACATCAGACCAACTTAAAACAGACTTTCAATATAATATATTTGATATTGAGTCGGATATGGACGATGTGGAGTCATACGCTTACGCCTATGAATGTTTTAAACGTTTAGACCATGACCAAATGACTTACATCCATAATGATGTTATAATTTTAGGTCAATGTCATATACACTATTCGGATATATTTCCAGGTTTCGATTATTCAAAAATGACGTTTAGTGTGAACATTTTAGAAAGTTATATGAATAATGATTTAACAAAATTTCAATTACTACATAAGGTAGGTAATGACCCGATATCCTACACCGACTATCATTTTCACAATCGGAACTTGTATGACTATATCAAAGGTTTTTACAATGGTGGATTAAATATGTATAACCCTAAATATATTGGACAAATTATCAATGAGCCTTGTTTTTCTATAGATATTAATTCATCTTATCCTTATGTTATGTATCATGAGAAAATACCTACTTACCTTTCTTCATATAACGAATATGATAAAGAAACGGTAGTATCAACAGACTTAGACAATCGTGACCAATTTACATTGTACAAAATGACGAAACAATCATTTAACTTTGACATTCTATTTCATATTGAAAGTGACATGATTAAAAAAATACTCGTTAAATACTACAACACAGCCCTAAAAGAAGACAAGGATTATATCAACATCAACACAAATACATTACGTATGATTGAGGACTTAACAGGGCTTGACCTATCACGTATATCAACCATGAGTTATTTAACTTTTGATTGTGAATATTTTGGTGCTAGGGATATTATACACGACAATTATTTCATTAAAACACAAGGTAAACTAAAAACTAAAATAGATATGCCAACACCTTATGACTACACAATCACAGACGAGCCAAACGAAACCATATATAGTGCTGAGGAGGTTATGTTATCTAAAGTCGTACTCAATGGTTTATATGGTATACCAGCCTTACGTTCACACTTCAACTTATTTCGTAAAAATGAAGACGGTTTTCTATACAATATGATTAATGGTTATAAAAATACAGAGCGAAACATTTTATTTTCTACCTTTGTTACGTCACAATCATTATACAATCTACTTGAACCATTACAAGACTTAACACAACAAGAAATTGACGACAATTTTATATACTGCGACACAGACAGTTTATATCTTAAATCATCGATTAAAGATAAGATTGACGCATCTATTTTCGACCCTATTTCTTTAGGTAAATGGGACGTTGAGAATGACCGTATTGAAAAAATGTATGTACTGAATCATAAGAAATATGCTTACCTTAAACCAAACGGTAATATTCATGTAGCAAGTGCAGGTGTACCGTTAGACGCATTTAATACAAATCAATCATTCGAGGATTTCATTAATAATGACTTTCATCACGGTGCAGTTATATACAACAATAAAAGCATCTATAATAAACAAGGCACTATTTCAATCTACCCATCTGAAACTCATATTGAAATGGGACAAGATTACCCGACCTATTTTAGTAATATATTAGAAGAAGACAAACAACAAATGTTTGAATCAATCAGACAGAATTACGACCCAACAAACTATGACGATATCCTTTATATTGAAAGTCCACTTGGTATCTTCTCAATTAATGATATCTACCCCGTAACACACTCGATTGATGAAGCAACCAATATTAAAATCTTAAAAAGAATTCATAGCAAAATAAAAACCACGTCTACCCAATAAGACGTGGTTTAAGTAATGTAAAATTTATGATTTAACAAGCAATTAAAGGAGGGTTAGCCTTTAGCGTCTGTTTCCTAGACGTGACATAATTTTTAAAGTAGTTATGTCTTACTACTGATTATGTTTTGTTTATTTTTTAGATAGGCACAACGATTTTTATCGTCCTATCTAATTAATATTATATCATAAGTTTTCATAAAAATAAAGTTTATTTTGTTTTACGTTTGACCATAGCACGCCAAACAGCAGGGTCTTGAACTTTACCAGTCCCACCGTAAGACTTATCTTTATTAGCTCCTTTTCTAATTTCAAAGTGTAAGTGTGGACCTGTTGAATCCCCTGTATTATTGGTTATAGCTATAAGGTCGCCGACTTTAACTTTATCCCCTGTTTTAACTTTAAATGAGTTAAGATGTCCGAATAAATATTGGTAACCGTCGGGACTATCAATAATAATGTGGTTTCCGTAACCTGTGCCTCCTTGCCAACTAGGTGCAGGGTCTGTAATCGTGTAAGTTGTACCAACCACTGGACTTGTTAAATTTTCATTGTAAAAGTCTATATCTACACCTAAGTGAGGGCGTGGGAATGGATAGTTGGGATTGGTACCGTCGGGGTCGAATGGATAATTTAAATGACTATCGTTCGTGTAACGGATATTTTTAAGGTTGTATTCTGCCTTAGTTCCACCCCCACTACTTCCACCGTCATCGTCATCATCTCCACCACCACTAGACCCACCTGCGTCTATACCGTCTACAAGGTCTTTGATTTGGTCTAGCAGTTTAACATTCATTTGAATACGATACGTATTATTAAACGTTTTCTGCATAGCGAAGAAAGAATTTGAGAAAAACTTTTCTGTTCCGATACTGTGTAAATCCCATGTTAACGCGTCTTCAATAGAATTAACAAGTTTATCAACAGCTTTTTTAATGATTTCTAATGCACTATCGCCTACGCCACTGCTACCGTCACCACCACTACTTCCACCGTCATCGTCATCATCGTCGCCACCACTAGACCCACCTGAAAAGTCTAAATTATCATAACACTTTTTAGCGAATGCAATTCGTTCAGGTAAACTTTGAATTAATGCACTTTCTAAAGGTCTTTCATATCCCCTTGCAAATGATTCTGTAGCTTGTGATATATTCCAATTATTTTTATTTTTACGGAATTGCGCAAATGTTTCTCCGAAATTAGGATGTATCATCCACTGTTCTCCGTTTTTAGCTTCCCAATCGATTCTATCCATTTGAGCTTCTCCGTCGCGCAATTCACTTTCTTTATATCCTTTTTGTAATGCCCAATTCCAATATTTACTTCTAGGTGTCCATTGAACTAATCCAAAACCTCTATCAGCACCCCAACTCATACCGAATTCATACATATTAGGGTTAACAGATGATTCATGTCTCATGTTACCTAACATACCACATATGGCCATTTTTACCCAACCTTTTTTAAGCGCTCTATTTGCGACAAGTTGGGCATTTTCTAAACTTTGTGCTTCTGTTAACCATACTTGATAACCATTATGCCATTTCGCCATTATTTGTTACCCTCCTTGTTTTTGAGTACCTCCAATTTATCTTTAATTTGTTCTGGAAATGGTACATTCATTTCAGCTAAATTTTCTAAAATACTTAACCCCTCCGTAGCAATGTAATAGAACATGATAACAACGACTAAAGCACCGTTTAAGTTCAATATATTATCAATAATGTTAGCAATGATTACAACGAACAGTGCCATGACTTTACGTCCAGCGCCATATACAGATTTGGTTGACCATAAATTCCCATTTTTTAAAGCTTTCGCCCAACCTGTTAAAATATCAATTACCATAAATATCAATACAGCGTATAGCAAATACATGTCCCCACTGTATATGAATTTTTTAAAACTTTCCATATCTTGAATACTCACTTGTAATTCATTTTGTTCCATTGTCTATGTCCCCTATCTAAATTTATTGTTCATGACGTTTTGCGCCATTGGATTATTAGACCCGTCATTATGCCAAAAACGTACACCACTTTCAAGTGTCACTTTGAGTTGTTCTAGAAGCATAGGGTCGATACGTGGTAATGTGTAGGTACCACTCATTTTTAAGTAATTGCATACCGTCCAACTGTTAATTGGATAAGGTGATGTACTAGGGTCTGAATTTTCAAATCCAAACATGAAATAATACTTCATGATACTTCCTAAATCAAATGGTGACGGTATACCAATTTTCATTGTTAAACCATTAATACTATTTGCTATTTGGAAAGCATTACCCATTTGGCTAGATGTTGTTGAGGGTGGTTGTAATGCCAAATCTTTATATTCAGCTTGTTGGTTTTGATAATACGTATATTCATCATTAAACTTACTGAATAGTTGTGTTGGACTGATATTTGATGCAATACTTGCCACGTCATAGAATTTAGATTTAATGTCATCACCACTTGCAATATTTTGCGCACGATTTGTAATTAATTGACTTTCAGCATTTTTCACACGGTTTGCTTGTTGTGATTGTCCCAAAATACCATTATCAATTAACACAGGTACTTCCGCAAAACTATCAAATGTAATAGCAGTGTTTAAGAATGACCCTGTATCTATGAGTATCTCACCATTGGTTGACTTAATCGCTTGTTCTGCTTCGCCTTTGTTATAGTCAACTGGATAAATTCTAACTTCATTATGAAAACCAATTATGGATTTTGTTCTAAATTTCACACCTGTTTCAGGTGTTATCTTACCAGCGTCTAGTAACATTACATCACCATTCCATGAATAAACCTCTATTGTGAAATATTCATTACGGACTAAATGACGTAATTCAGGTTGATTGATACCTGCTAAATTCAAAAATTCGTTAAAACTCATGTTTAGGTTAGGTAATGACCATGTTTTGGAACGACCATTATTTTTTAGGGTGTACAAACCTGTAATATTTTCATCGGTTTTAACACTTATCATGTCCCCACTATCAATGAACTTTTCGGGTATCATTTGAATTTTTTGGAAGTTTTGTGTAATCCAAGGGTACTTGCTCATTTTATCCATAAAATTAACAAAATTTGAATGTGACATAATGTATAGATTAACGGGACTTGTCATGTAGTCATATGTTAATCCTTTTGAACTATCTAAATTTGGCTCTTTTTTACTACCGAATTTTTTAGATAGGTCTGCACTTGATTGAAACATGACATAGTTATTACCGAATTGCTCTAAATTGTTTCTTGAATAGTATTTATTCGTTGCTTTCAATACATCGTCATTATTACGAAGGTAAGGTAACATGTATTCATATTGTGATTTTGGTAAATGTTGACGTTCAACACGTGCATTTTGAATGTTTGATAATACATTACCTTGTGTATAAGTCATGACTGTATCAATGACAAGTGTCATTTGAATCACATTATCATTAATGTATTCTATTGCATTAACAAAAGCGTAATAACGTCTATTCTCAAAACCTGATTTAAATGTACAGTAATTAATGCCTTGCGCTTCACTCCAATTCATTTGTGGTACTTTGACAATGGAACGATCACGTATAAAATTAAATGGTAGTTTTACGTAACTAGTCGCTTTAAAATGACCTCCATTCAAAAAGTAATCATCACGTTCACTATTACTACTAAAATGAATGGTATTTTGATAATCTGTTAAAGGTGTATCATAAAAAAATACAAACTCTGTTGTTCGTCTGTCTGCCATTGTTTAACCTCCTATATATATAAAATAAGCACATACAAACTGTATGTACTTATTATATCATAATTATTTATTCTGTTGGTTCTTCATTTTCACTGTCATCAGTTGGGTTTTATAATGCTTCAATACGTGACGTTAAATCTTCAATCGTTTTATCTAATTCACTGTTTTTTGTATCCTGTTTATCTTTAAACGTTTCTAATTCAGTAACACGATTTTTAACTTTTGTTTGTTCAGATTTTATATTAGTAATGTCTGATTTTGATTTATCTACATCATCTTTGATAGTATCTAATTCTCCACTATCAACCCCACCTGTTATTTTTTGGAAACCATTTTTAGTGACAACAAATACATCGCCCTCAGTTGTTTGAACTAAGTCATTTTGTGTTGTTACATGTTGCGCTAACTTATTAACGTCTTTTACCTCTGATAAATTTCCAGTAAATCTACTACTCATATATATTCCTCCTATATTTTGATTACCAACGTATGATGATTCTAAATCCTGCTACTAATAAATTTTTAAGTTTCTTTATCATTTAAATTCACCCCATGTCTTGCCTACTTTACCCGTTTCACTGTTCCATGTTCTAACAGGTACAAATTCTTGTTGACCTTTGTTGTTTTCTAGTTGTATCCAAACATGCCCGTCTTGTAGGCAAACATAATCATATTTAATTTCTTGTTTAGGTTTTACAAAACCACCACTTTTAACACTTCTAAAGGGTGCCCCTATACGTGTTTCTATTTTTTCACTACCTACAACAAAGGTAGCTTTTTCTTTTTTCCATATAGTGCCGTGTTTATTAACATCATCCCAACCTTTTGGCACTTCTTTCTTACTCGGTTTAGCACTTTCTGTTGATTTTCCTTTAACCCCTGCAATAAATTGTTCCCAATTCATACCGTGTGTGCCTTGTCTAAGTAAGGTAGGACAGTTTTTACCACTCCAAAAGTTATGTTGGACAACGTTGCTAGCTGAAATATTTAACTCTTTCATCAGTTTTTTAACTAACTCAATTGTGTTTTGAAGTGTTTTTTTGTAGTTACCGTCACTGTTCACGCACATTTCTATCCCAATACTTTGAACATTACCGTTATACGTGCCAGCATGCCAGCAAGATGTTGTATGCAAGTAGTGTTGTACGGTTTTCGTGTCATCAACCGAATAATGCCATGTTTCCCCTGAGCCATTATTAATGAAATTAGCATGAGCATCGGCATTTGCGCCGACACCCGTATTTGCAGTTTCGTGAATAGTAATGTACTTTCTTTGATTGGTTTCAGGATAATAATTGTTGTTATAACTTAAATTCTTTTCAATCTTGACCATGATTTTACCTCCTAATTATTTATATCAAATAATCTATAAACATTCCAATCATGTGTTGGTTTGTTTGTATCTACTTGAACGTTCCTATAAGCCATATCTAAATATTGAGATGAATTAGATTTTAACTCTTGCCTAATTTGTCCACCATTATTACCAGATGTTATATTTAGCCAACAACCTACTTCTTTAAAATCTTCTGGAACATCATTAAATCTTAAAGTAGTGGCTGCTGTCATATAATACTCTCCCGGAACAGTAACATTTGATAATAAATCATTCCAATCATCATTATTTAAATATTCTTGATGATGACTATTAGTAGTATTAACCGTCCAAATTCCATAACTAAATTCACCTGTAAACCTATCTCTATTACCAGAACGTGAAAAAGAAATTATTTTTCTTGCGCCTGAAGCTCTTTTAACTGTTTGTACAAAACCAAAGTTTTGGTGATAAGGTGAAACAAATACCCACCACCCAGCTCCTTGTGTAGGATAAGGCATGTCTTCCATTTTATCAGCTTCGGCACCTGTTAAGTAGTACCAACCTGGGTTGGTAAAATCATTTAATGATGTATAAGTATCTAACGCAGACAATGCACGTCCGTCATCTTTGGTTAATTTATAATTTTGAGACCCCAGTTGTGTCATTGAGTTCCAATGGTTCATAGCACCTGTTTGTACAAATCCATACATGACATTATAACGTTTACCCAAACCTCCTGTAGTGTAAACCATTAATAATGTTTGTTTTTTATTATATGGATTTACATGTAAAAATAATCCTTCTGGTTCCCTGTATGCGTCATAAGGGTCGTCGTTACCTCTTTGCAATGGTAAATGATCAACAACCCTAGTATATTCTTCCTCTCCAGTAGATAAGTTATATTTTATAACTTTAGTTGGACTTGATAAATCTCCCCAACCACTTTGCCAGTATAAATCGTTACCATTAACAGCTAATCCTTGCATTGGTCTATCATCATTATTTTCGTTAGGGTCTACCTGTATTTCTTTTTCTATTTTATCGATACCATTAATAATGTCTTTACGACTTCTTATTTCAATCCTAGCATCAAAATGTCTTACTACTAATTTATCATATTCTTGGTCAATTGTTACAGCAAAACCTGTTTCTTTTAAACTATTTGGTGTTAAATCTTTTAATTCTTTAGCATTATCTAAAGTTAAAGAAGTATTATCTCTATAAGGTATAAAAACTAATTTAGATATACCACTATGATAAAACCAAATTTTTAGTTCTCCGTTTGTCATTCTATCAATACCAAAGTTGGTACCATGACCACCTTTTTCTATCCACATCGTAGATAATAAATGACCACTAGGCGTTAATTTACTTATATGAAAACCTTCTGGACTTTTACTATCTGATTGTGTAGTATATATGTGATTTGTTTCATAATCAATAGCAAAACATTGGTTAACAGCATTTCTTACACCACTAATACCATTAATAAAAATAGGCTCTAGTTTTCTTAAATCAAAACCATTGATGTAATCGTCAATATCTTTAATTAAATCTCTTACTTCATCTTTAAAATCTTCAAGTTCTTCACGTATAATTTTTTCAATTGTTCCATTGCGTAACCATTCTCTAAATAATGCTTCGGCAATTAACGGGAATTGTTTTATTAATTCATCCCATTCTTTAAAACGTTTTCTTAATTCTTCATCATAATCCCATATTCTATGTGCTAATATTTCTATTAGTTTAGATTTTCTTGCTAAATCATCATAATAACTAGGTGCGTTTGTATTATAATCTGCTTTGTCAGAATAAAAAGGTGTATATTCTTTTTTACCTTTATATATATTGTTTAAAAAACTTTCAATATTTCCTAGTGGTTTAAATTCTTCTGCCATTGTTTATCACTCCATTACCATATTTGTAAAAACAATTTTTTATCATAATCATCGAATAAACGTTCACGCATTGAGTAAAGTTTTTCAAGATTTTCCAATAGATATGTTTTTGTTAATGATTTTGTATTTCCTGTTGTGTCTTGTGTGCCGTTTTTCGAAGCATTGCCTTTACTTTCACGGTCACTATTCGATTGTTCTTTGTCTGTACCATTGTTTTTATTTTTAGATATTGTATTATCATCCCCATAAGTTAATACATCATTATCAACATTTAAGTTGATTTCTGATTGAGGAAGGGTAGAAGATAGTTCACGATTATCCGTTGTTGAATTACGTGTTGTATTACGGTCACTATTAGACGTTTCATTATTCGTGTTTTCTGACGTTTCTTCTGAAATCATATTACCAATCACATCACTGTTAAAGTCCACGTGGTTTTCTAAGTATTTATACATTTCATTACCGAATACAGTATAAATATAGTCCTCACGAGCAATGGTATAGAACAATAACTGTGATGCAAAAGCTTCTACCGTTTGCCTGCTAATCTCTCTATCTAAGAAACGTGTAACAAATGATTGTTTAAAATAACGGTCAATATGTTCGTCTGTAAAGTGAAATCCTTTAAAAAAGGTTTCGTCTACGATTTTTTTAACATCATCGTCAAAACGCATCACTTTTTGAATGAATTGATAATCAAAGTTATCAATGGTTAATTGTCCGTTATTAACAAATTCATTAAATCCTTTTCTATCTAATTCACTCTCAATGATTTCAAATAAGGTTGTTGTATATCTAGCCACTTGTACCACCTCCGTAGTTGTCGGTAGCCATGTTTTGAATATCGACTTGTGATGTTGCTTCATCATCGTAATAAGGGTGTAATTCTAACCCGAAACGTTGGTTTAACATCTCTATACTTTCACGACCTCTTAAATAAATGTTTGAGTTAGACGTTGTAAATGAACGGTTACTTTTTGCTTCTGTATCACTCACACCACTTTCTTTATCAACAGCTAAAGAGTTAACACCTAAGAAGTTAGATAGTTCACTTATTTTGTTTTGATATTCTCGTTTCATTTCAACGAGTGCATTGTTAACGTAATCACTTGCTAAGTCTATAATGTCCTCTTCTGCATCAAATAACCCACTGACTTTAATGAAAGGGGAGCCATTGAACAGTTGCGTTATGAACTGATTAATGGTTTCATCGTTAACTTCTGATTTAAATATTTTAGCGAATTTTGACTGCATAATAAGTGAAAAACGACTTAATATAATTTCAGCAAGTTCATCACAATAATGTGAAATAATCGCATAATCATTATTAAGTGTCACGGGTTTATTACGCATAACAATGAAATCTCCCGACTTACAATTGTCATAATGTTGTATTTCTAATGCGTAATCAGGGCGTAAGTATTTAGGTATTGTAAAGCGTATGTCTTTTTCATTCAAACGGCGTTCAAAAGCAAAGTTAAAGTTATTAAGAAAATCTCCACTGTTTTTATAATGGTTATTCTCGATATAACCTAGAATCATAATTTGGTCATTTCTAGCCTTACCGACAACAACTTGATAACCTTGACGTAGGGCAGTTTCTAATTGTAAGAAATCAATGCCCACACTACGTTTATTTGTATAGTTAATCAGTAGGGGGAGAAATTCTAAATAACGATTAAATATAAGCCTACGGAATCGATTTCTATGTTCGATAACACGCAGGCTTATATCTTCAGATAACTCTGTTTCAACGCCAACATGTTCACTATTTGAATGTGATAGATTTGTCATGTTAACGCTCCTTTAAAGTTATTCATCAGGGTCAGAAGTGATTAAAATTTTGTTAAAGAATGGAGAAACAGATTTGAAACTGTAATAATGAATCCAATGAGTGACCTCGTCAAATTCTCCATTGTAGAATGGTTTTTTAAGCATGCCATTCGTATTACGTTTGTATTTCAATGCGTTAATGTCAAAGATGAAAGCGAACAAGTCACTATCAGGTTTAACCTCGGTTACATTACCAACAAATTCAGTTTGTTCTGAAATGTCAAACGTAAACGTTGTACCCTCAGGGATAATGTCACCGATTTGTGCTTGGTAATCCCCGAAACCACGTAAGTAAGTGATTGTGTCCTTTTCTGCTAATGTAACATCGGCAGTTGTTTTGTACACACCGCCTAAGTCGTCAAAGCTAATTACATGGTCTGTAAAGTCAATACCTGATGCTTGGAATGTGTTAGCAATTTTTGTATCTAATAAGAATGATTTAATACTATCTGTTGTCAAAATAGCAATATCGGACAATTTAGAAACTGTTGTGTAACGACCAATTGACCCACCTGAAGCAGTATTAGCTTCATTGTATTTGTCACTGTTATTTTGCATATTCAATACAGCTTCAAATACTTTGCTTGCTAAATCTTCTTGTGATGTAGCGTAACGAATATTAGAATCAGATAATTGGTTAATAGCATAGTCTACAACCATAGCACGTATCTCTTTTTCTTCTTCTACGTTAATATCTGAAATCTTTTTCTTCAATACAGCTAGGGCATAGTTGGTAGCGTCGCCTAAGTCTTTAAAGTTAAAACGTGCATCGTTATTATTTAATGTAAATTTTTGTTTTTTAACAAATCCAGCACCGTAAAGACGTGTTGCCATACGTGGATAATTACGTTTTAGCATTAATTCTTCATCTTTACCTAAGTTCATAGCGACTGGTACAGTATCCATAATAACATATTCTTCTGAATATTGACCTATATAAGGGTCTTCTTCTGCTAACCAGTTAAAACGGTTACCTAAAGCTATGTCAATAAGTAATGTTTCATTAATTTTTGGGAATAAGTATTTGTTAATAAATGTTTCAAACATTGTATCAACATTAGTCCAATTTTCTCCCCATTTCCATGCTTTACCGTGGTCATGGTTAAAGTCTTGTAGCGCTGATTTTGATTTGTCAGCAATAATGTCTGCAATAGCCATTTGTTAAACCTCCTCTGCGTCGTTTGAATATGATTGTTTTGATAGGGAATGAACTTGATTACCGTAACTGTCTTCTGATTTAGAAGTGTCAATGCTCATGCCTGAATTAAGTTCGCGTGACTTATTTAATTTAGAGTCAGCGAAATGTTCCTGCGTCATGCCACGCATGTTTTTACCTTGATATAGACCCATGTCGTATACCTCCTATAAACCTAATATTTTTTTAACGTCTTCAGTTGATTCGTTAGAATCTGATGTATCGTCTCCATTAGAAGTTTCTTCTGAAGTGTCGTCTGATGTTTCAGTTGGTTGTGTTTCTGTTGGTGCAGGTTTTTCTAACGATAATAATCGTTGTTCTAAAGATGAAATACGTTGTTCTAATTGTACCATATCCATGGAAGTATTAGATGTATTAGAAGTTTCTGTTGTTGTTTCTGTTGGTGTTTCTTCTGTTTCTACTTGTGTGTCGTCTTTAGAGTTTTCGTCTTCAGTAACATCAGTTGTTACTTTTTCTTCTTCTGTTGTTTGTTCAGCCATTGTTACACCTCCATGTCGTTAAATTTCGAATAAAAGGTTGCGATAAAACAACCAACAAAATTATATAAAATGTGTTTGAGTTAGGAAGTAGGGTATTTTAAACTGTGCAAATCAATGTGAAGTATACCCGATAAATTAATTATATCATAGGAAAATAAAAAAGACTACACAAAGTGTAGTCAATTGTAGTGTTTCAAATATAAATTAAATAATTCTTGTTTAAGTTGTTTATTTTCTTTGACAATTTTATATACTTCGTTAGGTGTATAAGTATTTAATTCTTCTTTTAATTCTTTGTTTTCTTTTTCTAGGGAATAAGCCCATTTAAGTATTTGTTTATTTTTATCTCTTGTTTCAAGTTCATTGTCGCGTACTTCGTTGAGTATTGTTTCTAAAATATTAGCTTTATCCAATAATATTTTATTACCTCTTTCCAATCTACTTACCTCAGTTTCTAACCATTCGTTATATGTCATGCTATTTTACCTCCTTGATTTTAACGATGTGTTTACTCGAAATCATTTCTTTTTGTCCGTATTCATTATATATCATATTGAAATCTTTTTCAGTTAATACACCAATTAGTTGAATAAGATTGAATGACGAATATAAATCTAAATGAACATCATTCATAAGACAAACAATATATTTTTTATACGTTCCATCTTTAATTAAATCTGGGAATATAAAATTACCTTTAATACTATAACGTTTCAAATTTAACATCTCCTTTAAATTGTTAACTAAATTATATCACGAGTAGTGAC
>ULRN01014059.1_pt1 | contig 15133 bp, 13 predicted proteins | sample 1955461 | NCBI WGS metagenome assembly ULRN01 (sample SAMEA4835683, study PRJEB28245) | human gut metagenome | biome: gut microbiome; material: fecal sample | place: Denmark | collected 2008 | reverse complement strand
AGCTGCGTATCTGCATCTTTCTACTACGCAAAGAATGAAATTACAAGTGCTACAAGGAATCCGGTCACGCCGACTAAGGTCTCCATGATGGTCCAGGTTTTCAGGGTCGTCTTCTCGTCGATTCCCACGAGGGATCTTACCAGCCAGAAACCGGAATCATTAAAGTGGGAGCATACGGTGGAACCGCCCGCTACTGCCGCTACGGTACATGCCAGATATAACGGGGACAGCTCGCTGATTCCCGGAAGCGCCGCAACAATACCTGCCGCCATGGTCATGGCAACCGTCGCGGAACCGACACTGATACGGACAAGGACTGCGATGATAAATGCAAGGACAACGATCGGAAGATTCATGGATGCAACCGCGTTTCCGATCACATTTCCGAGACCGGAGTACTGAAGCACATAGCGGAGCACGCCTCCGCAGGCGGTAACAAGAAGAATGAGACCGGTCGGCTCTAAGGACTTTGTCATAACCTTCTCAAGCTCTTTCATCGTGTAGCCATGCTTTAAACCGAGACCAAACATAGCAGCCAGAGTCGCGAGTAACAGTGCTACGAACGGCTCACCTAAGAACTCGAAGACCGGAGCAACACCGGCTAATGCCGGAACAACGCCGCAGATGGAGTCCAGAATGATGAGCACTAACGGGATCAGGATGATCCCAACGATCAGCCAGAAGCTCGGAAGCTTGGACTCATCGATCTCTTCCTGATTTGCCACGCTCTCCGGCACCGGAACATAAAATTTCTTACCACAGATGGATCCCCAGACCGGACCGGCTATGATCATCGCGAAGATTCCGCAGAAGATTCCGACTAAGATGACCCAGCCAAGATCTACATTTAACATCGTTGCTACGAGAACCGGACCCGGTGTCGGCGGAATGAACGCATGTCCAACCGCAAGTCCTGCAAGGAGCGGGATCACATAGTGAAGGGAGGAACGCTTTGTCTTCTTTGCAAGGGAGAATGCTAACGGGATCAGAATGATCAGTCCTGCATCGAAGAATACCGGCATCGCGATCACGAGACCTGTGATTCCAAGCGCCCACGCGGCCTTCTCGTCACCGAATTTCTTTACCATCGTGACGGCGATCGTCTGTGCGCCGCCCGAGACCTCCAGGATCGCGCCGAACATGGATCCTAAGCCTACAAGCAGGGCAATTCCTTTTAACGTGTTTCCAATTCCATCATTGACTGCCGCGATAATATCTTTCGTCGGCATTCCCGCAAGAAGTCCAATGCTGATCGCTCCGATCAGGATCGCGATCATTGCCTGCACATTGAATTTAATGATCAGGACGAGCAGGATCACAAGACCGATCATTGCTGCCAGGACAAGGCGGGTCGGGTTGAGTACAACTCCTTCAGACATAGTGGATTTACCTCCCAGTGTATTTGTTTTGGTTGTTCCACGCAAAGATCCGTGTCATACCCCTGAACCGGACTGCTCTGCGCTTCATGGTTTCATTCCGGAAAAACAGTTCATGTTTTGGCTTTCCTGTTTTCCGTTTTTCATCAGACATGTCAAGCTGTTTGGTAAGTTTTTTGATGTATATGTCTGACGTCTTATGTCTATGAGCATAATCTAACATTTTTCTGTGGTATTTGCAATACTTGTCTGATGTATTTTATCTTTTCTCTTTTTCGCACAAAAAAAACAGGGGAAAATTGTGCATTATTTTCCCCTGCTCCTGACATTCTTATTCCATTTGAATCGCTTCTGACATTTTTTCGCTTCTACTGTTCTTTCTTCTCTTCCGTCTCGGCCTGCGTCTCATAGGCCGTCCGACGTCTCAAAAGCTCCTGCCTGTTATGCGTCAGATGCATCACCATGGCACACCGCGCCCCTGTGGAATCATGATTTGCGATGGCTTCCGTGATGGCCCGGTGGGTCGTGATCGTCTCTGTCCGCAGTGAACGCCTCGTCAGGTTCACGAAGGTATTGATTCCCGAATTGATGATCGGGATCAAGGATTCCATGACCTGATTCTTGCTGCACCGGGCGATCCAGGTGTGGAACTCAATGTCTTTCGGCATATGATCCTTGTCCGCCAGATACAGTTCCTCCGTCTCCTTACACAGCCTCTTTAATGTCGCGATATCCTCGTCCGTCGCATAAACTGCCGCCTTAGCGGCGATCTCCGGCTCTAAGATCAGGCGGACGTCAAAGAGATCCAGCGCCAGCTTAAACCTGTCATGGAGCTTTGCGTTAAGCCTTAACGGGTCATCCTCCGCAGGCGTCAGACTGCTGACATACGTTCCCGCTCCTCTCCGCACCTGCAGAACTCCTTTCGTCACCAGACCTTTTACCGCCTCGCGGATCGTGCTTCGTCCCACCTCAAACATCTCCGCAAGTTCAAACTCGTTCGGAAGCCGGTCTCCCACCTCCAACGGTTTCTCTTTTATATACTCTAAGATCCGGTCCTCGATCTGGCTGCCCAGAAGTTTCCGGTCATCTTTTTTCTTCGTCTCCATAGTTTCCCCCATGTTCTGTTACAAGTTGTCTGATGTCTTCATTATACGGAAGATCGCATATGCTGGCAAGCTGATTTTTCCAAATGACCGCAAATACTAAAAAAATCCCGCACACAGTCCGGATATTATCCAGAATCTGTATGCAGGATCAAAATCATCAGATGAAATGTGCTTTACAGCTCATCCTTCACATATCCGGCCACATTGTAAGCATGGTCGGAGATACGTTCCAGATTGCTCAGGATATCTAAGAACACAACGCCGGCGGACGGGTTGCACTCGTTCTTGGAAAGACGTTCGATGTGCTTGTCGCGCATCTCCTCCTCGAGAGTATCCACACGGTCTTCCAGCTTGCTGACCTGACGGATATCCTCCATTCCGCCATCCTGACGGGCAGCGACTGCATGGTCCACAGCTCCGATGGCCGCGCTCGAAATCTCTTTGAGATCCTCGATCCCGGTCTCTGAGAAAGCGAGTCCATGTTCCTTCAGGTACTGTGCCGCCTCCGCGAGGTTTTCCGCATGGTCGCCCACACGTTCTAAATCGCTGATGCTGTAGAAGAGGTTGCTGACCTGAACTTTCTGCTTCTCATTTAAGGACAGGTTGTTGACCTTAATGAGATATTCGGTAAGCTTCTTATTTAAAATATCGATCTCTGTCTCGTTCTTAAAAACCTCATCCAGACATTCATATTTGTTTTCCAGAAGGACGCTTGTTGCAAGCTTTAAGTTTGCAAGGGCCATCTTACCCATATGAACGACTTCCATCACACCGACTTCAAGGGCAAAGGTCGGGGATTTGAAGATACGTTCGTCGAGAACCGGAAGCTCGTCCTCCTTTGTCTCCTTCTTCTCCTCTTCCTCGCCTGTCTCACGGACGATCAGACCAGAGAACGCAACGAGCTGTTTCGCGAACGGGAATAAGAGCAGGGTGTTCGTCACGTTAAAGAATGTATGGAACACCGAGATCTGGAAGGAATTGATGCTGCTCTGGGCAATATCCGGGCGCATCATGGAAATGATATACATACCGATTCCAAATACGACCGCACCGAAGCCATTGAAGGTCAGATGGATCACGGACGCGCGCTTTGCGTTTCTGCTTGTGCCGGCACTGGATAAAAGCGCAGTCAGACATGATCCGATATTCTGTCCAAGGGTAATATAAATCGCGGCATTTGCGGATACCACTCCACTCATCGCCAGAGTCTGTAAGATACCGACCGAGGCGGTGGAACTCTGGATGATCGCAGTTACAAGGGCACCGACAAGAATACCGAGAATCGGATTTCTTCCGAGTACCGCAAACGCCTTCGCAAAGATCGGGGCATCCGTGTACGGTGCTACCGAACCTGACATGAAGGTCAGTCCCACGAACAGGAGTCCGACACCGATACAGATCTCACCTGCCAGACTCTCCTTTTTCTTCTTGGAAAACATCAAAAAAGCTGCACCGATGGCAACTACGAGCGGTGCGAAAAACGACGGCTGCAGGATCTTCATCGCATCTCCCAGAGAGTTTAAGGAAACCATCCATGCGGTAATCGTTGTACCGATGTTTGCGCCCATGATGACCCCGACCGCCTGAGTCAGATTCAAAATTCCGGCGTTTACGAAACCAACGACCATGACGGTTGTGGCTCCGCTGCTGTGCAGGATCGCGGTGATCAGAGCGCCGAGACCGACTGCCAGAAGTCTGTTGTCTGTCACCATCCTCAGGAACTTGTTCAGCTTACTTCCCGCGGACTTCTGCATGCCGTCACCCATGATGCTCATGCCGTAAAGGAACATGCCCAGACCGCCGAGGAAACTGAATATACTTTCCAGATATCCGATATTCATAATGCCTTCTCCATTCTCTTTTGTCGCTGCCTGTTGTCTTAACGCGGCGGCGTGGCAAACGCACAGTTTCGATCTAATTCTGCAAAATTTGCCTTCGTTTTCCATCATATCATAGAGCACACGGTTTTTTCAATTATAAATATAATATTTGTAAATTTTAGGTAAAGAATACAAAATGACTTTCGAATTTTTAGTGAATGTCCCGTTACTTCTTCAGAATTTTTATCGCTTTCTTTACATCCTTATGGAAATCCTCCCATTTCTCCGGATAATCCACAAAATATTTCGGGCAGATCTTTCCCGTCACGTCGTAGTGACGGATCACGTCATCCGGCTTCAGATCAAATTCCACACAGAGGTACGCGCATAAGTTTACAAGTGTCTGATATGTACTGTCATAAAATTTTCCGGTCTCATCTGGGTGGCAGCACTCGATGGAGATCGTGTCACTATTGCGGTTGTTGGATGCGTAGGCCACCTCATTTAACGGGACGCACTGGACGACCTCGCCCTCCAGACCGATCACGAAATGGCTGCTGACAGAGGTAGTCTTCGAACCAGTCTGGTCCTTTAATCCCTCAAAGTAATTCCGGTTTTCCAGCGCGGTACTGCAGGGGTTTGCGACATAGTGTACCACGATGCCGTTTACTTTCTCAAGCGGGATCTGCGGCCGTGAGTACTCATTCGGGGTCAGCAAATTTACATTCACATACTCCGGAACCGCCACATCCGCCGGATCTACCTGTTTCCTCCCCGTAAGTTTCTTTGTCACGAGCACAGCCGTGATGATCACGGCGATCCCGATCACCGCAGCCAGTCCGCCTACGATCATTCGGCGGGTCCGCTCCTGTTTTCTTCGTCTTCTCCGGTTTTCCTCCCGCCGGATCCTTCGCTCTTCGATCTCATCTCTGTATGGCATTGTTCTTTCCTTTCTTCTATATATAGAATTATGATGTAACTATTCCGCAGGTCTTTGCACTTACTGCGCTGACCGTAAGAAAATCTATGCTGGAAGGCAAAAATCCCATCGGCACAGCCGATTTGAAATGGATTTTTGCGCGTAACCGCGAGGGCACTGAACCGTTACGTTATAAAAGCGTAAAAAGGTTCTTCTCAAATTCAATCAGCCCGTCTTTTTTCATTCTGGAGAGTTCTGCGGACAGAGCGCTCCTGTCCACCGCGAGATAATCTGCGAGCTGCTGGCGGTTAAAGGGGATCCCGAAGGTCTTTTTCTTCTGTTTTTCCGACTCAAAGGATAGGTACGCCATCACCTTTTCCCGGATGGACCTCTGTCCCATGTGGTCGATCTTCCGCGTCAGCATGAGATTTTTCTTTGCCATAATATAAAGAAGGTTGTGGATCAAGCGGTTGTGGTGGGAGCATGCCGGGGTGCAGACGTTTAGGATCTTTCCGATGTCCAGAAACAGGATCCGGCACTTCTCCGCCGCCTCCACATTTACCATCAGAGACTCGCCGGGCATACAGGCATAGGCCTCTCCGAAGAGCTCGCCGCTCCCAGCATGTCCAAGGACCTGCCTGTTTCCCCAGAAATCGTCCCGGGAGATCTCGACACTTCCGGAGAGGATGAATCCCATGGAGCGGATCGCAGTTCCTGCAAGAAAGACCGCGTCGCCTTTTTCGTATTTCTTTTCGACTGCGGAGAGACATTTCAAGATGCTCTCCTTTTCTTCCGGGTGGATTCCGGCGAAAAGCGGGGAATCCGGAATTTCTTCTTTGTGGATCATAGTTTTCCTTTCTTTCACCTAACACGGGCGGCCATTTGCACTTTCCTGTTTCCTTCTTCCATCACGTGCGGTCTACCTTTTTTCAGTTCTGAATGTACCGCATTGTGGATTTTTCGTTGGAAATACAACATACTTTTTGTCAACATTGTAGTATATTGACGATACAAAAGTCAATACATGACACTTACAAAATCTGCCACGATCCGCTTTTTCCGGATGCATGGCAGCAAATACACCGCAATAGAAATTGCTGAGACAATATTTACACATTTTGAAAGGGGAACTTAAATTGAAAAGAACGATCGTAAAAATTGATGAAGAAAAATGCAACGGCTGCGGAGCATGCGCAGCAGCCTGTCAGGAAGGCGCGATCGCGATGATCGACGGAAAGGCAAAACTGATCCGCGACGATTACTGTGACGGTCTTGGGAACTGTCTTCCGGCCTGTCCGGCGGACGCAATCAGCTTTGAGGAACGCGAGGCTGCCGCTTATGACCATGAAGCGGTTCTGGCACACATGGCGGCAAGAAAAGCTGCTTCCCTCATGCCGACAGAGGCACCGGCCCCGAAGCCGGAATTTACAGGATGCCCGGGAAGCATGAGCCGCACGATCACACATCCCTCCGCGCCTGCATCTAACAGCGCAGTGATCCCGGGACACGATGCGCCCGTCTCCATGGCGAGCAGACTCTCCCAGTGGCCGGTCCAGATCAAACTTGCCCCGGTCCGTGCCCCGTACTTTGACGGTGCAAAGCTTCTTATCGCGGCAGACTGTACCGCTTACGCATACGGAAACTTCCACAACGATTTCATTGATGGCCACGTGACACTCATCGGATGTCCAAAGCTGGATTCTGTGGACTATTCCGAGAAGCTCACAGAGATCATCCGCCTCAACGATATCCAGAGCGTGACAGTTGTTCGAATGGAGGTTCCGTGCTGCGGTGAGATCGAGGCAGCCGTGAAGAATGCGCTGATGGCCAGCGGAAAATTTATTCCGTGGCAGGTGTACACGATCAGCACCGATGGACGGATCTTAAAATAAGCTCCCGTCCCTGCCAGTTCTTCCGGAAAATCCCATCGGCATAGCCGATCTGGAAGGGATCTTTGCTTGTAACTATGAAGCTACCGAATCGACATTTTTATATTTAAGAAGGGAACTTATATGTCTCTCTCAACTACTACAAATACCTCCGGCCGCACCCCGGAGCAGGACGCTGTCATCTGCGCCCTCATCGGGCTTGCCCGCGCCGCGGAGGCAAAGGAGATTCCGGCCGGGATCGCTCCGGTCCTCTTCGCCGCCCTCTCATCCGTGACACCTGGAAATCCACTCTCCGCTTCTGCTTCCAGAGACCTTGTGGAGCAGATCCATAAGCAGAAAGCCATCATTGCCCCGGACTGCGCCGCCTGCCCGTCCCCCTGCGGACGGACTTCGGATTTTCTCCCGGAAGACTTAAATCGCACCGACGACGGCCTCTTCGAGGATCGGAACCGGCTGCTCACAGAACTCAGCCAGCACGCGAAAGCAGAATGGAAGCGTATTCTCGCGGATCAGGAAGCTCCGGAGATCACGCGACTCTTTATGGACTGCGTGTTTATGGCGGGATATGCATATGAAAAGGAGCTTTTTGCGCCGTATTTTAAAAAATTGGCGGCACTGAACGACTGAGAAAAAAAGATTGATACAGGGAGCCTATGTTCGCCCTCTGTATCAATCTTTTGCATTGATTTTTTATGCATTTTTTATACAATCATAGAATCATCAGATAAACCACTCTGCCTCAACCCGTCTCTGGTAATTCTGTTTTAACATTTCCACATGAGATAAAAATGCCTCGTCATCAAAATACTTTGCGCCTGCCGGACATGCTTTGATGCAGGCATGACACTTGATGCAGATTCCGGTGCAGGTATCCGGCGCATCCTTCGGGATGGATCCCATCGGACAGACTGTCGCACAGATTCCGCACTTCGTGCATTTTTCCGGGTCTGTCTTCGGTTTCGCCTTTAAGAACACTGCAGGTTTTCCATCCGTTCCAAGCGGTGTATAGTAGGCAGTCACCGGATCATCGCCGCGGACCTCGATCTTTGCCGGGATCTCCGTCATATCAGCAACTTTCTTCGCGACCTTCTCACCAAATTCCGCGATCTTCGCGAGATCATCCGCATCCGGACGTCCTGTCGCAAGCTTATTGCTGAACACATGCTCTGTCGGGATTCCAGCAGCCGCGATCGTATGGAAGCCGTGAAGCTCCAGCTCATTGCGAAGCTCGATCAGACCGTTGTCAAAGTTTCTGTTTCCGAATACCGATACCGGTACTGCAAATGCGCCGTTTCCCTCAAAAGCGCTCTGCACATACGGCAGCATCTTATTCGGAATTCTTCCCGCGTAGACCGGTGTGCTGAAAAATACAAGATCCTCACTTTCAAAACTCGTAATACCTTCCCGGTTCTCCGGAAGTGTAAAATCAAATGTCTCCATCGGCACAGAAAGAACCTTCGCCGCCTTTTTCGCCATCGTTGTGATTACTTTTTTCGCGTTTCCTGTGGGGCTGAAATATACCGCCCATACTTTTGTGATCTTCATAATCCTTTTCCTCCAATCTATCCTTCTTTTTGTATCTTAAAGCATGGAAGAACATTTGTCAATGAAGGCGATCACTCAGATACGACGAATGCAGGAATGATCATCATCTACCATCAATCTCTGCATATAGCAATGCCCCTTTTCTTATATTTTTACCGGAAAAGGGGCATGTTCATTATTTGCTCATGTGTTTGTCGTGACTCTCAGACTTTGTGATACAGACCTCCAGCTGGGAGAATAATTCGAGATTTAAAAAAACTTTCCGGATCTGCTGCTTCTTTAATCATTTCTGATTTCTCTGCTTCCACATCCTACGACATGGAAATAATCTCTTCGTCCTCCTCATTCTCTGTATCAGCAACTTCAGCTTCCTTGATCAATTTTCCCTTCCCATCCAGCTGGATCGTTAATGTTTCATAACCGTCTGCCTCGATCACAATCGTATTTTCATCGTTATCGTGGAGGGCTGTGCTTACATAGATCGTTGCATCTGTCGGAACCAGTCTGTACTTTTGATCCATATCAAAGCTATATGTTGCCTTTTCAAATTCGCTGCCGTTTACTTCAACCGAAGTGATCGCTTTCATCCAGTTTTCACAATCATTGCCGGAAAACGTCAATATATAGGAATCATAAAACTTAGAAGTGCTGGAAACAGTCGGGGGAACCTTTGTCTCCTCTTCCTTATCCTCTCCACTGCTTCCATTTCCGTTTTCAGACGGATCTGTGGTCACGGTTCCATTTTGATCCATGTAGAGCGTCAGATCAGAATAACCGTTTGCAGAAATCGTAATCGTATTGCATTCTTCCGTAAAAGCACTGCTTCCCAGCTTCACAATACCGTCTGTTTTGCTGATGGAATATTTTTCGTTGCCATACACAAAGCCATTTTCATAGTCAATGCCATTCACCTGTACGCCGGTGATCTGACCAACCCATTCATCATAGCCCATTCCAAAGGTCAACTGATAATCATCAGACCAGGTTTTCTCACCATCCGGTACCTTTGCAGGCGGATCCAGCTGCTCCTCCGTGTTTCCACCGTTCTCTTCTGTCTCGGTGACCGTAAAGGTGACTTTCTCTACACCATAGTATTTTGCAGAGATCTCCACGCAATACTCACCGGCCTGTTTAAACAGATCTTTTCCAAGGATCAGCTTCGCTCCGTCTACGGTATAACCAACCTTCGATGATATGCTTTCCTGTCCCTCCGGCAACAGAGACCGCGTCGTTTCATCCGGCATCGTCAGCTTGATGCTCTGGATCTGTTTCCAAAGATCTCCTGTCTCGTCCGCAGTATTTGTGATCGTGACCTCCTGACCGGTCTTTTGATCTTCATCGACTTCAAGTGTAACGTCCTTGAGATCCTTTGCAATTGAGATTGAAAATTTCTTATCCTGATATCCATCTGCCTTGATTGTAACCGAATTCTCCTGATCAACACGGAAGAGCGACTTATCAAGAACAAGAATCTCATCATCTACCGTATAAGCGTCTTTGTTCACAGCCTCGTAGCTGCCGTTAATGTAAAGCTTGCCATTCTCTGCAATACTTTGTAAATATGCAGCATCTTCACAACGAATCCGAACATTCTGATCCTCCAAAACCTCATTGATCATATTTCCGTTCTCATCAACAAGGATCAGTTTCGGTGCTGTTTTTCCAAGATAAGCTCCGTTCATGATCGTTGCGCCAAGACGGTTATCCTCAAGAACATACTTTACTGCATATGGGCGATTCTTTGTTTCAACCGCTTCTCCGCCTGAAATATAATCTGCAAAGCTCAGGTAACAAAATTCCTGTGTTTTTGCCTTTTCTACTGCATCCCGATACTCTGCAAAGGAATAGAATGTAGTTCCGTCCTCACCGATCACTGCATCCCATCCGCTCATGTCGTACTTCCAACGATCTGCAATTGCCTGTGCAGACTCATTTTCCACACCGAGCTCGGTAAGAACAAGTGCATTGGTAAGCAGGTCTGCATCAAATAATAAATCAGCAGACATTGTCGTGCTCCCGCCTTCTGCTGCGTTTCCGCTTCCGCTCGTAGTGCCTCCGCTGACTGATGCACTGGAAACAGCATCAATTGCATAAATATCCACTGCCGTTGCTTCACTCTGTGCAGATGTACCATCACTTACTGCAAAGACATAGCTCATATCTTTAAAGCCGGTAGCATGTACTGTGACCATATATTCTCCGGCATACGGGATATTATTTCGTCCATCTGTGGCATTTTCATCATTATAAAGAACAAAAGTATTTCCGATCAGATACCAGTCACGGATCTTTTCAAGCTCTGTTGTTTTTCCGGTCGGATCCATCAGCTCCACACCGGTGATCGGGATTTCAACACCATACGTCATGTTTTTTACATCAAAATGAATGTTCTGACCACTCTTGATGGCACCAGCTTCCTTTAATACCATGCTTGGAGCCGTTCCGTTCACGACCTCGATCGGGATCAGGGTATTTTTTCCTCCTGATGTCACGCGAAGGTAATAGGAACCATTCGAATAGAAGTTTTTCTGACCTAACGGAACAAGGATCTGACCCACTGTATTTCCATAATGGTCCCCTGTTGTTTTTTCATACTGAAGCTCATTGTTGATCGTCTGATTGTAGCCATTTCCGGATACCAGAGCCACATTCGTAATTTCGTCAAACCACTGTTTATCAACAGCTTCTGTATAATTAAACATTACAACCGCCTGACCGCCTACGCCGTAACGATTCGTTGGATCTTCCGTAAGCTCTGCGGCCGGTGCATAATAACGGATTCCGTTTTTCTCTTCTCCAAGATCAAAGGTGGTTGTCTTTGGTTTCTGTCTGATGGCTCCATCTTCATCATAATTGTCAAGCTGATAATCCCACACATACACAGAACCATGGGCAAGGAATGCGGTCGGTGCTGTATTCTTGCGAACCATCGGTGTTTCCGGATCTGCATTATCACTCAGTACAACAGTCTGGGTCTCACCATCTTTTCCCGTTACAGCAAGCTTTGCCGGATTTAAGTTCGTGATCTCCCACTTTGCAAGTGTTCCATCTTTGTCCACTTTTGTAAATGCATCTGTAACATCTTTTCCGTCAACAGTAAGTGTACAGTTGTCTAAGGAATATCCCTTTGCAAATGCAACTGTTACATACTGGCTCCAGCCAAGATCAACCAGTTTTGTCTGACTTTCCACTACAAGAGTCTTTTTCTCCGGTGTTTCGTTATCACTGGTATTTCCATTATTTTCGCTATTGCTTCCGTTGTTACCAGCGTTTCCGCTGTTTCCACTGTTACTTCCGTTGTCACCAGCGTTTCCGTTGTTTCCGCTATTGCTTCCGTTATCACCAGTGTTTCCATTGTTTCCACTATCGCTTCCGTTGTTACCGGCGTTTTCGTTGTTGCTTCCATTATTTCCACCATTTCCGCTGTTTCCAGAGTTAGCGGAGTTATTGCCAGAGCTGTGGCTTCCAGAGTCAGAATCACTGTCGGAAGATCCATCACTTCCTCCAGAGTTTTTCTTGGATGTTGTTGTCTTCTGATCACCGTTCGGTGCATCATACGCCTTTCCGTTCGCATCTACCCATGCGCCATCAACATTTACCTTATACCCGTCCGGAGTCGTCACATCATGTGCCATCTCACCGGAACCTGCGGTCAGATAATACCAGCGTCCGTTGACCGGAACCCAGCCTGTCGCCATGCTTCCGTTCTCCCAGAGATAATACCAGTCCTTAGTCTCCTGATTCTGATACCACCCAGTGATCATATTTCCATCTTTATCAAAACGATACCATTGGCCTTCGTAAAGAAACCACTGGTCAGCAAGATATTCACCAGTCACGTTTCTATATTTCCATACTCCAGTCTGCATAGACTGTTCCCATCTGCCTGTCGGGATCGCCGTTGCAGCAGGCGAAACCATGGTCGTCATTGTCATGGATAATGCAGCTGCTACTGCAATTCCTTTGAATCCATTCTTTCGTATACTTTTCACATCGGACCTCCTTGAATTTTTAATGCGAGGAATATTATAGCAACTGATAAAACATTTCTCAATGCATTTATTGAGAATGATTTTCATAATCGTTTAAATGGGAAATTTTCTCAACCCGTATATAATTCTGTAAATGTTTCCAATTGTTCCGTCTATCCTTCTTCGTCCGTTCAGCCAATACATTTCCTTCTATCGTTTTTCAACTTTCATGCAGCATTCGGCATTGTTTATCAATTCCTCTCCTGCCCAATTTTCCAGGAAAAGAAGGTAACTGAATGGAAAAGCAAGTGATCCATGCTCTCATTTCCACTGAAGAGTACAGGGAATCGCCCGATTTTATGAATGTCAATCTCAGCGATTTCGCCCTGTTTCTCGCTACCGTCACCTGCCCTCAACGATCGTGATATTCATCACCCAGACCGATCTCTTTGGCATGGACCACGCCATGTATACATTCACGGAGCGCTGGCACCAGATTCCGGAGATAGAACTTGGGGATGAGACAATGAAGATATTTTAAAATGTTTCATGATTTCTCACATCATGTTTAATCTCTAATATTTCAGTTTGGTCTTATGGAAAATATGGTCTAAACAAAAGCCCAACTCCATGCACTCTGAATGCATAAAGCCGGGCTTTTGATATTGTCTTAATTTTATGTGTTTTTGAAACATTCTCTACGGTTTACAACTCTTACAAGCCTCATACCCCTCGTTGATCAGCTTCTCCCGCTCCCCCGTATACTCTTTTCGGTTCTCAGACTTGATATTCTTCACAGAATCGCAGTCCGTGCGGTGGAATTTCATGGTCTTCGTGTTGAGGATATAGGTTCCGCTCTCTTTTCCAGAGGTTCCTGCATCAGTTTTTCCGGTACCTGACGTACTTCCACTTTGACTGCCTCCTGTACTTCCGCTCTTCGCCAGTTCACTCTTTCCCGTCGCATAGTCGATCGTGACTCCCGGCTGAACATTGTAAACATAAACACAGAACAGGACTCCGTCGCCTTCGTCCTCCACAGATTCCGCTTCCATCAGAACGCCGGATGCTACGAGATTGTCTCCCTCAAAAACCGGTGTCACGCGGTACATCACATGGTTTCCGGTTTCTTTTACATAGTCGGCTGTCAGGTTCTCAAACGGCAGCATTCCCTGAACATTAAGGTATCTCGTACCCGTGATCAGATTCTTTTCGTTCGCGTTCTCCGCCGTCAGCTGGTATCCGATCAGATGGCATCGGTTATACAGATATTTTCCATCCACAAAATCATATTTCGCATTGATCCACCCTGTTGGCTTTACCTCGCCAATAGAACCGCGCTTTTCCGTCGGCATCGTATCGGTACTGACGGAGGCATAAGCCACACCGCAGCGGCCTAATGAATCCAGATCACTGTAGCTTTCAAAGGAGACATCCGTCAGGTCGTCCTCCGTAAAATACGGAACATTTCCATTAACCGCCACATAGGGGGAGTCCGTATACTCCGGAATATCGGAGAGACGGAATTCCCCGGTCATCGACGCATTTCCTGTCATCTCCGATGACGTTTTATTTCCCTGTCCGCCGCTATTCCCATCGCCGGAGTTCTCTGCCGCCTCAGCAAGACTTCCAAGGATATTTCCCGCCGCATGGGCAACATCTGCCGCCACACTGGCTTTAGCGGCCGCATCTCCCCCGCAGGCCGTTACAGTCAAAGAGACCACCGCGATCACGCAAAGCAGCCATTTTCTTAAATGCTTCATATTCTGTCATTCCCCTCTGTTGCCATATTTTCTATCGCAGTCCGCCTTTCTGCCAAATGCTCTGTACATACTCCCCCCTGTCCCAATCTCTAATCTCCCACTATATTTCTGAAATATCAGAATTGGAACTGCTTTCAGCGTCACTCTGCTTATCATACATTCATATTTTACCGGGTATATCTCTCTCTGGTAATTTTCTCATGGGAAGAGCCCGCAAATTCTTTCTCCTCCACGCACTTCCACATGCTGAGATCCACCGAGAAATACACATCCGCCGGATAATCCCTGTTCCAGCGGTAGAGATAAATCTCCTCGATCCGCTCCGCACAGCCAGAGACATCCGCATTCTCCACAAAGCAGAATTCCCCGTCCCCCGCAGCATCGAGAAACGTCTCATCCACCCGGATCCGTGCCCTATCACTCTCCGCAAACTGTTTTTCGCTGTAGGCATTCATCCAAAGTTTTTTTCCATCCGTAAGTTCCAGAATATCTGCCCGCAGGACACGGTCCTGGCTCTGGCGGCGATGATTGAACATCATCCCATTATGATCATCCACGCATACGATCAGTACCATTTGATCCCCTCTTTCTGTTTCTTTCCATATGGGTATTATACACTATGTTTCCGTCCATGTAAACATATGTTCGGAGTCTCTTTTCTGAAAATCTTACCGTTCAGCTCTAGTTAGTTAAAAGTTAAATCTGCGGTAACTGTTCAGTAGGTCTGCGCACTTGCTGCGCTGACCG
>ULRN01039928.1_pt1 | contig 15147 bp, 15 predicted proteins | sample 1955461 | NCBI WGS metagenome assembly ULRN01 (sample SAMEA4835683, study PRJEB28245) | human gut metagenome | biome: gut microbiome; material: fecal sample | place: Denmark | collected 2008 | reverse complement strand
GTAGGAAGAAAACTGCTTCGTTTTCCTCCTACTCGATTTGAATATCATTTGACGTTAATCCAATCCAAACAAAATTTTCAGTCCTCCATCAACACCTGAGAATCCCATAAAAGCAAGACTTAATAGTCCTGCAGTTACAAGAACAATTGACATTCCCTTCATACCTTTAGGGATATTGACAAATGCAAGTTGTTCACGTATACCGGCAAATACGGTCAATGCAAGTCCAAATCCAATAGCTGTAGAAAATGCATAGACTACACTTTGAATAAGAGAATAGTCTCGTTGTATAACGAGTATTGCAACGCCAAGAACAGCACAGTTTGTTGTTATCAGAGGAAGAAAAATGCCGAGAGCTTGATAAAGGGCTGGTGACACCTTCTTGAGGATAATTTCAACCATTTGTACCAATGACGCAATTACAAGTATAAAAGCAATTGTCTGTAGATACTGCAATCCGAATGGATTAAGTATGAAAATCTGAACGAGATATGTTACAATAGTTGCAAGTGTTAGCACGAAAGCAACAGCAGCCCCCATTCCTAATGAAGTTGTAACCTTCTGCGAAACTCCGAGAAATGGACAAATACCTAAGAACTGTGATAAGACTATATTGTTAACAAATATAGCCGAGATAAAAATCAATATATATTCCATGATTATGCTTTCTTAAATTTGTTTACAAATGCAATAAGGTAACCTAGTGTGATAAATGCTCCCGGAGGTAATATGAATAGAAGCATATTACATGTCTCAGGGAGTAATGTAACTCCAAATATTGCTCCTGCACCTAATAACTCACGAACAGCACCCAACAATGTAAGCGCAATAGAAAAACCTGCACCCATTCCTATTCCATCAAAAATACTTTCAATCGGACCATTCTTACAGGCAAATGCTTCTGCGCGTCCTAAGATGATACAATTTACTACGATAAGCGGAATGTATAATCCCAATGTCGCATAAATTGCTGGCACGTATGCCTGCATGATCATCTGTAATATGGTGACGAATGAGGCAATAACGACAACGAAGACAGGTATTCTTACCATATCCGGCGTGATATTTTTGATAAGCGAAATAACAAGGTTTGAGCAGATGAGTACGAACATTGTTGCAAGTCCCATAGACAGACCATTGATTGCAGAGGTTGTTGTGGCCAAGGTTGGACACATACCTAAAAGGAGAACGAATGTCGGGTTTTCCTTTACAATACCATTTAATAATATCTTTAAATTATTCATTGTTCTACCTGTTTTTTTAGTTTTTATTTACTTTGGTAGCTCCTGTAGAAGCGTCAGCCGTTTTATTTCCAACCATACCCGCATATGCTTTATAAGCATTGTTTACAGCTGACAAAAATGCTCGACTGGTAATTGTACTTGCGGTTATTGCATTTACCTTACCTCCATCTTTACTAACAGTCAGGGGCACAGAAGGATTCATTCCGATAATGTTGCCTTTCCCATCTTTCTGGAACCAATCTTGTGCCTTTGCACCAAGGCCGGGAGTTTCAGCGGTTTGAAGGATGGTGTACCCTAGAATCTCACCTTCCGTATTAAAGCCAACAAGAACTTTCAAATCTCCTCCAAATCCATTTGTTGTGCTTTCTACTGCAGCTCCTAAATCATTCCCTTTGCTGTCTTGCGTTAAATGAACAACATAAGTAAGCTCTTTGCCTTTGATGTTTTGAGTAATTGGCTTGCTTGCAGATACCTTTACATCATTTTTTCCGCCCATTACTTTTTTTATACCATCAGTAAGTGTTTTTTCAGCTTGTTCTTTGATTGGGCCTGCTGTTACATTGTTGACATAAGCGAGAATTGCACCTGTAACGAGAGCAACGCCAACCAACACAAGGATCATATTTGTTATGGATGATTCTAACTTTTTCATTCTATTTACCCTCCTTCTTTACAACTTCGCCGTAGCGTTTGGGTTTGATATATGTATTTATAAGTGGAGTAAAGGCATTCATGATGAGAATTGCAAATGACATTCCTTCTGGATATGCGCCCCAGTTACGGATTACAACCGTTAGGAAGCCAATGGCTACTCCATAAATTATCTGTCCTTTATATGTCATAGGTGACGTAACATAGTCGGTAGCCATAAAGATGGCACCTAACATAAGACCACCGCTTAGGAGTTCTGCAATTGGGGAAGCATAAACAGGATTTGTCAGATGCATTATACCACTGAAAACAAACACTGTAGCAATGATGCTTACTGGTATATGCCAGGTTATGATTTTCTTCCACAACATATAAACAAGTCCAAGGATAAGAGCTAGGGCACAAATCTCACCAATAGTTCCTGCGCCATTATTTATACCAGTATTTCCAAGTAACATACTCATTGAATCCGGTAGTTGATTTAAAACGTTAGCATCGCCAGTCTTTATTGCCGTTTTCATTATGCTAAGAGGGGTTGCGGCAGTCTCTGCATCCGTATAATTAAGCAATTGTCCGACTTTTGGCCATGAAGTCATTTGTACAGGAAAAGAAACAAGTAGGAAACAACGTCCAACGAGAGCTGGATTAAACGGGTTGCATCCCAATCCGCCAAATGTCATCTTACCTACACCGATAGCAACAAGCGCTCCGATGATAATAATCCATACAGGAAGGTTAGATGGCAAGTTAAAACCAAGAAGAATTCCAGTCAAGATGGCAGAACCATCAAGAACCGTAGATTCTTTTTTCAAAAGATATTTTGTAATAGCCCATTCAAAAAAAACACAAGCAGCAACACTTGATAGGCAAACTATTGCAGAGCCAATGCCAAAATAAAAAAATGAAACCAACAGTGCAGGAATCAATGCAATGATGACTCCATACATATTGTGCTCCACGCTATCTGAACCATGAGCATGTGGCGATAATGATACGATTAATTTACTCATTATTTTATAATTTCTTTAAGGCAGATATTTTACATTTAATATTCTGCCATATATTTTAAATTCTTTATCTGTTCCCTAATATGAAAAGAGTTTATCATTTTGCGTTTCTTGCCCTTATGATACCCATAACCGTACTCTTACCCAAACGAATGTTGTCAAGCAATGGCCGATGAGCAGGGCATGTGAACTGACATGAACCACATTCTATACAAGAAGTTATGTCCTCTTGCTCAACTTTCTCCCAATTGTGGAAAGCACTAGCTGTAGCAAGTAAGAAGGGTTCAAGTCCCATCGGACATGCACTTACACATTTTGCACAACGTATACATGCCTGAGGCTTCTTACGTTTTGCATCATCGTCTGTAAGTATTGTAACACTATTGGTTCCCTTGCATACGGGTACTTCTATAGATGTTAAGGCCTTACCCATCATTGGACCACCGGCAAGAACCTTATTCTCACCTTCTGGCATACCTCCACAAGCTTCGATAAGATCCTTCATGGGCGTTCCCATGCGTACTAGGAAGTTCCCGGGATTTTTTATCTTTTTTCCTGTTACAGTTGTATAACGTTCAAACAAAGGCTTGTTCTTCATCACCGCCTGATAAACTGCAAAAGCTGTACCTACATTTTGGACGATTGCACCAACATTAACAGGAATTGCAGGAGGAGCAGGAACCTGACGGCGTATAACAGCATCAACCAGCTGTTTCTCACCTCCCTGTGGATATTTTTTTGCCAATGGAACAATCTCGATGTCATCTCTTTTGGCAGTCTTTTCTTCAAATAATTTTATTGCTGCCGGTTTATTGTCCTCAATGCCGATATAGCCCTTGTTAACCTTTGCTCCCTTCATAAGAAGATCCAGTCCCACAAGAATCTCATCTGCATGTTCCATCATCAAACGATAGTCTGCTGTGATATATGGTTCACATTCTACGGCATTGATGATTACACATTCTGCTTTAGCCCCAGGTGGAGGACATAATTTTATAAAGGTGGGAAAACCTGCTCCACCCATGCCTGTTACTCCAGCAACTTTAATACGGTTTACAATTTCTTCAGGAGTTAATTCCGGATGGGAACCTATCGTTTCCAGTTTGTCAGAACGATCGATGTTGTCTTCCCATTCATCACCCTCAACATTAATTATAATACACGGTTTGCGATAGCCTGTTGCATCAATAGCAGTATCAATCTTAAATACACTTCCAGACACAGATGAATATATCGGAGCAGATACGAAACCTCCTGCTTCTGCCAAAAGGGTTCCTACCTTTACCTTGTCTCCTTTTTGTACAACAGGCTTTGCCGGTGCACCAATATGCTGTGAAAGTGGGAAAATTGCCTGCTTTGGTAAAGCTGCCACCTTTGTTTCAACCTCAGCAGTAATCTTGTTTTCTTCGGGGTGTACTCCACCGATTCTAAAAGTTCTCAAATTCATTTTATACCTCCTTTTTTGTTTCAAAATTGTTAGCGCTTCCCACTGTCATGTTTTCTTTTTCTGCACCATCTACAACTTTCTGTACTGTAACGTCAGTTGAATTATCTAAATCTTTCGACGTTTTGGCAGATGCAGTCTCATCTTTTGGCTTGCGCGGAGGGAAATTCACTGCAACGATAGCACCTGTAGGGCAAGCTGCTTCACACTTGCGGCACATGCGACATTTATCTGGGTCAATGTAACTCAAATTGTTTTCGATAGAAATAGCATCGAATTTACATTCCTTTTCACATTTTCCACAACCAATACATGCAGCTTTGCATGCTTTCATGGCGACAGCACCTTTATCCTTATTTACGCAGCTAACATAAACGCGACGTCCCTTGGGGCCTTTTTTGCGAAGCTCTATAATGTGGCGAGGGCACGCTTTTGCACACGCTCCACAACCAGTACATACATCTTCATCAACTTCAGGAAGACCTGTTTCGGGGTTGATGGAAATTGCTCCAAACTGACAAGCATTTGTACAATCGCCACAGCCAAGGCATCCATAGCCACAACCTGTTTCTCCTGCCCCACATGCGTTAACCGCAGTACATGTCTGCAAGCCATCATAGACAGCTATACGTTTGCGCATTTCGCAAGTTCCGTTACAGCGTACAACTGCAACTTTTTGCTCTGTATTCGCAGTTGCAATGCCAAGCAAATCAGCAACTTGCCCCATAGTAGCAGAACCTCCTACAGGACATAACAACCCCTCAATAGATCCTTTGTCAGCCCCTTTTACAAGGGCATCTGCCATACCAGAACATCCGGCAAAGCCACAACCTCCACAGTTTGCGCCTGGGAGTAGTGCTGCCACCTGACCGATACGTGGATCTTCATGCACAGCGAATTTCTTGGAACAGATATACAGAATCACTGCTGCAACAAGTGCGATACTGCCCAAGACAATCAATGCAATAAAAATGAAATTCATAATCTTTGTATTTGTTTTAGTTATAAATTCTTTTTGGTTATTAGATTCATAATTTTATAGTTTAATGTATAGAGCTATTATATAGGAATGAACAATATTCATAAAACTTGTTTTATGCTCCTATTAATTTTATTCTATATAGAAAGCAACTTTTCTATTAATACGATTTCTAAATATGAATAAAAAAGCATAATATGGTATCATAACGGACAGGCTGTATAATGCAGCATAAATCTCGTCTATATTCAAAGATGTCAAAACAAACAGAACAAGAATGATTAGAAACATTGGAATAATCATACCTAATGTAACAGCAATAAGTCCAACATTATATGATGCCATGACTGTTACTTTTTGTCCTATATTGAAATTCTTTGAATTCTTGGTAAAGACCTCTATTATTTTCTCTTTGCTCTCAGATGCGTGACATTGTTTGGCTGCTTTACAGATGGCACATGCTGAAGATTGAATGATTTTTACGCTCACACAACCATCATTCACAGATTCCACAACACCAGAATGTTTTATTTTGTTCTCCATAAATATTCAATACCAATTTTGCAATATCGAGTTTGCAACTGCAAATGTAGTACTATATTTTCAAATTACAAACAAAACAAAAATAAAATGTAAGAAGTGTTTCGTGTTTTTTGATTTATTAAATCTTAAACGTTTACGTTCTCTCACATTTTATTCCTCCATGAGCTTGCTAAAGAATGCGTCAAGGTCTTTATCCCATCCCTCCATGATGTCTCCACCTATAATGTTCAGATCGTCATCCACTACATAAAGTTCTGCCACATGCTCGTTATCTTCATTTTCGAGAACGAAGCTATATGGTTTCAGCAAACAGAGTTTGTCTATTTCTTCAGACATCGCAAATATTCTGTTTCTTAATAACAATGCTGCTGAATCATAGAAGTTTTCGTTTTTATAGTCAATCCATTCCTCTATGACGCAACGTGTCACCTCATTTTCATCATCATCAAACGCCATGAGGTCGCCACTCTCTGGTGATATTCTCAAATGAATATCCGTAATCATAGTCGGTTCCTTTGGTGATGTGAATTTTTGTACCACCTTTTTCAAGAATCTGTCAATTTCTTGAATGCTTTGTTCTTTGAAGTTCTCCATAATATATTAAAGTTTTGCTTTTACTTTGGCAGGTTTGCTTTCGTTGCTCATTCTGTCAAGTGAAGTTACAACATAAATTATTTTATTTTTTCCTTGTCTGCCGGTTGTGTTCAACTTACAGTAGGTATTATTGGTAGTAGTAATGATTTTCGTCACATCATTGATGTCAATTTTTTCTTTAGCATCAAATGCATAGACTACAAACTTAACCGCTTCATCTTTCCACCCTTTTCCTTTCGGCTTTTTCCAGAATAAAATCTTTTCATCATTCACTTCTACGATTTTTAATCCTTTTGCCTTTTTGGGTGCTTTGTTGTCAATGAAGGGCATCAATGGTTGTAATGCAGGATATTTCCAATACGAATTTCTCAGTACATTTTGATAATTTCCTATATTGTCAACAACTGCTTTTGCGTACCAAAGCACAGTGCCGTTAACATTTTGCATCTCACGATGGAGTTTGAATTTCGCTGGCATCTGGTTAATATTCGGATTGTTCAAGTCTGCTTTTTTAACAGTTCTTTCAACGTCCTCACCTATATAGAGTGGACGTTTGCCTGCATATTTGTTCCACCACTTTATCAGTGTCTCGTAATCCGCAGCTTTATTTCCTATCTCCCAATATATCTGTGGAACACAATAGTCAAGCCAACCATTGTTCACCCACATCAGGACATCTGCATACAGGTCATCATAATTTTGCAAACCATTTGTCTTGCTGCCGTTTGAGGGGTCAGACTTCAGATTCCTATATATTCCAAAAGGGGAAACTCCAACTTTGACCCATGGCTTTTCCTTATGAACGGTTTCGTATAGCTGTTTGATAAACAGGTTTACATTATCTCTTCTCCAATCACCTTTGTTTTTAAACCCATTGTTGTTTTCCATGAATTCATGGTCGTCAGGAATTATTTGTCCCGCAGCCGGGTATGGATAGAAATAATCATCTATGTGTAATCCGTCCACATCATATCTGTCCACAATATCTTTTACAACCGAACAGATATAATCTCTGTTTTCTTGCAATGCGGGATTCAGAATGAGCAGGCCGTCATATGCAAAGACGCTTCCTGGCTTACGGATGGCCACATGGTTTGTTGCTAATTCATTCGTTCCCTTTGTCTTTGCGCGGAATGGATTTATCCAGGCATGAAGTTCCATGCCCCTTTTATGGCATTCCTCTATCATCCATGCCAGCGGGTCCCAATAAGGGGCGGGAGCCACTCCCTGTCTTCCCGTAAGGAATCGGCTCCATGGTTCAATCTTGCTTTCATACAGGGCGTCACATTCTGGCCTTACCTGAAAAATGATGGCATTGACTCCATCTTTTTGTAGTTCGTCAAGCTGGTATGTGAGCGTGGCTTTCATCTTTTCTGTCCCCATGCCGTTAAACTGACCGTTGACACATTGTATCCAAGCCCCGCGGAATTCCCTCTTGGCATTAGATGCATAAGTATTCCCGGTGAAGAGCAATATGCATATAAGGCAAAATAGCGTAGAAATGACTTTCTTTAGATTCTTGTTTGACATTTTTCCGTAAGTCTTTTTATTTAGCTGTAAATTCTACTGATAAAGATATCTCTTTATGCTCTTTTTAGGCGTTTTTTCAAACTCATCCTCTTGAATCTTTATGGCTGAGATTTTACAGTATGCAGGCAATGTCGCATTAAGCGTCTGCTTGTTCTGCTTCATAAGTGTCTGCAAATCATCATCAGACAATCCCATATTGTGAACTTCATCGAAGTCAGGATGGATAAGAGCCACAAGCTTCTGGTCACGTTGTATTACAACGCTTTCCAATACAAGTGGCAGGCTGTTTATCTTATCTTCTATTTCTTCAGGATAAATGTTCTGCCCATTTGCGCCAAGAAGCATGTTTTTACTTCTTCCTTTAATGAATATGTTTCCATCCTTGTCCATCAAGCCGAGGTCTCCGGTATGGTACCATCCTTCTTTGTCTATGGCCTGGGCTGTAGCTTCTTCATTCTTGTAGTAGCCAAGCATTACATTCATTCCTCTGGCAAGTATTTCGCCTGCGACATGTTGTGGGTCTTCGCTGTCAATCTTCACCTCCATGTGTACCACTTCTTTTCCACACGAAGTCGGAACGAATTCCTTGTAGTCTGAATATGCTATTATAGGTGCACACTCTGTTGCTCCATATCCTACGGTAAAAGGAAAATCAATGTCTTTCAGGAATGCCTCGATTTCCTGATTCAAGGCAGCTCCGCCAATGATTATTTCATAAAGGTTTCCTCCAAATGCCTCATATACTTGCTCATATATCTTGTGTTTTACCTTCTTGCTGATTCCTGGCATCTTCAGGAGAAGTCTCATCCTGTTATTCTGTATTTTAGGAAACACTCTCTTTCTGATAATCTTTTCAATTACAAGAGGTACGGCAATGACAATAGCTGGTTTGACATCCTTGAATGCCTGTGCTATAATGGCAGGACTCGGTACTCTTGTCAGATAGAACACGTGACACCCGTGTATGAATTCAAACATAAACTCAAATGACATTCCATACATGTGTGCCATAGGTAGAATGCTTATTGTGTTAGCACCTTTTTTAATGTGTTTTCCGATGACCTGTTTCGCAAAGTCCATATTGCCCCACAATGCACGATACGGCAACATTACTCCCTTTGAAAAACCTGTTGTACCACTTGTGTAGTTAATCATGGCCAACTCATTGGGAGATAACTCCTTATGATAATTCACGTGTTGCTGTCTGAATGCCTTAGGATATCTTTTTCCAAAGAGCTCATTCAAGTGCTCACGAGCGTATGTGAGTTTGTCTGTCCTTGATATTACAAGAGAATAGTCCGGTATATATATGATGCCTTCGAGGTTTGGCATTTTTGTCGGATCAATCTGTGTAGCTACAACATCTCCGACAAAAAGCAATTTCGCCTCACTATGATTCACAATATTATGAATCTGGTCTGCAGTGAATTCATGCAGCACAGGCACGGCAACTGCACCGTATGTGAGAGTTGCAAGGAAAGCCACGGCCCAACTTGCGCTGTTTCTTCCGCAAAGCGCTATTCTGTCACCTTTTGCTACTCCGCTGTTTTCAAACAAAATATGCAGCTTTTCTATTTTCCTTGCAACATCTTTGTATTGCAGGGTTATTCCTTTGTAATCTGTCAGAGCATCAAGGTCCCAGTTCTCGATGATGCTCTTCTCTATCAGAGAATTTACGCTTGGTATTGATTCCATTAATAACTTTAATTTATTTTTGCAAAGTTACTAATTGTTATGCACAATTCCAAATATTTTGTGCAGTAAATACGCCTTAATATATAATAACAGGAGTATTGGCGGATAAGAGTATTTTATAAAGCATAAAAGGCGCTTGACTTTCGCCAAACGCCTTTTGTAGTATTGTTGTTGCTTATTACAGAATAGTCTTAACAGCCTCAAGCATACCCTTCTCCTGGATAAGGTCGAGGTCTTTCTTCACGAGCTCTGTCAATCCTGGAACAGTCTTGTTCAGATCCTCGTGCCAGATGTAGTCGAAGCCGAGCACACCCTCAGCAATCTTCTGAGTGTCGCCTGTAGCCCAGAGTTCCTGGAGCTTGTCGATGATCTTCTGGTCGTCGTTAGGCTGGATAGGAGCACCGTCCTCGCGTACGCCGCCCTTGTAGTATGTGATGATGGCAGCCAGACCGAATACGAGTCCCTGTGGGAGTTCGCCCTTGCGCTCGAGATAGATTTTTACTCCTGGCAGGTCGCGTGTCTCATACTTAGGGAATGAGTTCAGCATGATGCTTGTCACCTGGTGGTCAACGAATGGGTTCTCGAAGCGCTCCAACACGTCGGCAGCGAACTTCTGAAGCTCGTCCATCGGCAGGTTGAGGGTCTGCATGAGCTCGTCGAACTGTACCTTGTGGATATACTTGCCCAGTACTGGGTGCTCGCAAGCGTCGCGTACGATGTTCACGCCGCTAAGATATGTTACAGGGCTCAATACTGTGTGAGGGCCGTTGAGCAGAGTAACCTTACGCTCGTGGTATGGCTTCTCGTTGTCTGTGATGAGCACGTGGAGTCCTGCCTTGTGAGCCGGGAACTCGTCCTGCATCTGCTCTACGGTCATGTTCTCTGCCTTCTCGATAACCCAGAGGTGGAAGCTTTCAGCCTTAACCACGAGGTTGTCCTTGTAGCAAACCTTCTCCTGGATTTCCTTGATGGTGTCGCGTGGGAATCCCGGCACGATACGGTCTACCAGAGTAGCGCATACGAAGCAGTAGTCTGTGAACCAAGCCTTGAAGCCCTCGTAGTCGGCACCCATGTCCTCTTTCCAGAGTTCGATATACTGGTAGATGCACTCCTTCAAGTGGTGTCCGTTCAGGAAGATGAGCTCGCAAGGCATGAGGATCATACCCTTTGAAGGGTCGCCCTCGAAGAACTTGTAGCGGTGGAAGAGCAGCTGCACGAGCTTGCCTGGGTAAGAGGATGCCGGTGCGTCTGTGAATTTGCAGGAATCATCGAAAGCGATACCTGCCTCTGTTGTGTTAGAGATGATGAAACGCATCTCTGGCTGCTCAGCGAGAGCCATGAATGCCTGGTTCTGCGAGTATGGGTTCAAGCAGCGGCTGATTACGTCGATACGCTCCAGGGTGTTTACCGGCTGGCCGTTCTCCTTACCCTGAAGGTTTACGTGATAGAGACAGTCCTGTCCGTTCAGCCAGTCAACCATTCCGTTTGCCAAAGGCTGTACGACAACTACGGAGCCGTTGAAGTCAGTCTTCTTGTTCATGTTCCATACAATCCAATCTACGAATGCACGGAGGAAGTTACCTTCACCAAACTGGATGATTTTTTCAGGAGCGACGCTCTTTGGAGCCGTACGCTTGTTCAATGCTTTAAGTTCTTTCATGATTTGTATTTATTATAGTTTGAATTTTCAGTAATTTTCATTACACTGTTCTTTCTTCTGGCATTATGCTTTTCAAATGCGCTGCAAAAGTAATACTTTATTTTATACGTTGATACATTTCGGGCGCTTAAAACTACGTAAAGGTTTACATGGCAAACGCATTGAAACCGCCATCTACGACAGCCACCGTGCCTGTTACGAATTTTGCCGCATCGCTCATCAGATAATGTATCGTTCCGCAGAGCTCCTCAGGGTCTCCCATCCGTCCGAACGGAGTCTGTCTGACCACGTCCTGTCCGCGCCTGGTGTAGGTGCCGTCGGGGTTTGTCAGCAGCGAGCGGTTCTGCTCCGTAAGGAAGAATCCCGGGGCTATGGCGTTCACGCGTATTCCCTCTCCGAACTTCTTCGCACATTCCGTTGCCATGAAAGCCGTGAAGTTGCTGATGCCTGCCTTTGCCGCAGCATATCCGCAGACGCGTGTCAAGGGGCGGAAAGCCGCCATTGAGGAGAAGTTGATGACGGAGCCTTTGCCCTGCTTCACCATCGGCTTGAGGAACACCTGTGTAGGAATCACGGTACCTGTGAGGTTGAGGTTCAGCACGGTCTGGAACTCTTCAGCCTTCAGGTTGAAGAAGTTTGCCTCCGGTCCGATTGTAGCTCCCGGCATATTTCCTCCTGCGGCATTGAGCAGAGTGTCCACCTTGCCGTATTTCGCCAGTATGTCGTTGCAGTTCTTCTCCACCACAGCCTGGTTCATCACGTCGGTCTTCATAAACTCGCATTGTCCTCCTGCAGCCACGATATCGTCGGCAATCTTCCTGCCCACTTCTTCTTTTCTGCCGAGAATTATCACTTTTGCTCCTTCCAGGGCAAGATATTTTGCTATACAACGGCCCAATATGCCTGTACCGCCGGTTATTACGACTACGTAATCTTTAATGTCAAACAGGTTCTGCATGATTGTTTTGCTTTTTTAGAATTGCGGATACGGATCTGCCATAGTCTTGGAGCACCTCAAAAACGGCAAATGATCCGTCATTATCCTTTCTGTTGTTTATGTTTTAGTTATTCTCCCAAAAACCGGGCTGGTGGTAAGCTTTGCCAAGTTCCCGGTCCACGGTGGCGATGATTCCCTGAACCTGTCCCATGGCAAACATTCGTCCAAGGAAGCTGTAGCCTGCATTATATCCGCGCTTCTCATCACCCAGCATTGTCATTCCGTGGTCTACCCGCATAGGCAGACGGGCGATGTTCGGATTTTGCGTTCTCGTTTCCTCCTCTTTCTCGAATATGCGGGCAAGTTCAATAAGGTCAGCCCTGCCGCCGAGGTGGGATGCCTCTGTGAAGTCACCGTTCGGGAAGATAAGACATGAGCGCAGATGTACGAACCATGTGCGGCTTGCATATTTCCGTGCCAGTTCCTGCACGTCATTGTGTGCCCCTGCCGAGAGCGAACCTGCACAGAACGTCAAGCCGTTATGCGGATTGTCCACAGCCTTGAGGAACCAGTTTATGTCATCATCACAGGTCACGATTCTTGGCAGTCCCAGAATCTGGAATGGAGGGTCGTCCGGATGAACACACATGTACATGTCGTATTCCTCGCACGTAGGCATGATTGCAGAAAGGAAATAGCGCATGTTTTCGCGCAGCTGTTCCTTTGTCATACCTTTATATAAATCAAGCAGTCTGCGGAACAGTTCCACAGGATGCTTGTCATCCTCTTTGATATTTCCGCTTACGAAGCCCTGTGTCTTCACGATGATGTTCTCAACGAGTTTGTGGTTGTCTTCTGCAGTCATCGTGGACTTGAGCCTCTCCACTTCGGCCAGCACCTCATCGTTCCAATCCTTTTCCGCCCCTTCGCGCTTCAAGATGCAAATGTCAAAATATGCGAACTGTGCATGCGAGAAATAAAGATTTGTCGTTCCGTTCGGATTCTCGTGGTCAAGGTCAGTTCTTGCCCAGTCGAGAACGGGCATGAAATTATAACAGATTGTATGTATGCCCTCAAGAGAGAGATTCTTGAGGCTTTCCTTGTAGTTCTCAATCAGTTTGTCACGGTCGGGTCCACCGTATTTTATGCTTTCAGACACTGGCAGACTTTCCACTACAGACCACCTCATGCCATAGCTTTCGATGTATTCCCTGAGGTCGCGTATTTTCTCGCGCGTCCAAATTTCCCCGTTCGGCACATCATGCAGTGCTGTAACGATGCCTTCAACTCCAATCTCACGCAGCATCTGGAGCGTAATCTTATCGTTTTTGCCGAACCATCTCCATGTTCTTTCCATATTCAGTTGTTATTTAAATAGTTCGATTAAAGTTAGTGATTTGTAACTTAGTTTGTACATGCAAAAGTAATGAAAATATCTTTTGTGACAAAACTTTTCATCCTTTTTGGCTTCTTTCTTTTTCTTGACGCATTCCTTTTGCTGATGTACTCTGTAATGGACGGGAAATCTTTCTAAATGAAGAATTAAGAATTAAGAATGAAGAATGTGGGTTACTCTTTCTTCCAGGATTTGGCAAACAAAGGTAATCCTCATTCTTCATTCTTCATTCTTCATTTACATGCAGCTCGTCACACCGAGCGTAGTAGCGATGGCCGTAAGGATACTGATGGCAATCTGCAGGATAGTTTTCCAAGTGTTCTTGTTCATGATTTTCTTGATTTAATTGTTAGTAATTGATTAGAATTTAGAGTGTAGAGTGTAGAGTTTAGAGTGTAGAGTTGTCTGCCTGTGGCAGATTAAGAATTATACAATTTGGATTTGTTTTGAACAACGTAATTCTTAATTCATTAATTCTAAATCGCAGCGCAGCGAGAACAACTCTACATTCTTCATTCTTAATTCTTCATTTACTCTATTCCCCCGGCTCCGCTCACATACTCGCCGTACTCCTTGTACTGCACTTCGCCCCTCATCGTGAACGGTCGGAGCTGTCCGGTGGCACGGCAGCGCAGCGTGCAGCCCTGGATGTTAACCCCGGGGTTGAAATCCTCTGCTTTGTCGGCAGCCTTCGTTCTGAGCCCCACGCTGAAGATGGCGAGGTCGTCAATCTTCACGTTCTTCCCCTGGAGCAGGATCTCCTTGATGCAGTCCACCATGTCCCGGAGCACACCCTTGATGCAGCCCTTGGAGTAAGGCGTGTTGTGCTGTGCCATGTGCTCGGAGAGCTCGTCGAGGCCGACGGTCTCGTCCGCTACGGCACGGGCATACCATTTCTTGTAGTTTGAACTGGTCTTGATGCGGTTTTGATACTTTTTGTAACGAATCATAATAGTTTGGTTTTTGTGTTATTATATCTGGTTTCTTATCTCATTGCAAAGTTACTCATAACTCTCCGTACCGCCAAAAAACAGCCCTCCGAAACCTGTAAAAATCTGTTAACAAACAAGTGTTTCCATGTTAAAAAAACTAACTGCATCATTTACGACACTTAACGCATCAGGATACGGACCGTAAGTAATCGAGTTAAGAGTTAAGAGTTGTCGGCTTTGCCTACCCCCTACCCTTTCCGTCCTACCCTACCCCTCGGAATTTTTAACTGTAATCGTCATCGTCATCAATTCGACTTAGAAACAACATTCGGCGGCAGGAGGGGGAGCCAATGAAGAATTAAGAATGAAGAATGAAGAATGAAGAATGTAGGTTACTCTTTCTTCCAGAATTTGGCAAACAAAGGTAATCCTCATTCTTCATTCTTCATTTGAAGATTCTTCATTTGAAGATTCTTCATCTGTAGAAACTCTAAAACCCGATTTCTGATGACGATGACGATTACAGTAAGAAAAA
>ULRN01038614.1_pt1 | contig 15148 bp, 11 predicted proteins | sample 1955461 | NCBI WGS metagenome assembly ULRN01 (sample SAMEA4835683, study PRJEB28245) | human gut metagenome | biome: gut microbiome; material: fecal sample | place: Denmark | collected 2008 | reverse complement strand
CGTTTAAAATCCCTTTGCATCGAAAAGAAAATGTCAAAAAAAATCCGTGTGTCAAAGACTCCGTGTGCATCGGTGCGATCCGTGAGCTTTTTTTGACATTCGTTCTGTAGCCGCAGGCTCACAGAACGAATTATAGTAAGGCTTATCTATATTTATATTCTAATAATATATATTATCCGAAGTCTCCTTTGGGAAAATTGTTATTTGTGCCGGCTGTATACCTTTTCGTATTCCTGCTGCATCGTCTTGATGGCGAAGCGCTTTTCCACGAAACGTATGGCCCGGAGCGAGAGGTCGGCGCGCTGGGAGGCGGGGATGGTGTGGAAGAAGATTTCAAGGTATTCCTCATGACTGTTGGCGTGGGCGATGAGCGGCCAGTCATGGGGCACCGTCTCGTTGAGGCCCTTGCAGTCGCTGCATATCACGGGAAGTCCGGCCATCGAGGCTTCTACCGACATAAGAGGCAGTCCTTCGAACTCGGAGGGCATGAGCATATAGTCGAACGAACCGAGGTATCTGGATATTCCGAAGATGGGTTTGCTGATGGTTACGTTGGGCAGCGTGGCGAGTTCCTTTTCCACCAGGGGCTGCATGCTGCCGGCGCCGATGATATGGAAATGATATTGTGGCATGTCGGCGAGACGGCTCACTATATATATAAGGTGGCTGATGCCCTTCTGCTCCTCGAAGCGTCCGGCAAAGAGGATGTTCGTCTTGTCGGCCACGAGGTCGGGGTAGGGCAGGGCGTCGGTTTCCGGCACACCATTATATATAATAGGTGGCGTACTGCCGTATTCGCGCGTATAACATTCGAGCACGGACCGGGAGATGGCGATGTTGGCGTCGTTGCGCTGATAGAAACGCTCCACCTTACTGCCGAAACGCTTCAGTCCTGTCCACAGACAGGTGTTGTGGATGGTTCTCACGATGCGGCAGCGCTTCTGCAGCCACGGGAACACTCGGAAAAAAGCCCACAGACACATGTCGGGGGTCTCCGTGTGGGCGTGTATCACGTCGGGGCTGTAGCGCAGCCATACCATCAGGAAGCGCAGCGGAAAGAGGATGGCAGCGATGCGCTCAGCCATGAAGTGGAAATGGAAGTTGGGCATGCGTGAGCGGTGGCACACCACTCCGGCAGCCTGCAGCTCCTGGATGAATCCCTTGGTGAAATCTGATTTGCCGCGCAGTATCTCGAGGATATGGTATTCGTAGTCGGGGTTGCCCGACTTGGCTATGTTTGCCGCCACGCGTTCCGCTCCTCCGAGGTCGAAGCGCGATATCAGGTGCATCACGCGTATTTTCTTCTTCCCCTTATTCTTTCTTTCTTCTTTTCCCATCTCTTTATCCTATCTCAATGTATAGTATCTCAATGATTTGAAACCCCGAAATCCAAGAATTTCTTCATTCTTCATTCTTCATTCTTCATTCTTCATTCTTCAGAACTTCCGCCACCTCGCTTGCGCACCTCCTGTCGTTGAACATCTCTTCGGCGAGTTGTCTTGCCCTCCGGCCCATCTTCTTGGCCTCGTCTGGGTGATCCTCGATGAAGCGTATGGCGTTGACCCATCCCTCGGTGTCGTAATAAGCCACGGAGATTCCGCAGCCCTCCTTGTCGAAGTCTACCGGAATCTGCGGATTGCGGCTGCAGATAATGGGTAGTCCGAGGGCGAGCGCCTCCACCACGGTGGTCAGTCCCACGGTGTATTTCGTTTCAAGACAGCAGATCACCACACATTCCGAGCGGTACACGATAGACGTAAGGTTGGCCTGCTGATAGCCCGACGTGAAGTGGACGTTCACGTTGCCGTTCACCTTCATCTCCTGGAAAAGGCGTTCATAGTCGATGCCGCAGTTGCTTTTGTTCAGATATATGTCGAGCGGAGCACCGGTCTTGTTGAACGCCTCCACGAGTGTCTTCATGTCGCGGCGCTCCCTGCCTGTGGACACGAATCCGCTGTGTTCGGTCGTGGGGTGCGCGGCCATCAATCGGTCGTAGAAGTCGAGGTCGGCGCCCCAGTGGCCCACGTGCATCCTTTCGGGTCTGGCCTTGCTGCTCCTGAGGGAGTCGTCCACGAGCTTCTGCGAGAAGAAGAACATCTGGTCGATGCCGCGGTAGAACAGTCTGCCCAGCCATTCGCGCCATTTCTTTTGGGGCGTGATGATGGGCTGGTGGTGCCAGATTACGATGGGTTTGCGGAAGAGGCCCAGGGCGCGCAGGAATATCACGAGTTCCAGGTATTTATAGTGTGTGGCGTATACGGCGTCCACCTTGGGGTATGCCTTCATCACCTGCCACAATACGTAGAGGGCAGACCTGAGGCGGCTGCCGTATTCCTTGTGGCGGTGCATCGTCATGTCGATGCCGTGCTCCTTGAGGTGGGTGGCTCCGTAGAGGAAATGGCCGGGGAATCTGCCCTTCTGCCATTCACCATATATATACTGTATGTCTTCGGTGTGATAGAAATATATTCTCATAGCTGCAAATTTACGCATTTTTCTTTTACAACAGGCTGTCGGCGCCTTACTTTTATCATTATTTTCTGCACACGGGGCGTAAACCGTGGCGCACGGGGGAGGAGGATAAGATAAGAGGGGGTCAGTCTCACGACAGGCTCCCTCTTGGTCATTATACATATAAAGCTAAAAATATATTGATTTTATGTGTTGCAGTTTTGTCCTTCCTTTCTTAACGCTGCAAATTTACTGCAAGTAATCAAGCTTCACTATCAAAATCAGAAAAAGAAAAGGGAAAAGTGACTTGTAAAAAGGTGAATTATTTTTACAAGTCTGCTGATTGTCAACATTTTTTGTTATATTTGCAGCGCTAAAGCGTCATTAAATAAAATGAATGCGTCAATAAGTAAAAATCACCGGCATGAATATACTGCAATATTATTTTGAAGAACTGATACAGTGCGCAGGGGCTGTCTACTTTGCCATATTTCTCCTCGTCGCACTTGTCAAGGCTCCACATACCCCGATATACCGTCCATACCGCAGGGCAAAGTGGATGTTTGCGGGAGCCTATGCCTCGCTCTCGGCGAATCTTTTTCTCTGGTGCCTGTTCAACAGCGGCAACTGGGACGACTTCAACTATAATATCGCCATTGCCGACATCATATTGTTCTATCTGGAGTATATGCTGATGTGCAACGCGTTCTGCGTGTTGCTCAACAAGGAATACGTGACTCGCCGCAGGATTGTCGTCGATTTCGGCCTTTGGGGGATAACCTTGCTGACGGAGCTTTCGGCCCTGCTGCCCGGCATGGCGGCATACCGAAACGAACTTGTGCTCTTGGGCCTGGTGATGCTCATGGGATATATATGTAGGTTTGCCTTCACCTTCTTCAGGGAATACCGACGGTGCAAGGAAAGGCTCGACAACTATTTCACGGAGGATATGCAGCGCTTCATCAAATGGACGAGCCGCAGCGTTGGGATGTGTCTCGTGTCGTGGTGTATGGCGATTGTATCGATGTATGCCGACATCTATTTCAACTGGCTGCTGCAGATATACGTGGTGTCGCTGCATATATATATTGTGGTGAGCTTCATCAACTATGCCGAGCGCTATGCTGATGTGGCATTGGCAGATCAGGGAAGCACCGTGGCGGAGACGGCTGCCGATGGCAGTGCGGACGTAGATGTTGACGAGGCGGAGCGGGATACGGTGGAAAGGAAGATTGACCGTTGGCTCGCCGATAGGAAATATCTCACGGAGCAGCTCACGATAGACGACCTGGCCAAGGCTATCGGCACGAACAAGAGTTATCTGTCGTATCACATAAACGAGCGGTACGGTGTGAGTTTCAGTTCGTGGATTGCCGGTATGCGCATCGACGAGGCTAAGCGTATGATGAGGGAGAATCCCGACCGCAAGCTTGAAAGCATCGCTTTCTCCACAGGATTCTCCTCCGCTTCATATTTCTCTAAGGTCTTCTCCATGCACGAGGGCATTTCCCCCGCCCGATGGAGAAGTGAAGCGCTAAGCTGATTATAAGTTATAATTCTTAATTCTTAATTCTTCATTCACCTCTTCTCCATCTCCCTCGCCGCATCAATCTTGAGGAAGATGAAGAGAAGCAGCGTGAATCCCCACAGCGACGAACCTCCATAGCTGAAGAACGGCAGCGGGATGCCGATGACAGGAGTAAGACCGAGTACCATGCCCACATTGATGAAGACATGGAAGAGGAACACGCTCAATACGCAGTAGCCGTAGACACGCCCGAAGCGGAACGGCTGCCGCTCCGCCATCTTTATCAGACGGAATATCAGGGCGAGGAACAGCAGCAGTACTCCAGCCGAACCGAGGAAGCCCTCCTCCTCGCCTACGGTGCAGAAGATGAAGTCGGTGTCCTGCTCCGGCACGAACTTGAGCTTCGTCTGGGTGCCGTTGAGGAATCCCTTGCCGCGCAGACCGCCCGAACCGATTGCAATCTCACTCTGGTGCACGTTGTAGCCGGCACCTTTCAGATCCTCGTCGAGACCGAGAAGCACGTTGATACGCACACGCTGGTGAGGCTCCATGACATTGTTGAGCACGTAGCTCGCCGAATAGAAGAAAGCCACGGAACCGATGGTGAACATGAGAATCAGAAAATAGTTGCGCATACGGGTGTATAGCGCCTGATAGAGCAGATAGCCAACGAGAATCACCGTGGTGGCAATCTGCACATATACGATATTGAACGGCAGGACGAACTCGCCGAAGAGTATTGCCAGGAGAGTGGCCGCGAGCGAATAGCCGATGATAAGCCACGACTGGTGCTTGTTCTTGCAGTATATCCTCACCATGCCGGCGCTGAAAAGCTGCACGAGCGTCAATACGATGAAGGGGCCAAGCGGCGTGGACGTGGGGTAGATCATCGTTTCGCCGTAGCGGATGCCGACCACGAAATACACCACCATCGCCACTCCCGTGAAGAGGATGCTGCCCGGCATTCCCTCACGGTAGAACATGAGGAAGAACGACATGTAGACGAGGGCGGAACCGGTCTCCTTCTGTGCCACGATGAATACCATCGGCAGCATCACGACGAGGCATGCCGCCGCGAAATCCCTCCAGCGCCGTATGTCGAAGCCGTAGCTGCTCATCAGCTTGGATATGGCAAGGGCGGTGGCGAACTTGGCGAACTCCGCCGGCTGCAGGCGCAGCGGACCGAGTACGAGCCATGAGCGCGAGCCCTTTATCTCATGTGGATTGAATATCGTGGCGAAGAGCAGCAGTAGCAGTACGGCATAAATCACGTAGGCAAACGTGTCGTAGACCCTGTTGTCGAGCATCAGCAGCACGAAGCCGAGGGTTATCGAAGTGCCGATCCACACAATCTGCATTCCGGAGCGCGCGCTGAGACTGAATATGTCGTTGTCACCATAAGTGTAGCTTGCACCGCACACGCTGATCCATCCGAAGATGAGCAGTGCGATGTATATGCCGACTGTCCACCAGTCGAGTGATTTCAGTATGCTGGGTTGTTTATCTGTCACTTGTGCCATATGCTATACGTCTATGTTGGAATTCTGCCGCCTGCTTCTCCGAGGCCGGCGAGAGCTTTCCGTTTATATATTGTTCCATCATCAGTCCGCCGATAGGCACACCGTAGTCGGCTCCCCATCCGCCGTTTTCCACATACACGGCGATGGCTATCTTCGGCTTGTTCATCGGGGCAAAGCCCATGAATACGGAGTGGTCGTGGCCGCGGTTCTGGGCGGTACCCGTCTTTCCGCAAGGCTCGAAGTCGTAGCGCGAGAGCATCTTGCAGGTTCCGTCGAGGGCTGATTTGCGCATTCCCGCCACGATGTAGTCGTAGGAGCGGCGCGTCGCCTTGGTGTAGTGGCGTTCGCGGAATTCCGGTTTCAGGTATTCGCCCTTCACGTGTTTCACCACGTGCGGCGTGTAGAAATATCCGCGGTTGGCTATGGTAGCGCCGAGGTTTGCTATCTGCAGCGGAGTGAGGTTCACCTCGCCCTGTCCGATGGAGATACTGATGATGGTCAGTCCGTTCCATGAGCCCTTGTATGCCTTGTCATAGAACTGTGCGTTTGGTATGAGTCCGCGCTTTTCTCCGGGCAGATCGATGCCCAGCTTGTAGCCGAATCCCATGCTCACCATATAGTCGCGCCATGTGTTCATGGCATCCTGCACTGTCTTGTATTTCCGTCTGTTTCCTATCATATAATACAGTCCCCAGCAGAAGAAACCGTTGCATGAGGTGCCTATCGCCGGAACGATGCTCAGCGGCGAGGCATGGCCGTGGCAACCCACGTGGAGGCCGCGGAACGAGAATCCGTGGTGGCATGGGAATGCCGTGCCTGGCGTGATGATTCCTTCGGAGAGGAACGTGAGTCCCTGTGAGGTCTTGAAGGTGGAGCCTGGCGGGTATTGTCCCATGATGGAACGGTTGAGCAACGGACGGTGTGGGTCGCGCATCAGGTAGCGGTGCATCTTTCCCCTGAGGCGGCCGGTCATGAGGCGCGGGTCGTAGCTCGGCGATGATACCATGGCGAGCACTTCGCCCGTTGACGGTTCTATCGCCACGATGCTGCCTATCTTGCCCTGCATCAGTCGTTCGCCCAGAGCCTGAAGGTTCAGGTCGATGCCCAGGGTGAGGTCTTTGCCGGCTATCGGACGGGTGTCGAACTTGCCGTCCTGGTAGCTGCCCTGTATCCTGCCGTGGGCGTCGCGCAGGAGGATGTGGACGCCCTTCGTGCCGCGCAGTTCCTTCTCGTAGTATTTCTCCAGTCCGAGCTTGCCGATGTAGTCGCCGGGCTGGTAGTAGTCGTCGTCTTCGATGTCCGCTTCGTTCACTTCTCCCACGTCGCCGAGCATGTGGGCGGCATACGGATAGATATACTGGCGGATGCTTCTCTTCTGGATATAGAAGCCGGGGAAACGGTATATCTTCTCCTGGAAGACGCTGAATTCGTCGCTCGTCACCTGGCTCATGAAGAGTTGCTGCGTGAAGCGCGAATAACCGGGGTTCTTCGAACGGTCCTTTATGTCGTCCATCCTCTTGATGAAGTATTCCTTCGTGATGCCGAGCGTCTGGCAGAATTTTGCGGTGTCCAGACGTCCCTTCTCCTCGTTCATCACCACCATGATGTCGTAGGCATGCTGGTTGTATACGAGCAGTTTGCCGTAGCGGTCGGTTATCGCGCCACGTGCCGGAAACTCAATCTTCTTGAGGAAGGCGTTACTGTCGGCATTCTTCTTGTAGTCCTCGCTCATTATCTGCAGGGTGAAGAGCCTTATCAGATAAATCGCGATGATGACCAGTGCCGCTCCGCCGATTACGTATTTTCTTTTTTCGAGTCCGTAGTCTTTCTCCATTTGATTTTCCCTCTCTTAGTCTCTCCTTACATTTTCAAGTACGATGACGAAAACGATGGTAAGCACCGTGCTGCCGATGATGTTGGATATCCACTGCAGCCAGTTGAAGAAGTTGAATGATTCAAGCGTGAAGAACATCAGGCAGAACGCAAATATGCATATAGAGGCGTAGGCGATGTATTTTCCCGGGCCGAGTGTGCGGATGGATGGCTTCACGTCGTCGCTGTTGTCGTGGGCGATGAACATGTTGAGCACGTATGGCTGCAGCAGTGCCACGAGGGTGAGCGATGCCGCGGCGAGTCCCGGCGTGTTGGAGAATGTGTCGATGCCCAGTCCCAGCAGGAAGCCCCACAGCAGCAGTGCCCATCTGGGGTAGTATCTGTTGAAGAGCAGGATGAAGTAGACATAGAGCAGCGGCACCGCACATCCGAACAGGTGGATGTGGTTGAGCACCAGTATTTGCGAGAGTACCAGTATGATGAAAAGCAATACTTTCTTGAATATATCTATACTCATGCGGTATTTCCTCTGATTATATGATGTTTATTTGATATGTGTCCGGAAAGGTTATTTGTTGTCGTTGCGCGGGCGGAGCGAGTCTTGCGCCGCCTTGAGCAGCAGGGCCTTGTCTTTCAGTGCGCTGTTGTCAATCACGCAGACGTGGCGCAGGTTGCCGAAGTCGGTGGCAAGGCGCAGCTGCACCCTGTATGATAGTCCGTCGGCGGAATTGAACACGTGGAGGATTTTTCCCACCATGATTCCTTCGGGGAAGATGGACGAATAGCCGTTTGTCACCACCTTGTCGCCGAGGGCGAACTTGGCGTGTCGCGGCACGTCGTCGATGTATGCGATGTCCGAAGGTTTCCTCTTCCAGTGTAGGAAACCGAAGTAGCCCCTCTTCTGTATCGTCACGCTGACGTTGGAGTTCACGTTGATCACCGGAATCACGATGGCGTAATGGTCGGATACCATATACACCACGCCCACGATGCCCGTGCCGCACGCCACTCCCATATCCTCGTGCACGCCGTCGGCGCGGCCCTTGTCAATGGTGATGAGGTTGTCTTCCTTGTCGGTGGAGCTGGATATCACCTTGGCCGGAATCAGCTTGAAGCCCGCAAGCGCCTGCTTCTGGCACTGGTCCAGCGTGAGCGAGTCGCCGTTGTGTGTGGCGATGTATTGCGAGAGGGTCTTCACCTGCTGCTCCAGTATGAGATTGCGCTCGCTGAGCCGCTTGTTGTTGTTCGACATGTTGAAGAATGTGGTCACTGCCGAGTTGTATTCGTATACCTTTCCCGCCACGGCGTTTGCCGACGAGAAGAATACGCTGCCCTGGAAACTGTTGAAACGGAACAGCAGGACGAAGCTTGCCACCTCGAGCAATATGAACACAAACCAATGGTTGTATTTCGCAAGGAATGCTAATAGATTGCGCATTGTCTGAAAAAAAACTGAAAAAGTAAAAAGGCAAAAAAAGTAAAAAGGTAATGTCTGCCTTCGCATCGTATGCTTTTTACTTTTTTACCTTTTTACTTTTTTGCTCTTGTCGTTATCTCATGAGGAACGAGAAGCGGTCCACGTTCTTCAGAGCTATGCCGGCTCCCTTTGCCACGCTGTGCAACGGGTCTTCGGCAATATGGAACTGGATGTTTATCTTGTCGGTCAGACGCTTGTCCAAACCACGGAGCAGCGCACCGCCGCCAGTCAGATAGATACCGTTCTTCACGATGTCGGCGTATAGCTCCGGCGGAGTGTTCTCCAGAGCCGAGAGCACGGCGTTCTCTATCTTGGCGATAGTCTTGTCGATGCAGTGGGCAATCTCCTGATAGCATACCGGCACCTCCATAGGCAGCGCCGTGATGCGGTTCGGACCGTGAACCACGTAGTCCTCCGGTGCCTCGTCGCCGAGGTCGGTCAGCGCCGAACCCACGTGTATCTTGATGCGCTCAGCCATACGCTCGCTCACCTTCACGTTGTGCTGGCGGCTCATATAGTCCTGTATGTCGGCAGTGAGGTCGTCGCCGGCAGTGCGGATGGAGTTGTTCGAAACGATGCCGCCCAGCGAAATCACGGCAATCTCCGTGCTTCCGCCGCCGATGTCCACAATCATGTTGCCCTCCGGAGCCTCCACGTCGATGCCGATACCGATGGCGGCAGCCATAGGTTCGAAAATCAGATACACGTCGCGACCGTCGGCATGCTCGGCGGAATCGCGCACGGCGCGCAGCTCAACCTCCGTAGAACCCGAAGGCACTCCGATAACCATGCGCAGCGACGGTGAGAAGAGTCGGCTGCCCGTGTGTACCATCTTGATCAGACCGCGCATCATCTGCTCGCAGGCGGTGAAATCGGCAATCACTCCGTCGCGCAACGGGCGGATAGTGCGTATGTTGTCATGAGTTTTCTCATACATCATCTTGGCCTTCTCGCCCACGGCGATCATCTTGTCCGTACGGCGGTCGAGGGCCACGACCGAAGGCTCGTCCACCACAATCTTGTCATCGCTGATGATGATGGTGTTGGCCGTGCCAAGGTCCATTGCTATTTCCTGTATAAATGAAAAGAATCCCATAATTCCAGTATTTCTTACCTTTATATATATACTATAGGTTATTTCTCAAACCAAGCGTGGATTGCCGTGTCGTAGTGGCTGCTCACTCCGAAAGCCCTTGTGGCCAGCATGCGGCGGTCCTCGATGTCGGTCTCAGCACCCTTCTTGTTCAGGATATCGAGCAATACGCCGTATTCAGCCTTGCTCGGAACAATTACCACGTCCTTGAAGTTCTTGGCTCCGGCGCGGATGAGCGAGATGCCGCCGATGTCGATCTTCTCGATGATGTCGGCCTCTGAAGCTCCGCTTGCCACGGTGTCTTCAAACGGATACAGGTCCACGATGACCAAGTCAATCTCCGGTATCTCATACTGAGCCATCTGCTCGCGGTCGCCCTCGTTGTCGCGGCGTGCCAGAATTCCGCCGAACACTTTCGGATGAAGTGTCTTGACGCGTCCGCCGAGGATTGAAGGGTATGTCGTCACGTCTTCAACTGCCTGACACTCATATCCCAGGGATTCGATAAACTTCTGTGTACCTCCTGTAGAGAGGAACTTCACTCCTTCAGCGTTCAGCTTGGCGAGCAATTCATCCAGTCCGTCTTTATGGAAGACCGATACCAATGCTGTCTTGATCTTTTTTGTTCCAGCCATTTTGTCTCTTTATATATCTGTTAAAAATGTATTTGGGTGCAAAGTTACAAAATCGCTTCATATTTTCAACTATTGTAACGCGAAAATTCAATCATTTTACGTTTTTTGTTGATATGTACCAACTTCCGTTGCGTTTTTTCCCTTTCTTTAAGGCTATGCCCCTTGTGGAATCCGTGCGCCGGTTGTGGGGAATAATATAATCTCCCAAGTTTCGCATGCCTGTGACATGCTTTCTGCTTGTCTGCTGTTTGGGCAATTTGAATGGCAGGACGATTGAGATGCCGGATTCTTTTGTGCGACAACTGTGGCTGTCGTTATATTTCTGATTCCCTAAAACGGATAAAATGAACACCCCACATTGCATATCCCGGGCATAGAGAAAATAATGTGCTGCGAAAAGGCTTGAAAACCGAAAAATAACATGGGAAAAAGCAACGGAAATGGAAATAAATCTTTATATTTGTAGGCGAAAACATAAATACTGATAATAAAAACACTACTGACTATGAACAAGAATAAGAAATTTGTTATTGCCATAAACAGAGAAGTAGGTTCCGGAGGACACGAGATCGGCGAGAAGATCGCCGGACTGCTCGGCGTGAAATTCTACGATAAGGCAATCGTAAAGGAACTGACAAAGAAATTCAATCTCTCGGTAGACGAGCTCGAAGAAGTGAGGTCGTCAAAGTTCAACTGGTGGAACAGCTTCATCGAAAGCTATCTGAACAGATACCGCATAGAAGAGCGCTTCGATATCGAAAACCCCGTGGCCACGACAGACAACGTGTTCCGCGTGGAAAGCGAATTCCTGCTCAAACTGGCCGAAGACGAATCATGCGTCATTGCCGGACGCTCCGGATTCTACATTTTCCGCAACCACCCCAACGCCCTCAAGATTTTCATCACCTGCAGCAAGCCGAAGCGCATCGAGCGGATGATGGAGGTGAGGAACATGACTGAAGAGGAAGCCGTCGAAGCCATCGACAAGTTTGACAAGGGCAGGGAGGCCTACACCAAGAAGTTCTCCGGCAGGAGCCGTTACGACGCTCGCAACTACGACCTCGTAATCAACGTGACGGACATGACCGAGCAGCAGGCCGTAGACCTTATTATGGATTATATCGGGAAATCCTTGAAGGAAGACAAATAAATAGACCGCATCAAGTATGTCTTGAACAAGAAAGCCATGCCTCCATCTTCGTGAGGTATGGCTTTCGTATGAGCGCCATATTCCGTTTCCGTATGCTTCTTCCTCTCGTCCGCGATTGTTGTTTGTCAGTCTGTTTTTTTATTATATTGAATTTTTGTAGCTTATCCTTTTGACTTTTTCTTATATTTTGTATCTTTGCCGCAGATTACTTGACATAACGTCAGTGTGCGTTCATGCCGGAATCTTGTCTTAAAAGGTTTTGCTTATGAAAAAATTCTCGCTTATAGCGTTGGTCCCGTTATTGCTTGTTGTGGGTACGCTGCAGATGCTTGCCGGTATGGTCAGTCCATACAAGGTGGATTTTAATTCTCCGGTTTCAACAGAAGAACATTCTTTTAAAGTCGCTTCCAATTGGGGGCATGTCGTCAGCAGTTTCAGCGACGACGGTTATGGGGCTATCGGTTATTATGTGGCTTATAACTGGTCGGCTACAATTGGCAGGGGAAATTCCGGCGGACTTGAAGTGGGCGACCAGAATCATGTGGGCACACCTTTTTATTCCGGGAAAACCACGGATTTGCTTGTGACTCCTAAAATTACAGGAACCTCGAGCATCTATGTCAAGCAGACGACATCGGATGGCACGGTGAAGTTTTATACTGTCGTTCAGGTTGGCAGCTCTTTGAAAAAGGACAGGCAGATCGATGTTGCATTGCCCGGACTCTCCTGTGATGGTTGGGTTAAGGTTGATGTCCCTTCCTTGTCGGGGGAATATCTTGGAATTTATGGTTCGGATGTGATATTCGATGACTTTGAGGCGGAATCTGCAGAACTGGACTTTGTTCGTGGGCTGAAAATCAAAAGCGTTGAAAACAATAATCCGAAACACGTAGACTGTGATGCGGATGGCGCTTTCACGTTCCAATGTGCTGTGGAACTGCAGAATACGGGCGACTATGACCTTAACCCCGGTGATGAAGGCTTCTCCCTTTCTGTCGTCGATTATCGTGATGCCAAGACACCATGCTTTACCGTGCCCATCGGTAAAGCCATTGCAGCAGGGGCCACAGCTACGGTCAGCCTCTCGGGGCGGATAACCCAGAAAGGCGAGATAACTGCCACGAGATATGATATTTACGAGAATATTACACATACCGTTTGTCCTTCGGGAATATGGGTTTCTCCTGTTGCCTATAAGCCCGTGCTCAGGGTTACGTATGATGACGCAACGCTTGTTCGGGGTGCTTCCGTCTCATGGGGAACCGTCAATTCTCCGGTTTCCAAGGATATCGTGCTCCATAATGATGGGGCGGCCCCTCTCTCCGTCTCTTCTGTTTCTGTTCCGGAAGGATATTCTGTAGATGCCGGTAGTCTGCCGGCAGTCATCGCTTCCCATTCTGAACGGGATGTCGTGATCTCGCTCCTTGGAAATACAGCCGGAGAGTATTCTGGCAATGTGGTGATTTCTGCCGACGGACTGGATGATTTCTCTTTCGGAGTTACTGGAACGGTGGTTGCCAAAAACCGGCTGTACGTGAACTTTGAGGACGGGAAAATGCCTGCAGGTACTTATTCCGAAGGTGGATGGAGCGTGGTGCAGCGCGATGCGGAGGCTTCTGGCAATGTGTATATGCTTTGCAATGCAACGTCTCTCCGGGATGATAAGTTCGTCACTCCTTTGCTTGACTTCTCCGAAGGGGAAGGGCTCACGCTTGATGTGGCGCGTGCCGATTATGACAATGGCGGCGATGACGTCCTGCTCGATGTGTTCTATTCTGCCGACCGCGTGCATTGGACTCTTGCACAAAGGATTCCGGGCAGCGAGCTGAGCGGTGAACGCGCATCTGACCATACATATAAATATGGTAAGCTCACACCTTTTTCTGTCGGCAGCATCCCTTCCGGAGAATACTACGTGGCTTTTGCCGGCACTAACACATGCATTGATAATATATTGGGCCCGGACATCGTTCCGGTCTCTCATGATGTCATGTTCGGCAAGTGTGTCGTTCCCGGAAACGGTACGGTAAACCGCATATCGACCGCCTCGGCTACTCTTGTCAACCGCAATGCCGCAGAGGAAAAAGCCGACAGCTATTCCCTGTCGCTCGTCCTCGACGGCGCTCCTGTGGCTCTGGCCCGAAGTGTTGACCTTCAGGCGTCGTCAGATGCTGTGTTCGAATTCTCCTTTGTGCCACATACTCCTGGTTCTCACGAGATTTATGTACTGTTCAAGAATCTGGTTGATGGATATATGGTTTCTACCGAAAAGGTGGTATATACGGTATCGCCCGAATCGGCATCCGCCGAACTGACGGTGGGGGAGGGGACTGGTGTCTCCCGCAACACACCGATATACTGGTATAATGCCGATAATGAAAAGGGAGCTTACTGTGACGTGGTCTACGGACCGGATATGCTGAAGAAATACGGAATGTCAAAAGGGGATGTGATAAGATCGGTTTCTTTTGAAGGCAGTCCTCAGAACGATGCCGATTTCTCCCGTCTCACTCTCGAAGCTCGTGTGGCACTGGTCGATAGCGCTTCCTTCGTGCCAGGCAGCAACATCGAAGCGATGCCTTCCGTTATGGTGTACGATGCCCAGAAGCTGTCTCTTTCAAAAGGTAACAAGTTCACAACAACAATCACTTTCCCTGACCCGTTGGTGTGGGACGGTACGTCGGCAGTACGTCTGTATACAAGAATCGACGGTAACGGAAAATATTGCACGGTCACCTATTGCTACGACTCTTCCTATGGAAAAGCATACTATCGGCGTGGTAATGAAACGGATTATAGAAGCGAAAAAGCTCCAATCGCAATGTTCACAGTAGAGAAACCCGCTACGGTGGTTTCCGGACTCGTCACTTGTAATGAGACTCCTGTCCCGAATGCTGTTCTGACATTCTGTAGCGGAGATGTGATATACAATGCTACAAGTGATGACTCGGGTTCTTATAGAGTCTCGATTTATCAGCCAGGTCTTGAATATTCATTGACTGCTGTTGCCGATGGCTATTCTCCGTACACCGCAGAAATCCCTCTCCTTACAGAAAGTGAAGTGACATATAACATATCTTTGAGCAAGATCGCAACATCTTTAACACCTTCAGATGCCGACTCCTCAGATTCGGGCGTATATTATAATGTATATGGACAGCCTGTTTCAAAGGATTATAAGGGGATTGTAATAGTCAGAGGAAAGAAAATACTTAATTTGTGATGTGAACCAGCCGGATTGCAATTCTCCTGCTTCCCGCCCATTCCGTTTTTAATGAAAATATTTTTTTATTTTGTTACCCTCACACCCTCACAATCCGTCTGAAACGCCCTGTTTATCGGGGTTTCAGTGGTGAGGGTAGGTGTGAGGGTAAACTCTCTCCTCTCACACTTGCCATCACACCACAATCCGTCTTAAATCCCCCTTGTCCTGCCAAGGCACAATCAAAAGAAAGATCCGT
>ULRN01054484.1_pt1 | contig 15188 bp, 10 predicted proteins | sample 1955461 | NCBI WGS metagenome assembly ULRN01 (sample SAMEA4835683, study PRJEB28245) | human gut metagenome | biome: gut microbiome; material: fecal sample | place: Denmark | collected 2008 | reverse complement strand
AGCGCAATGCAGCAATATTATCTTCCTACAATATATATTATTGATTATCAATAAATTTCAGACACTTTAGAGGAACACCCTGCGGATATGTATTCTTCGTTTGACCACAAACCGCCAAAGACGAAGTTTTGACCATTTCCCGTCGCCGCCCTAAAGTATTAATTTGTTGGCGAAATGCCAGATTACGATGCCTGCCGTCACGGAGACATTAAGCGAGTGCTTGGTGCCGAACTGCGGGATTTCCAGACAGCGGTCGCTCATATCTACCACCTCCTGGTGTACGCCCTTCACCTCATTGCCCATCACGGCGGCGAAACCCTTGAAGCGCCCTGCGTCTGGAGCATATTCATGGAGCATCGTACTGCCCTCACACTGTTCCACGGAGCATACCTCGTAGCCCATCCTGTGGAGCTCCTCCACGGCATCTGTGGCCTTTTCGAAATACCTCCAGTCCACACTGTCCTCCGCCCCGAGCGCCGTCTTGTGGATCTCGGGCATAGGCGGCTGTGCGGTGATGCCGCAGAGCCATACGCCCTCAATGCGGAAGGCATCGCCGCTGCGGAACACGGAACCCACGTTGTGCAGCGACCTTACATCGTCGAGCACCACGATGAGCGGCATCTTGCGGCTTTCCTTGAAGTCCGCCACCGTCATGCGGTGCATCTCGACAGTCTTCAGCTTTCTCATTTCCGGAAACCTTCGGATTACAACAATTCCTAATTTTTCTTTTCTAATCCCTGATTCTGCTCATCCTTCATCTTGAACGCCAGCGCATACATGCGTATCTGCTTCACCATGGCGAGCAGTCCGTTGGAGCGGGTTGGCGAAAGATGGTCTTTCAGTCCGATGCGCTCGATGAAATACAGGTCGGCATCGAGAATCTCCTGCGGAGTATGTCCGCTCAATACGCGGATAAGCAGAGCGATGATTCCCTTCACGATGAGAGCGTCGCTCTCGGCAGTGAACACAATCTTGCCGTCCACATAGTCAGCCTGCAGCCACACGCGGCTCTGGCATCCGTCGATAAGGTTGCTCTCGGTCTTGTATTTCTCGTCAAGCGGTTTCTGCTCATTGCCTAAGTCAATGAGCAACTGGTATTTGTCCATCCAATCCGTGAAATCGGAGAACTCTTCTATCACTTCGTCTTGAAGTTCGTTGATTGTCATTGTATTTTGGTTTTTATTGTTTTTTTTGAGTAACGTCCCTACTCTTTCACCAGCTTGAACAGCTTGTCGCTCGGTCTCACCTTTGCCGGCACAGGCATCGAGACGCGCTGCCCCTTGAGAGCTTCGTCCACTGGCTCCAGGTCGTAGCGGATTTCGTCGGCATCCATATATATCACGCCGGTGGTGGGACCCGTGATGAGCAGCTTGTCGCCCTTCTTGAAGTCGGCTGCCTCGATGGCGAACTCTGCCACACCGAGCTTGGAGAAATACTTCACTCCCTTGCCCACGTAGACCTTCTTCTCCGTGGCGCACGAACCATAGTTCTTATTCCATTCGCCGAGCTTCTGTCCCAGATAATAGCCGTCCCAGAAGCCGCGGTTGAATACGGTGGCAAGCCTCTCGTCCCATGCGTCCTTCTTCTCCTCGGTGAAAGTGCCGTCAAGGACACTCTGAATTGCCTCCTTGTAGCATTTCACCACGGTGTATACATACTCCGGACCGCGCGCCCTGCCCTCAATCTTGAACACGCGCACACCGCTCTCCATCATCCTGTCGATGAAGCGCACGGTCTTCAGGTCCTTCGGACTCATCACGTACTTGTTGTCTATCTCCAGCTGCGTACCTGTCTCGTTGTCGGTCACGGTGTACGAACGGCGGCAGAGCTGTATGCACTCGCCGCGGTTGGCCGAGCGGTTGGCGTTGTCGAGACTCAGGTAGCACTTGCCGCTGATGGCCATGCACAGGGCGCCGTGGCAGAACATCTCTATGCGCACGGGCTCGCCCGACGGACCGCAGATGTGCTGCTCCTCGGCCAGACGGTGCACCTCGGCCACCTGATTCATGTTGAGCTCGCGGGCAAGAACCACCACGTCGGCAAACTGGGCGTAGAACTTCAGAGCCTCCACATTGGAGATGTTGAGCTGCGTGGAGAGGTGTACCTCCTGCCCCACCTTATTACAATAGGTCATCACAGCCACGTCGCTCGCTATCACTGCCGATATGCCGGCTTCCTTGGCGGCGTCCACGATTTCGTGCATCAGCGGAATGTCCTCGTTGTAGATGATTGTGTTCACCGTGAGGTAGGTCTTTATGCCGTGCTCGTTGCATGTGGCGGCAATCTCGCGCAGGTCATCGATGGTGAATGTGCTCGCCGAGTGTGCCCTCATGTTCAGCTTCTCAATACCGAAGTAGATGGAGTCGGCACCGGCCTGAATGGCGGCCGCAAGGCTCTCCCTCGAACCCACGGGAGCCATTATCTCAAAGTCTTTTATGCTATAGTCCATATCTGTCGTTTCCTTATTTGACTGCAAAATTACACATTTTCGCACTATTATCATCCGAATAAGCGAAAAAAAGCCGCATCCCACAAGCTTGATGCTCGTGGAATACGGCAGAAAAGTTATTGTGTGAGAGACATTATTTCACTTCCCAAGTGTCGTTGGTCTCGAGCAGCTCCATGAAGTTGTGATACTTCTTCTTGCCCTTCACCTCCTCGATTTGGTCGGCTACGGCCTGCTCGTAGGTAGGAGCCTCAACGTCGCGGATTACTCCGAGAGCTACAGGGAATCCGTGCTCGTTGTCCATCATGGCGAGCTTCAGCTGCAGGGTGTCGTCCTGGCAGTGGGCGTCGTGCACGAGGATGTCCTTCTCCGTGATGCCGTTCTCGCCGAGCTTCACCACCTTCAGGCCGAAGCCTTCCTGCATGAGGCCGAACTCGTTGTTCTCACCGAAGATGAGCGGCTGGCCGTGCTTCACGTAGATTGCGTTCTTCTTTCTGCCCTCGCTCTTGTAGATTGAGTCGTAGGCGCCGTTGTTGAAGATTACGCAGTTCTGCAGAATCTCGCATACAGAAGCTCCCTTGTGCTGCTTGGCAGCCTTCAGAATCTCCACTGTGCCGGCTGCGTCGGTGGCTACCGCACGTGCGAAGAAGTGGCCTCTGGCTCCGAAGCAGAGCTCTGCCGGACGGAACGGATCCTCCACCGTGCCGTAAGGCGACGACTTGCTGACGAAACCGCGCGGGCTGGTCGGGGAGTACTGTCCCTTGGTGAGTCCGTAGATACGGTTGTTCAGGAGAATCATGTTGAGGTCGATGTTACGACGCATCGCATGGATGAAATGGTTACCGCCGATGGCAAGACCGTCGCCGTCGCCGCTGATCTGCCAGATGGTGAGGTTAGGGTTGGCTACCTTAGCTCCCGTGGCAATGGCTGCTGCACGGCCGTGGATGGTCTGCATAGCGTATGTGTTGACATAATAAGGCAGACGGCTTGAGCATCCGATACCCGAGATGACCGCTGTCTCATACGGTGGAACGCCTAATTCCGCCATCGCCTTGTGGAGTGAAGCCAAGAAGAAGTGGTCACCGCAACCAGGACACCAACGTGGCTGTCCTTTCTTATAATCTTGTACTGTGAACATTATCAATAAAAATTAGACGTTATTTACTTTTTGATTATCTCTTCGAAGTTCTCGACAAGCTCGCTCACTACGAACGGCTGTCCCTTGACCTGATTGAACTGGTATGGCACGAAGCCGTCGACCTTGCCGCGCAGATATGCTGCGAGCTGTCCGAGGTTCTGCTCTGCCACAACCACCTTCTTGTACTTGGTCAGCACCTCTGCCGTATTCTTAGGCAGCGGGTTGATGTACTTGAACTGTGTTGAAGCTACCTTGTAGCCCTTCTTGCGGAGCTCTTCCATCGCTGTGAACAGGTGGCCGTTTGTTCCGCCGAAGCCTACGATAAGCAGTTCGGCATCGTCCTTGTCGCCAAGCACCTCAAGGTCGGCTACAGGGATACGTGCCACCTTGCCTGCTCTCAGGCGGCACATCTTGTCGTGGTTCTCAGGATCCGTGGAGATGGCACCGGTGTTGCCGTCCTTCTCCAGTCCGCCGAGGATGTGGGTGAACCCTTCCTGGCCGGGGATTCCCCAATAGCGCACGAGAGTCTCCTCGTCGCGCTTGTAAGGAGTATAGTTGCCCTTCATCTCTGCCGGAGCATAGTGAGGATGTATCTCCGGGAGCTCGTCGATATTAGGGAGCTTCCATGCTGCGGAACCGTTTGCCACGTAAGCGTCGGTGAGGAGGATTACCGGAGTCATGTGCTCCAGTGCAATCTTGGCAGCCATGTAGGCGGCGTCGAAGCAGTCGGTAGGACTGGTTGCTGCCACTACAGGCATCGGCGACTCACCGTTGCGTCCGTAGAGGGCCTGCAGGAGGTCGGTCTGCTCGCTCTTTGTAGGAAGTCCGGTTGAAGGACCGCCGCGCTGCACGTCAACGATAACCAGAGGCAGCTCGTCGATAACGGCGAGGTTCATGGCCTCCGACTTCAGGCAGACACCTGGACCGGATGTGGATGTAACGGCGAGTGCACCGGCGAACGATGCTCCGATGGCGCTTGCGCAGCCCGAAATCTCATCTTCACACTGTACTGTGGTCACGCCGCATGACTTGTGCTTTGCAAGCTCGTGCAGGATGTCCGTAGCAGGAGTGATAGGATATGAACCGAGGAAGAGCTTCATGCCGGCCTTCTCGGCAGCGGCGATGAGTCCGTAGGCTGTGGCCTTGTTTCCGGTGATGTCCATATAGCGTCCCTTCACCTTATGCTTCGACTCGATGCGATATGTTGCAGGCACACCGGCGTGAACGTTGTGGCCGTAGTTGTAACCGGCATTCACCACCTTGATATTGTTTTCCGCAATCTGCGGCTTCTTTGCGAATTTCTCTCTCAGGAAGTTCTCTACAAGAGTCACGTCGCGGTTGAAGAGCCAGCATACCACACCGAGTGCAAACATGTTGCGGCACTTCAGTATGCCCTTGTTGTCCATGCCGGAATCAGCAAGACAGTCCTTCACCATCTGGGTGATAGGGCAAGCCACCACCCTGTCGCTGTCGATACCCATCTCTTCGAGGTAGTCCTCGGTCTTGAACTCAGCTCTCTCCAGGTCTTTCGGACCGAAGCTGTCGGTGTCGATGATGATTGTGGCCTGTGGCTTGGCATACTTATACTGCGTCTTCAGCGCAGCAGCGTTCATAGCCACCAGCACATCGCACTTGTCGCCAGGAGTATAGACCTTGCCTTCGCCGATATGTACCTGGAATCCAGATACACCAGTGAGCGAACCTTGCGGGGCGCGGATATCCGCTGGATAGTCTGGGAACGTTGAGATACCGTTGCCAATGGTGGCTGAAACCGTGGAGAAGATATTTCCGGCGAGCTGCATACCATCGCCCGAGTCGCCCGAGAAGCGGACAACTACCTGCTCCAACTCTTTTACTTCCAAATTCTCTGCCATAAAATTTACAGTATTAATTGTTGTTCATTTGAATAGCCGATTAACAGGTGTTATCATGCCATTGATACACATATCCGCACTGACGATGGTTTTTCATATAGGATAACCGGAACTGCGGCTGCCCGAGATATTGTTTTCCATAGGTTTTACCCTGTTGCTTTTGCAGATATTTGCACCTGCGCACAAATAACAATGCAAAGTTCGGAAACTTTAATGAAAGCACAAAACTTTTGACACTAAAAAAAGCGGTTTACCCTGAAATTTAAGTAAATCCGCTAACAGTATGATATATAAAGTGTGATTAGACACACACTTTCCGGGAAATTTGAAGATGAGTATGGTGTCAGAGTTTATCGTGACAACAGTCTGTGGTACACGTCCAGCACCTTCTGTGCCACGTTGTTGCCTTCGAATCTCGTGACGTATTGCTGGCTTCTGCTGATGCGTTCCTCCCTGTCGGGCGCTCCCTTGAGCACCTGCTTTATGGCATCGGCCATGCCGTAGACATCGTCGGGCTTCACATAGAGACTGTGGTTGCCGCCGGCTTCCTCAAGACAGCTGCCGGTGCATGCCACGACGGGCAGTCCGCTCTGTATCGCCTCAATGACGGGCAGTCCGAACCCCTCATACCTTGAGGGATATACGCATGCCTCTGCCATCTGGTAGATGGAGGGAAGGTCTTCGTGGGGCACGCCGTGGAGGAATTTCACGCGGTGCTCCATGGCGTTCTTCTTCACATACTCCTTCACCATGTCGCAATACGGCGTCGGCCGGCCCACGACGACAAGACTTATCTCCTCGGGCAGCAGCTGCAGTGCCTTCACGGCGAGCAGAATGTTCTTGCGCTCCTCGATGGTGCCCACGTTTACGATGTAGCGCTCGGGCAACATATAATCGGTGTGTACCTGCTGGAGCTTCTTCTCGCTTTCGCGGGCCTTGAACTCCGTGCTGCAGCTCTGGTATATCACGTCGATTCTCGACGGGTCCACACCGCCGAAGCGGATGATGTCGCGCTTGGTACATTCGCTGATGGCGATGATGCGGTCGGCCTCCTTGCAGGTCTGGTGGAATTTCCAGGCATATATTTTGGTATCCAGCCAGTTATAGTATTCCGGATGATGCATGAATATGAGGTCGTGGATGGTCACCACGCTCTTTATCCCTGCCTTCTTTATACCCATGGGCAGTTCGCCGGTGAGTCCGTGGAAGAGGTCCACCTTGTCTCTCTTCAGGTCATCCACGATGCCCTTTATGCGCCAGAGGTCACGGGTAAGGCGGAAGTTGCAGCTGTCGGGATACACAAACTTCATGAATGCCGTTTCCCTCACCTGCCTGCGCAGGGCTTCGTTACCCTCGTCGGGCGCATAGAGCCTCATCTCGATACCGGAATCCAGCACCGACGAAAGGTCGTTGACGAGATTGCGCGAATAGCTTCCCAAGCCTGTATTGTTCCTTACAATACGCTTGGCGTCAAATCCTATAATCATATATGTGTTTCTTTCTCTTGTTTGGTATCTGTCAGATTATTTCATTCCTGCAGACGGTGTGGTATCGTCGGCCTTGCTGTCACGTGTCCGCTGTCCACCTTGAATCTCCTGTCAAACTCCTCGTGCGTGCGTTTCCACCTGTCGTGGCTCCAGAGATAGAAGCGGGGGTCGCGGCGGATGGTCTGCTCCAGCATCTTGAAGAAACGTATGGTTATCTCGTTGTCGGGCAGTTCGGCAGGCTTGTCGGTAACAAGGCGGAAGGTGCAGATGTATCTTCCACGGCTCGGGCGCTCCATGTCGACATAGAACACGGCATCGTTCATCTTCCGCATTATGCGCTCGCCTCCGGTGAAGACGGGTGTGTCGTGGTTGAGGAATGGCAGCCAGAGATGGATATTGTTCCATTTCGGCGACTGGTCGGAGATGTATCCGAAGAGCCACATCCTCTTCTCGCGCCTGTATTTGACGAGATAGCGCAGGATTTCGTTCTTGGGCACGCAGACTCCGCCCTTGCTGTGGCGTATGTCCCTGAACAGATGGTCGAACATGGCATTGCGCAGCGGATGGTATATCAGTCCGCACACGGCTTCGCGGTGTCTGCCGAACGACAGTCCGGTGGCCGAGAGGAGTTCCCAGTTGCAGTAGTGCCCGAGTATTGCGGCGCAGGTCTGCCCCTTGTCGAAATAGCTCTCCAGCTCCTCCGCATTCCTGAATTCGATATGCCGCAACAGTGTCTCGTCGCTAACGGAAAGGAGCTTCACCGTCTCCACGAAATAGTCGCACAGCCAATGGTAGAAGCCTTTTTCTATACGGCGCAGTTCCTTTTCATCCTTCTCGGGGAAGGATGACGCGAGATTCTTTCTTACCACTTCCTTCCTGTAGCCTACCACCTTATATAATATAAGGTAGAAGAAATCCGAGAAACCATACAACACCCTATACGGCAAGAGCGATATGGCATAGAATATACTATATAGTATTTTATACATGTCTTTACTCTTATTGTCTACTCGTCAACTTGTCTACTTGTCAACTCGTCTACTTGTCAACTCGTCAACTCGTCTACTTGTCAACTCGTCTACGCCTGCATGTCATGCAGCTTCTTGTAATAACCGTCCTTCTGAATGAGTTCCTCGTGGGAGCCGCGCTCCACGATATGCCCCTCGTGTATCACGCAGATTTCGTCGGCATTCTTGATGGTGGAAAGCCTGTGGGCGATGGCAACCGTGGTGCGGGTCTTCATCAGCCGCTCAAGGGCATCCTGTACCAGACGCTCGCTCTCGGTGTCGAGAGCCGAAGTGGCCTCGTCGAGGATGAGTATTGGCGGATTCTTGAGAATGGCACGCGCAATGCTCACGCGCTGGCGCTGTCCGCCGGAGAGCCTGCCTCCGCGGTCGCCGATGTTCGTGTCATAGCCGTTCTCCGATGCCATGATGAACTCATGGGCGTTGGCAATCTTCGCCGCCTCAACCACCTGCTCCTTTGTGGCGTTCTCCACTCCGAATGATATGTTGTTGAAGAAGGTGTCGTTGAAGAGGATAGCCTCCTGGTTCACGTTGCCGATAAGCTGCCGCAGGTCGTGGATGTCGAGGTCCTTCACGTTGATGCCGTCTATCAGCACCTCTCCCTCCTGCACGTCATAGTAGCGCGGAATGAGGTCTACGAGCGTTGACTTTCCGCCGCCGCTCTGACCCACGAGTGCCACGGTCTTCCCCTTCTCTATAACGAGGTTGATGTCTCTCAGCACCCACTGTTCGCCGTATCTGAACGATACGTGGCGGAACTCTATCGTATGGTCGAAGCTGCTGATGTGTTCGGGATTCTCCTTCTCCTTGATGTCGTTTTCGGCAAGCAGAATCTTGTCCACGCGCTCCATCGAGGCGAGACCCTTTGGGATGTTGTATCCTGCCTTTGAGAAATCCTTCAGCGGATTGATGATGCTGTATAGTATCACGAGATAATAGATGAAGGTGGGACCGGAGAGCACATGCTGGTTGAGCACGAGGATGCCGCCGAACCACAACACGATGATAATCATCACCGTGCCGAGGAATTCGCTCATCGGGTGTGCCATCTGCTGACGGGTGTTAACCTTCAGGATCTGGTCACGGTAGTCGCTGTTTATCTTGTCGAAGCGCCTGTTCATCTTCTCCTCGGCACAGAATGCCTTGATGATGCGCAGTCCGCCAAGCGTCTCCTCCACCTGGCTCATCGTGTCGCTCCAAAGTCCCTGCGCCTCCTTCGACTTGCGCTTGAGCTTTCTTCCCACCTTTCCCATGAGCCAGCCCATGATGGGGACAAAGAGAATGGTGAAGAGCGTGAGCTGCCAGCTTATCACGAGCAGCGTGACGAAGTATGCGATGATAAGCACCGGATTCTTGAAGAGCATGTCGAGCGAACTCATTATGGAGCTTTCTATCTCCTGCACGTCACCGCTCATCCTCGCGATGATGTCGCCCTTGCGCTCCTCTGAGAAGAACCCGAGTGGCAGGGAGGTTATCTTCTGGTAAAGCTGGTTGCGTATGTCTCGCACGATACCCGTGCGTATAGGTATGATCGTTGCCGACGACAGGAAGTATGCCGCTGTCTTGAGGAACGTTGCCGATGCGAGAAACAGTCCGAGTACAAGCAGCGTTGTGGCTGGTCCGATGTCGCCTATCAGCCAGTTTATCCAGTAGTTCATGTTGTTTGCTGCCACTTCCTTCAGGTTGTCCCAGTCCCACTCCATGAGACGGGTCACAGCGACTGCCTTCTCCGTCTTGAAGATAATCTGGAGAATGGGGATGATGGCTGCAAAGGAGAATATGTTGAGGACTGCCGACAGGATATTGAACACCACTGTCAGCATGAGGTATTTCTTGTATGGCGGCACGAAGCGGCGCAGTATTTGCAGGAATTCTTTCATAAGCCCTTCTTACACCGTTTCGCCCAACAATGTGGCACTCGTACTGCCCGTTATCCTCACTCTTACGGTCTCGCCCACATGGTGGCCGCCCCTGTCGAACACCACGGCCTTGTTCTGCTCCGTCCTTCCCATGAGCTGCTCGCGGCTGCGCTTGCTGAAGCCCTCCACGAGCACGTCGAACTCCTTGCCTTCGTCCTTTCTGTTCTGCTCGGCGCTCACCTCCGTCTGGAGCTTTATCAGCTCGTTCAGACGCTGTATCTTCACCTCCTCCGAAACGTTGTCCGGCAGATGCTTCGAGGCGTACGTGCCGGGGCGCTCCGAATATTTGAACATGAAGGCGGAATCGAAGCCAACCTCCTTGACGAGCGACAGCGTGAGCTGCTGGTCCTCCTCCGTCTCGTCGTGGTAGCCCACGAAGATGTCGGTCGTTATGCCGCATCCCGGGATGATGCGGCGGATGGAGTCAATCCTTTCAAGATACTGCTCGCGCGTGTACTTGCGGTTCATCAGCTTCAGAATCTTGTTGCTTCCGCTCTGTGCGGGGAAGTGGATGTGGCGGCAGATGTTCGGCTCGTCGGCGATGGCATAAAGGATATCGTCCGTCATGTCCTCCGGATTGGAAGTGGTGAAGCGCACGCGCATCTCCGGCACCTCGCGTGCCACCATGCGCAGCAGTTCAGCGAAGCTCACTCCGCCCTCCATGCGCTTTCCGGCTGGCGTAAGCCCGTAGCTGTTCACGTTCTGTCCCAGCAGCGTCACTTCCTTGAAGCCCCTGTCGCGCAGGTCTCTCACCTCGCGCAGGATGCTCTCCACGTCGCGGCTGCGCTCCCTGCCCCTCGTGTAGGGCACGATGCAGTAATGGCAGAAGTTGTTGCATCCGCGCATGATGCTCACGAATCCGCTCACCTTGTTCGCGCCGATCCTTTGCGGCACCACGTCGCGATACGTCTCCGTCTTCGACAGTTCTATGTTCATGGCATTGTTTCCGTTCTCACACTGGGCAATCATGTCCGGCAGGTTAAGATAGCTGTCGGGACCGCACACCAGATTGGCGTGATGGTTCTCTATGAGGTCGTCCTTCACTCTCTCCGCCATACATCCCAGTACGCCGAGGATGAGCCTCCTGCCCTTCTTCTGCTCGGCGTGGAGCGTTTCCAGCCTGTTGTAAATCTTGTTTTCCGCGTTCTCTCTGATGCTGCAGGTGTTGAGCAGTATGGCGTCCGCCATGTTTTCGTCTTCGCACAGCTCGTAGCCTGCCATCTGCATTATCGAGGCTACCACCTCGCTGTCTGCCACGTTCATCTGGCATCCGTATGTCTCTATAAAGAGTTTCTTCATTGTCTGTAAAAAAATACTGTTTGGCTGCGAAATTACTAAATAAATATGGTATATGCAAAAATTAAGGGATTTAGTGTGGTTTTGGAGAGAATTAAACCTGAATCGGTCATCAGGGCTTGCATGGATTTTGTCTTTTAGCAGGACTCTCTTGCCACGGCAGCAACTCCACATATTTATTCTGTAACCATGTAATTACCATACGCTTTCCGTAAATTTGTTAAAATAGGTTATTTATTCATCTGGTGATGTAGTAAAACGCAGTGTTTCTTCGTATTGTATTTGTAAAATATCTACTTTTGTGGTAGCTTTGCCGCCACATAGAGCTGGATATGGCAATATGACAGGCCGGCTTCGGCGGCTTGCAGAGAGTGGAAAATATTATTTACTTAACTAAAAACAATATGAAAATCAGAAAACTTTTTGTGTTTGCAGCTTTGGTTTTCGCTGGCGCGCTGTCTATCCACGCACAGCAGGGAAACCCGATGATGCAGCCCCTGCCAATGGACCCGGCCGTGAAGACCGGCAAACTGGCAAACGGACTGACGTACTACGTGCGCCACAACGGCTATCCTGAGAAGCGAGTTAACTTCTACATCGCACAGCGTGTAGGTTCGCTGCAGGAGGAAGAGAACCAGCGCGGTCTCGCCCATTTCCTGGAGCACATGTGCTTCAACGGTACGAAGAACTTCCCCGGCAACGGCGTGATTGAATACACACGCTCACTGGGAGTGCAGTTCGGCGGCGACCTCAATGCCTATACATCCATCGACCAGACGGTGTATAACATCAACAACGTGCCTACGACACGCGGCATCGCAGCCCTCGACTCATGTCTGCTCATCCTCAAGGACTGGAGCCACGACCTCACCCTCGACCCTAAGGAAATCGACCAGGAGCGCGGCGTTATCCACGAGGAGTGGCGTCTGCGCACATCTGCCAGCAGCCGTATGTTCGAGCGCAACCTCGAGAAGCTCTATCCGGGCAGCAAATACGGAAAGCGCTATCCTATCGGACTTATGTCGGTTATCGACAACTTCAAGCCTAAGGCCCTGCGTGACTACTACGAGAAGTGGTACCACCCATCAAACCAGGCCATCATCGTTGTAGGCGACATCGACGTGGACCGCACCGTGGCAAAGATCAAGGAGATGTTCTCCGACATCCCAAATCCTGCCAACCTCGCACCTATCACCGAAGAGCCGGTGCCGGACAATGCGGAGCCTATCGTAATCGTGGACAAGGACAAGGAGGCACAGACAAACTCCCTGCAGCTCATGTTCAAGTATGACAGCACTCCTGAAAACGAGAAGGGATTCCTGCCATACATGCTGGAGGACTACATCACGACTCTTGCCACTTCCATGCTCAACGCCCGTTTCGGCGAGGCAGCACAGAAGCCTGAGACTCCTTACGTATCAGCCGGATGCTACACAGGCAACTATATCTTCGCCAAGACCAAGGACGCCATCACGTTCATGGCCACTCCTAAGGACGGCAAGACAGAAGAGGCTCTGGCAGCCGTGACCAAGGAAGCTATGCGTGCCGTTAAGTTCGGTTTTACAGCCACTGAGTATGAGCGCGCCAAGGCCAACTACATGAGCAGCCTTGAGAGAATGTATACCAACCGCGACAAGATTGACAGCGACGACTTCGGACGTGCCTGCGCAAGCCACTATCTGGAGAACGAGCCGCTGATGTCTATCGAGCAGGAATACAAGATGATGCAGCAGCTCACACCGATGCTCCCTGTAGAGATGGTGAACGAGGCTATGAAGCAGCTCATCAACGAGAACGACTCCAACGTGGTCATCTTCGACACCAACACCGAGAAGGAAGGTCTGACCTATCCTACAGAGGCTGGTCTGAAAAAGGCTTACGAGGATGCACGCGCTTCGAAGATCGAGGCTTACGTGGACAACGTGAAGCAGGAGCCGCTGATCGCCAACCTGCCTAAGGCAGGAAAGATTCTCTCTGAGAAGGACAGCAAGAAGTTCGGCTACAAGGAACTCACCCTGAGCAACGGCGCACGCGTATTGCTCAAGAAGACAAACCTGAAGGAAGGCGAAGTTATCATGAACGCCTCTTCAAAGGGTGGTTCTTCACTCTACGACCTGAAGGACCGTGTGAACCTCGAACTCTTCGACGCTGTCATCGCATACAGCGGACTGGGCAACTTCAGCAGCACTGAGCTGCAGAAGGTTCTCGCCGGAAAGAACGCCAACGTGAACCTCCACCTGGGCAAGCTCCACGAGTATACCTCTGGTAACTGTACGCCTAAGGACATGGAGACAATGTTCCAGATGAACTACCTCTACTTCACCAACATCAAGAAGGACGAGCAGGCCATCGGCAATCTGCTCAACCAGTACAAGATGGCTCTGAAGAACAAGGCACTCTCTCCTGAGAGCGCACTGAGCGACTCTCTGCAGTATACCCTCCACGCACACAACCCATGGTACTACTCTCTCGAGGAGAAAGACATCGACAACGTGAACTACGACCGCATCCTGCAGATTGCAAAGGAGCGCACAGCAAACGCAGCTGACTTCACATTCACCATCATCGGTAACTTCGACGAGGCTCTCGTCCGCAAGTACATCGAGCAGTACATCGCTTCCCTGCCTTCTGTCAAGAAGGGCAAGAAGTATGTTCACGAGAACTGGAAGCCATACTCAGTATATGCAAAGGGCAACGTGGAGAACATCTTCAAGCGCAAGCAGGAAACTCCTAAGTCGAACATCTACATGTTCTGGTATAACAACGACACTCCTTACACCCTCGACAATTCCATCAAGGCAGACGCAGCAGGGCAGATCCTCGACATGGTTTATCTGAAGACTATCCGTGAGGAGCAGAGCGCAGCATACTCGGCAAGCGCAGCAGGATTCTCACAGCTCGGCTCTGACCAGCCTTGGACAGCCATCTACGGCTACTGCCCGGTTAAGCCTGAGAAGAAGGACATCGCCATCAAGATCATGCGCGACGAGTTCCAGAAGCTCTCTACAACTATCGATGCTGACATGCTCAACAAGACAAAGGACCTGATGCTGAAGCAGTATGAGGACGCACTGAAGACCAACGGCTACTGGCTCGGTGTCATCAAGGACTACGACGAGTTCGGCGTGGACAAGGACACAGACTACAGGTCTCTCGTAAAGGCCCTCACTCCTGCATCTGTAGCTCAGTTCGTAAAGGCCAACCTCATCGGCAAGAACAGCGTGAGCGTTATCATGCTCCCACAGGAGTAACAAGCATAACGACTGAAATATAAAATATAATAATACTTAACGCCCTGCATACCATTCTGAAGTATGCAGGGCTTTTTCATGGCTTCGCCACCGTGCCACCCTTAACTCCTCACCAAATATCTGACGTTGCATACCACTTGGTGTAGCGTCCTGCAACTACAGGAATATTCCATAACCTCTGACGGCGGATTTTCTCCATTCAAACAATAATATAATGACCACAAATTATCCCAAGCGGGTCTAACCATCGGAAATGAAAGGATAGTAAGGTGATGTAATATCACTGATTTACAGTCTATTAGGAATAAAAGCCGATTTTAGATTGGTTCGTTATTATTTCCTAAAATAGCGGATTGTTTACCCACTTTTGTCTCGTTTTTGTCCCTCATTGTGTTATCTTTGTATCGCAAGTTAAATGCTTGATAAGCAGTAATAAAAGAATATATTAACATCAGAAAAGAAAGGAAATAAAATGGGACGAAAGAAGAAGGACATCCGTCCCTCTTTGCCCCTATAATGATAGCCTCGCTTTCGACCTGTGCGCAATTGGAACGTGATAATATCTCATTCCGATTGCAGTCAGGAAGGAAGCGGTATATAGAGAAAGGTGGAAAACTCGGACGCAAGGTAGGCTCTGTAAAAACAGATGTGGCGAAGTTAAGTGGAAAGGGCGTAAGTACCGTACAACGAGTGAAGCAATTACTAAAAGTACAATCACCGCAATAATACTATTGATTTTACGTTCTTTTCAA
>ULRN01034855.1_pt1 | contig 15204 bp, 19 predicted proteins | sample 1955461 | NCBI WGS metagenome assembly ULRN01 (sample SAMEA4835683, study PRJEB28245) | human gut metagenome | biome: gut microbiome; material: fecal sample | place: Denmark | collected 2008 | reverse complement strand
GTTATTCCCAATGAGACCACGTCCCACATTTTGTTAAAAAACACGAAAAAATAACCTCACCAAAATTGGCAAGGTTATTTTTATTAATTTTTAGCTTCGTTTATCTCGGGATACCATACACACCTAGAGTAGTTCTTGCATCAAGTCCTGGGTGTGTACTTCCGAACGCATGATCCATTGCGTTCGTATAAATAGTAATATGTGTATCATCAACAACTTTAATCTGTATAGAGATTGTAGCAACCGATGAGCCTTGAGGTGATATAACTTGCTGTGCTCCGCAATAAGATTTTTTGTCGTTTCTAAAAGGAAATATAGGAGATACGCCCTCGTCAGTCTCAATGTATAAAAATCTGTAATTAGTTAAACTGTCATTTAGAGTAACTGTTTGATTTTTAATAGAACCTGTCCACAGTGTTGTATCTTTATTTACGTTGTCAGCTTTTGAACTAGCGTTATTAGCTGTCAAAAGTGCGCTGTTCGCTGTCTGCTGTGCATTGTCAGCTTTTTGACTACCCTCTGTTGCTGTATTCTGTGCTGTTTTTACACTTTCTTTTAGACCCGAAACATCAGTCTGTAATAATGAAATACTTCCAGTATGTGTTTTTATTGTTTTTTCTACTTCACCGACTCTAGCAATTGCACTTCCTGCATTTTGTGAAGCTGTGGTAGCTTTATCATCTGCACCGTGAATTCCCGCATCAATTTTAGACATATCAGAATTATAATCTCCTAAATATGTCGGCTTGTCAGTCCCGATATACTGACTTAAATCATAATAAGTTGTTTTGTTTGTTGAACTCATTTTTTATTCCTCCTTAATTTATAAATGTAACGCCGTTTTAGCGTTGCTGTCGAAAGTGTAAGCACTTAACGCCTTAGCTTCAAATCCTGCTACGGTCAATAATAAAGCGTCGAACTCACTAGCTGAAATAGGGTTATTAAAGTGTAACCCCGCGAGTTTATAGATAACATCTTGATAGAATACATATTTCCCTGTAAATGGGTCATGCATGTATAAGTTACTATCAACGCGAAATCTTTTTGCACTGTATAAGTCAAATTCTGTGCAGTTAATTAATAACTCGTCAAACTCTGTACAAGTCAAATTTAATGAATCAAATTCATTACACGTTAAAGCATAATACCGTAGATTATCATACATATCAGCTAACGCTTGGTTCAAACTTGTTCGATAACCCTTTACAGGGTTTAACACTTCCATGTTATTAGGAACATAATCATTGATATAATCATATAGCTTTTTTACCTCTGTATCAATATGCGCTCTTGTCTCAGCATTTAAGTCATATATCAAAATATTCAATGTGCCAATCTTATCAAGAAGTTGTGTTTGAACTTTATTTATTTTTTCATCAAGTTCGGTATCTTTTTTATTCATATCATCTCGGATATTTTTTTCTACTTCTGCGATATGCTTATAGATATCAGTGTTAAGACCATCAATATAGGCTTTCAATCCTGCAATTTTTTCATCTGTATACTGCTTATATGCGTCTGTAAAGCCGTTAATTGCGTCAATACACTCATTCACTTTATAACCGATATAACATAAACACTCGTAATAGCTTTGTTTATTACTGTACACGCTAGGTATATCACAACAAAGTAAAGTAACTAAAGGGTTTAATTCATTTGCCATATATCTCACCTCCTTTTTACCAAACTTTCATGAATAAATCGCGACAAGCATTTACAAGTTCTCTGTTGATATTTTGTATTTGCTCACGATATTCTGCTATTGCTTCGCTTGTTGATTTTCCTCTTAATCCTATCTCTTTCGTTGCTCTGTCTCTTTTGCTGTCTTTGTTGTCGTTCCCTGCACGGCTATTATTTGCCATTGTCGTAGTGTTATTGACAGTCTCACCTCTGCTCATAGCACTTGCATAATCTTGTGTTGCTACGGTAACTTGTGGGTTATCACTATCAATATTTTGATAATTTTGGTTGTTTTTTACCTCGCTCTTTCCTGCATCTGTTGAATTAGTTGTTGTTTTTTCGTTTCCTTTTTCTGCTTCTGTGATTGTCATATTTACATTTGTAAAAGGGTTGTCTTTTTGAATTGCACTATACAATTTTGTGTAATACGGCATCAATTCATACATTTTTGCTATAAAAGCTGTTTTCCACATTCCTAGAGTTTCAAAGCCTATATAATTATTCCAATACCTAAGTAGAAAATATGTCTTAAACGTGTATAAGTCTTTTCTATCTTCTGAATAAAAAGGAAAATCAAAGTCAAAAAAATTTCCCTGTGTTTTGTCAATAATTCTTTGTACAGATAAGTCCATGCTACATAGTTCTTGGGTATGGATAAAGCTTTCACAAATATCTTTTATAGTTGTAGTGTATTTACTCAATCTCGTCACCCTCCTTACCTCTTTGCATATATTTTTCAGGTATATATCCATTAAGCATGGTCGGCAACACACTATTGAAATCAACAGTCACATTGAGTCCCCATAATTCGTTAATAGCGTTCGCGCATCTTCTTCTCAATATTAGACCAACATTTCTATTTGCTTCAATCTGCCCGTTGTTCCCTGCCGTTTCACCTGTAACAAGACGCTCACCTTTTTCTACTGGATTACTTTCATACCCTAAAGATGTTAATACTTGTGACCATAAATCTCGTAATTCCTGTTCACATTTATCGACAATGTAAGGGGCTCCCATGTTCAAAGCTTTGATATCTTTTAAATTTAATGAATCAGAAAGTTTTAGAATAGGTAAATAGTTATCGTACTCTTCGCCTACTACTTCAAAGCTTAGTTTTTCATTGTCTGATGAAGAAAGTGCAACAGGTGTACGTTGTGCGTACATATTAATGCCTTTTGTTTTCCATGTATTCGCCATTGCATCAGCATACATTAACGCTTTATAGTAATATGGCATAGTCGAATAATTGTTCCATAAAATGCAACTATTTTTCTTGCCATAATCTTCGATATACCCATTAGCCGTATAAGCAATTCTATCTTGAGGGATATTATAAATATCAGGCAATCCTGATAATGCAACTTTCATAAAAGCGTATCCTGCTATATCATCTTTGATGAATACACCAAGTCCATGCCAAAAAAGTGTTTGTTCAATGTACATCGGCAAAATTTCTTCGGGTAAGTTATGCCATTGATACCGATTTACAAATATATCAAAAATATCATAAAAATAGATAGTTTTGATTGTTTCAAAATCACCATTAAATTTTTTATCTTTACATTTTTCAAAAATTCTTAAAGGGTTTCGCATGATATCACCTCCTTAATCGTTGGATAGACCATAATTCCCTATGTCATCAGTATGCCACAAAGTCACACCGTTGTCAAATATATTTCGCAGTTTTTTCAACTGGTCTAAATCAATATTTCCAGTGAATCCGCAATGAGAGGTTTTTACATAATTCCAGTACGACCTCGAATGTAAATAAGGGGTTGCAATCTTATTGATTGGATAGCCAAATTGCTCGAAAAAGCTATCTGCCATTTCTGCAAATTGTCTTTTGCATGACATCTCGTAAAAATCAACGCCACACTCCTTGATACCTGTCAGAACATTTTCTGATAATGCTTTCCCATGCGTTACTCCCGCGTTTCTTGCTCTGTCTGTCTGATTCGCCAACATTCCAAGAGCGTCCCAAAAAGCGTTCGTTGTTTTGCCAAGACCGTTAAGACCTCCCTGTAAACTTCCACTAGCAAGCCCAGATATTGCCGTGCCTGTTTCTAGAGTGGCATCGACAGCTGTGTGAACTTGTGATAGAGCAATTGAACTTTTATTTTGTGCCAGCCATGCTCGATAAGTGTCAGAGGAAAAGGAACACATCGGGAAAGAGGAGTTAATAAGTGCTTCACTCATTAGTCCATGTCCTAACTCTTCACGTGTTTTATAATTTTTCGGTGCTGTCAAGACTTGCGGTAACGTGGCGATTGTTCCATAGCTGTCGAACTCAAGGGACTTATCCCGATTATAACTATACTCATATCTGTATATGTGGGTATTTCCTTGATTGTTGTCAGCCAAACAGAATAACCACGGATAAGAATATAGCTTTTTATTTTTTGGCTTATATCCCTCAAACACATTATCAGAAATCTGCATGCTTGTTATTTTCGGTTTGATTTCTTTTCCGCCTAAAGCAAGTGTGCATAATTTCGGGGACATGAATAACCCTATTACTGCATCTTGCGCCCCTTGATTATTGTAACCCTCTAATAACGTGTTAATCCCTTTTAGTCCCTCTTCGGTTGTGACATCATAATGTCCAATACTACCCCAGCAATACACGCCGTTTTCCACTCGACCCTCAAACCAACTTTGCTCTGCTGTTCCTCGTGTCACAAAAGCGCAACACTCTGTTGGTGTCAAGTCTAATTTTTTGTGTCGTGATACAATCGTTTCTCCTGTCTCAATATTCACAGGCGTTAGATTTACGCCTATCGAATCTGCACTTCTAGGAATATGATGATACTCTACAAAGCAAGGCTTTATATTTGCATCGTAAAAGTTATTTTGAAAAACATCTAAAGAAAAATTAATTCTAGTTGTTTTTTCTGATAACCACTCGATGGAGTCAATAAAGCAAAATACCCATTCGTTAGAAATACCGCTATTTTGAAAAGCTAAATAATTGAGATTAAGTGCTTTCATCTCTGTGAACGGTACGCGGATATCATAATTTCCTATTCTAATAGGTGCAAGATGTGACAGGTCAACTCCGTTAATATGTTTACGATACAACTCTAAATGATTTAGCAAATCTTCTTTCGAGTTGTATAATCTAACGTGTTCATATTCGTCAGACCAAGGCACACCACTATACAATCTTAATTTTGTTTCGGGGTTGCGTGGTGCAACCCCTCCTTGAGATGGTAAATTTATCATAGATAAACACCTCCGTTAAATTTACGCTTTTGTGAAACTTGCTGTTTTTGTGATTTTCTCATTTGGTCTGTAAATCGCTTTTAATACGATAGTTCCTGTCTCGTCCGCTCCTGTGTGCAAAAGATGTGTTCCAGGAATTACATACGTCTTAGCAGAAGTAGCACCACTGTCAACTTCAAGCGTCACTAAATTCTGATGATATGTGCCTGACCCACCTGTGACCGTTACTTCAACTTCCTGTGTCTGCCCTGCTGTGTAAGTTCCTGTCGTAACACCGAGAGTCGGTGCATCAACAACAGTATCTGTTGTAAATACACGAATCGGATAGAACGGACTTGCGCTTACCATTTCTACCTGTGTATAGAAGTAGTTCCAAGATAATACATTTGCAAGTCTTTGGTCACTCATTTCTTTGAACTGGTCGCGCACGTTGAAAAATCGCACATCGCAAAGAACTCCCTGTATTGCATCACTGGCAAATTTGTCTACAATAACCGTCTGAACTGCTACGTCTGCCTTGTCCATATGGAACGCATATGCTAATGCGTCAACGCTAATCTGAGCATTAACTTCAGGCGTTGTAATCCAAATAAGGTTAGCAGGCATAGCATGAGAAGTCGCCCCTGCTGGGTTGTTTTCAGGTAACGGAAAACCAAACTCGCCAACTGCTCTTTTTACTTCAATCAGTAATTTTTTCGCCGATGCTTCATCGACAATCGCGTCAACGGTCACTGCTGGAAGTACCTCTTTTTCATAACCAACATTAATCAAATCACGCATAGCAAGGTATTCATCCCAGTTCGCTCCTGTGATAGCACTCTCCATTTTTGCCTTAATCATGTCTCGGATTCCATATTCGCTAGTAAAAGCTTTTCTAAGGTTATCATAAGTAACCGTAATTGGATACTGAATTTCAAGATTGACATTGTGGAACACGCTCATGATATAAGACTGGTATTGCTGAAATGCGAATTTAAAATCTGCCTGTGAATCATAGACACGACCTTTACACATATTAACGTATGTTTCTTCATGTGTTTCGCCATAGCGCATAGGTTCTTTTTTAAATCGTGCTAACGGGTTTCTCCATGCGATACTGTCCACGGTCTGCATACCGATACGATTAATTAATGACGGAACAATTTCGTTCCGTACAGGAGCAAAATTCAGAATGTTATCATAGACAGCCTGTAAATTGTCTAAGACTTCTACAGGCAAGTGATTCTGAACTTCAAAAGAAAGCTCCTGCCTTACTGCTTTTAAAATATTTCTATTCGTTGCGTCTGCCATTTGTTAAACCTCCCTTTACTCCGTCTTCCCGTCAAAGTCCAAATCTTCAACGGTAATTTTTTCTTCTGCTTCGTCTTTCTTTTCTTCACCGTCTGCATTAGTAGCAGATTCTTTCATGCGCGCTTTAAAGCGTTTTTTGTACTCGGCTTCTAACTTTTCATACTTGTCTTTCCATTCGCTGTCTGACTCTCCATCTCTTTCGCTCTCGTAATTTTGTAAAACTTCGATAGCGTCTCCATGTTCCTCCACGTCTACCACAGCGTCAATTAATTCGCTTAATGCTTCATTATAATCCATATAATTTTTTACCTCCTTATATTAGTGTCACCCTTTTACGATTTTTATTATATCACCACGGCAAGAAAAAGTAAAGAGGCATTTTTCTTTTTCTTGCGTGTGGGTGAATCGGGTATGGGGATAATGTCTGTAAATATGCATACCATTTTAGCGCGTTCTTTTTTCTATCCTCTTCTTTTTCCACCCCTGCACGTTCGAAATTTTTTAAAAATACAGACGCTAAGTAGTCTGGTTCTTTCGTGGACTTTCTGAACTCTTCCCATGATATCGGATATTTTAATGTCTCAATCCACTGTCCACTACTTACTGTTTCTTCATTGAGCCAAACACATTGATAGTAACCGTCTGTGATGTCATACCCGTGAGCGTTCGCCCAATCTGTATAGACTGTGGCAGGTGTCCACTGAACTAATCCGTAACCTCCGTTATAGTTTCCCTCTTTTAGTGACTGCCATAATTCAGGATTGATATTGGATTCTGTCTCCATATTTCCTAACATTCCTGCAATGGCGTTCAAGGTGAAATCTTTGAAGAACATTGTGCTATAGAATACATAAGCGTTGTTCTTCATTTCATCGTCTGTCAGATATCGGTTTCCGTGAATCCACTCAAGAGGCATTCCTGCACTGTCACCATATCTATATATCTTTGTCCATGCAGAGGGCTTACTTACATGGGAATTAATACTGACTTGTTCAGGTAACGGATAACGCCCGCTGTGTGCTCCCATAGTGACACCGCCACCTCCAACACCGTTTCCACTGTATACCATTTCCGTGTGACCACTGCGCCAAACAATATCACCTGCCTGCCATGCCTCATTGACACTAATTTCGTTAAATCCTGCCTGTAATAGATATCCCTCTTCTGTTCTTGTAGTGAACCACGGATTCGGTGAGAAAAATCCTGCTTCTGTTAGCGCTTTTGATATAAAAGAACTGCAATCATAATAAGTAATGCCGTTCACGGTCTGCCCTCTTCGGTATTGCTGTGAATAGCCAATATTAGGAGCATTGCACGCATTGACCACCCATTGATACGCTACATTAATATTTGGCATTTTTTACTACACCCCCCTTAAAATGTTTCACGTGAAACATTTTTTTGCTTCACGTGAATAGAAATTATAACATATATAGCATATCTTTTGCGTAGACAAATTCACTACCACAAGCGCGTGCAAGACCTCCGCCAAATGTTCCTGGACATTCGACACCGTTCGGGTCTTTTCCTTGCAACAAACACAAGATTTCAAGAGCTGTGACAAGATACTGCGTTTCTCCTCGCTTTACATAATGCTTTCCTGCTTTTGCTCTTGTCTTTTTGCCTACAATTCCGTCCTCTGCAATGGTATAACCATAGTCCTCATTCATAGCTCTTTGCACGACACGTACAGCCATTCTTTTTGTGTTTCTCCCGACAATCCCGTCTACAGCAATCTGAACACCTGTAAAATTAATAGCGTGCTGTTGACCTAAAGCAATCAATTCATTTCTTGGTTTTGCTTGACTAGTAGGGGGCTGCGGTATAGTAGGCGTAGCACTTGAAGCTCCATAGTCTTTGTACACGTGATTCACATCGCATCTTCCATTAATACCGTCAACAGAGCCATTACTGGAATACTGCCATATGTCCACATTATCTACACCTAATACATTCGCGTACCGAGCTATCCATAAATCATATCCCCATGTTTCGCCAATATAATTCTCGAACCATGATTTACTAGCATAGATTCCTGCCTTATAACCGTTCGTCAGCATCGCATCGCAAAAACGCTTTGCGTTGTGCTTTGCTACGCCTTGTGTTCCTTTTTCTTCACTGTCAAAAAATACAGGAAGATTAGGAGTGTGCCCCTGTAATAATCTAAGACAATGATTAATTTCACCCTCTATTCTAGCTGTGGTTTTTGCATAGGAATAGAAATATACGCCGTATGGAATCCCTAATCTTTCGCATTCACTGACATTTCGATTCCATTGTTTATCGTCTTGTGATGCCATATCTTGTCCATATCCGCAACGAATGATAACATAGTCTACAGCGTTTTTTAATCGTTCAAAATCAATAACCCCGTTGTGATATGAAATGTCTACTGCTTTTTTCACTGCCATGTTTAATCCTCCCTTTTCTGTTCAAATGTATCGCATATTCTTTGAAGCGCAAGTGTGTTGTTGTTCAAAGCTTCTGTAATATCTCCCATTTCTTTTTTGTGCGCTTCATTTAGTTTGTCTATGCGTGCGTCATTTTTATCCTCTCTGTATTTCACGTACCACATGGACGCAATCGCAACAACTGTAGGTAGACCCAATGTGTTAATAGCTGTCATGACTTCCTGCATATTATCACCTCCTTTTTTATATAATACCACAAATAGATTTGTTTGTAAATAAAAATGTTTCACGTGAAACATTGTCCGCGTGAAACATTTTGTACGGTACAAAATAATCGAATCAAAGGGGACGCAAATCCAAAAATTGATATCAGACTACTTGTCTATGTGCGCGTATATCAATTACAATGCTCGTATTATTTTGGGTACATTGTAATTATAACATATATAATTTAATATGTCAATGCTTCACATGAAACATTAAAACGATATGACATCAAATATCATGTTCTTACATTCCAAATTTTCAAACAAAAGCAACCCCCTGTTGAAATATTCCCGTAGCATCGTGACGATATAATGGGTTGAATTTACGCGAATAGCCGTATTGTCTATTACATCATTCTTTGTAAAACATATTCGTGTCGGAAAACTTTCATCTGCACCAGTTGAAATATACATATAAGTGTCGTATCTTCTTACGTTATACATTTTTTCATTGAATCGAATTGTACAAATATAACGTGACTGACCTGTTGGTTTTCCGATTAAACAATCATTGTCATTCAGATATTTATTTTCACTAGCATATTCATTATAAGACGCCCCCTGAAACGCTCGCGCAATTCCACTTTCCTTATATGCTGTTGATGCATTTTCATTATAAGTTCGTTCAAATACCCAGCCATCACCTCGTAAAATTTTAGTATTATATTTTAGCATTTTGTTAATCCCAAAAACGCTATAATAAGGGTTCAATAATGACACGGTATTTGACGCCATATATAACATAACTCTTCTATGTTGCTTTCCGCGTCCTGCACTAATCGTTGTAAGCAATGATAAAAGCTTATTTACTTCGTTTGAGAGATATACGTTATCTTCGTCTTGATATTCGTCAAAAAATACAGAACGGATATTTACAAATAAGCCACGCATTTTTTTATATTTTCTAGCGACAGACAACGCTAAACAATAACCACATGGCTCTTCATTTAAAAATAATTGTACTAATGCCCCATTCATTAAACTTTTTTCAGTCATTACATACCCGTCAAATTTTTCAGATATATCACCAAAATATGTATCAGCGCAATTTTTCATATCAACGACATTGCGATATAAATAAATAAATTGATTTTCGGGTCTATATTTATCTTTTAAAAAGTCAGAAACTTGTCTACACTTAATGGAGTAGCTTTTTCCTGCCGTTCTATTTCCATCAACAATATAAATGTCGGGTGTGTTCCCGTTTTTATCTTTTAATGTCAACAACCTGTCACAATGGTAATAACAATCATTAATCACATTAACACCTCCTAATGTTTCACGTGAAACAATTATTTTTTAAAAAGAGGTGACATATAGCCACCTCTTTAGAAGAAGAGAACATAAAATGGTATTCTCACGACATCATTTTATAAATTTGATACGTCTAAGGTGCAATTAATATAATCGCGACCTGCTTTTGTCTTTCCGCTAATTTTAATAATAGAAAATTTTTCACCGTCCATGACACTTTCAATGTCTTTCAAAGACTGTCTAAAGGTTGCAGACTGCCCTGAATAAACTTTCTTATCAGATGTGATGATGCTCACAATCTCCTGCACATCTCCGTTATCTTTGATATCATCAAAAATAATATATCCGTCAACTGGAATAGATTCCCCGTCAGCGATATTTTTTAATGGTTCAATGTCGGGTGCTGTAGTCATAAGATACTTCTCGACCTTTGTAAATTCTCTGCTCATTTCTTTAATTTCTACCATAATAATTTACCTCCTGTTTTCCTGCTAATCTTCCTTTTTAATTTCCTTCAACTCTGCTTCTGTAACAATTTTTTCGCTCTTGACCTCTGAATTGAGTAAGAACTGTTCATCTGTCATAGCGCGTTTCTCTAATTTGAATTTAATGCCCAAAATGGAAACAATGTCGCCCTTATACTTCTTTTCAATCAAGATTTCGGCTTTGTCTCTTGTCTTACAATTTGGCAATTTTTCGTCAAAGGAATCTTTCTTGATTTTACCTGTCTCCTTATCTTTGTAGATTCTTTCAACAGATACTTCTGCTGTCACTAATGTCCTTGTAAACATCTTTTTTCCTCCTTTTTTCTGTTTTCGTGAGTGTGAATGTAATGTAATATGTTTTATTTATTACATTATTATAATAGCACAACAACTAAATATAGTCAAGTATTATATCATAATTTTTTTATCTTTTTGCGTATGGATATTAAAGTCCTTATTTCTTAATACAATACCTCCTTGTACACGCTCTGCTTTCAAATTACAAGTTTCCATACTAAGTCCAGTGGATAATTCTGAAATGTCTTTTCCCTCTTCAATAAATTTGCGTTTAGCTTGACTGCTCATTCCACAAGCTTTAATATCAAGATAAGGCTCACAAGGCTCATGATTCTCTTCAACTATATGTTCTGCGTAAGTCTTTTGACGCTCATAATATGCAAAATCAAACGTACTTTCGCATTTCCAACAACAGAAATTCGTAGGGTGCTCCACAACCTTATTTGCTTTATCTAGTCCAATCAAATGAATAGAATCCGTATCGGCGTAGCAAAATCGCTCATAATTCGCCATAGCATGACGAATTGTAAAATTCATTGCATAAGATGTAATAGCACTACCGATAGGAATATATCCTACTTTCTTTTCATGTTCTTCATGCAAAATAAATCTTATAATACCATCTTCATCAAGATAAGGCTCTTTATAGGAAGAGTTATCCGACATGGCGAATTTGCCATACAGATTATTCAAAAAGAGTTTCGCTTTTTGCCTTTTAAAACCTTTTGAGGTTCTCTTTTCTTCTCCGTATTTATTTATGTATTCATCGAAAAAACCCTCTCTAGCGTAAAACCATACATAGTCGTATATAACTAAGTCAAAAATATCGTAAGTTTCTTGAAATAACTGCCAGTCAGTACAAGTCATAGTGAGGGTAATATTAGTATCATGCATCTGTCCATCAATATCACGATAATATCTATAATATTCACCTCTATATCTTACATTAGAGCTGTATAAATTTTCATTCGCTTTATACAATGCACTCTGCCTAATGTGAAGCCACGGGAACGCCCCCTTTTTTAGTTGAAATCGGCAATTGAAGCGGATAAAAAAATATTTATTAGTAGAACTTATAAGTTCATCGGAGGGCGCTCCCCTATGGTATTCCCCATGTCCGAACGGGTATTTGTTTCCGCTAATGCTATGCATCATAGACGGATAAAGAGAATTTACATCATACACTAATCCGTCACCTACTACGGTATGAGAGTATTGCGGATTTACATAGCACCAGCCACCGTGATATGATTTATGGACATAATCCCATTGATTCCACACATCTGTAATTGATTCGTCAAGATAATCTTCTCTAATGTCGGGAAATAACTTATCATATTGTTTGTTCTCATAAAACCCTTTAAATTCTGACAGACAACAAGACCCTATTGTCAATTTATCGTGCTTTTCGTCAAACATCATTTCTAAGGCTTCTTTTAACACTAACACATCATTTTCAATGTATTTCTTTTCATCTTCTGATATATCACAATAGGCATATCTTTCACCCTCGTAATCCATATCTAATTTTTGATGCTTTGTCCCGAATGATTTCCCGATATTTTTCAATGAAGAGGGCATAAGTTTCAAAGAGTTTCGGATTTCTAAAAACGTCTTATTCCATTTTAATTTAATCCAGTACCATGAACCCATATCTGATATACAAGTTTGAAAATCTTTTGAATTCATTTCTTTATCTTTACAGTGTACCCAGCGCCACCCCTCTTTTAATAAAAAGTCAACAATAAAAGAACCGTCAAAAGCTAGGTTATGGAAGTATAATACATTGTTTCCTTTCATTGTCAAAAACCTATTTAAAAAATCTCTTATGGAATGCGTTATTGTAACGGTTTCAGTATCATCATATAAAGCCACGTCCGCTCCCGACCAAACTTCCGTACTGTCTTGCTTTTTGCCTTTTTCTTGCTCTACTTTTTCACCCCATACAGTTGTCTCAAAATCGCAAGCCCAAAAGGTTATTTTCTTTTTTCGTGGCATTTATACTCACCCCTTTTTTTATTCGTTCTCAATAACAATATCTTGTTCCTGTAGAAATTCTTGAAAATCTTCTGTAGAACTAAGAACGCCCATTCTCCGCAAAATATTCCAAAACACAGCGTCAACCGTAGCTTTATCCATGTATGCCTCTGTTGGAAATGCTTCGGGTTCTTTTGCGTATGTATATGCAAATAGTGCTCTTTCTTTCTCTGATGCATTAGCTAATAGAGCGTCTGTTTTTTGCCTTAACCAGTGCGCTGTTTTTGGCGCAAAACTCTCTAAAGAATCATACAACGAGTCAATAATTGCTTCGTAGTCTAATACAGGTGTTGCTATATTTACCTTGATGCCTCTCTTTTGTAATGTCTTTAATTCTTTTGCGTTTGTATAATCATGAAATCTAGCATATTCCTGTTCCTGTGGTGTTAATTTCGTAAAAACTCTATTTATTTCAAGTGCATGTTTACGTCCATATTCCTTAGACGTTATTATTTCACCTGTAAGCATGTTTACAACAGATGCTCTCTCGCGTATCTCTTTAGCTGTCTGTTTTTGCAGTCTTTCAATAGAAGCTTGAGTGGGTTTTTTCACTCGCTTAATTCTCTGAACCTGTACACCCTGTTTTTGCTGATTTCTAACACGAGCTAAATAATTATTATATTCTTTAACATATTGCTGTTGCAAAATAGAAGCTTTTGTTTTCTTCTTTTTAATACGCTTATTAGCCATCTTTTAGTCGCCCTCCTTTTGCACTTTTCTTAAGAGTAAGCCATGCGGTACACGTGTGTATTCAATACTGTCTCCCGGGTGAATGCCTAAATCGCGTATGGCTTCTTTTGGTATCATGACACGAGCGGTGTAACCGCCTGTGCCTCCTTTCGTAAACATCACTTTGTAGCGTAATAATTGGTTTGTTAATTTTGCCATGATTTTCCTCCTTATAAAATATTAAATACTTTCCAAGTGAACTCTGAAAAGTGCTCTGCTATAAATGATACAATAGATAAGAAAAGATATAGTAAAAATATTGCCATGACAATGACAGATAACATAGCTAAGAAATAGAATATTTTTTCTGATTTAATAAATGGCTCTTTTTCTTCTACAATATTGTGTCTTTTTATCCATTCTATTTCACTTTCATGTAATGTTTCACGTGAAACATTTAAGTCGCCTAATTTATTGGGGGTAACTACTGTATTTTCATTAACTAAATGAGTTTCGATATGCCCATCAAAACCTGTATACACATTTTCATGTGTTTCTAAATTTTCAACCCAATATGGAGGGTCTACAAACAAGGTTATGTAGTTATTTAGTGAGTTTTCAGTGTAGAAGTCATGGAGTTCTACGCCAAAATCTGTGATGTTATGAAGTCTATATTTAACCATTTATTTTTTCCTCCTCTGTTGAATCATATTATTGTCTGTATGCTATTCTATAGTATCTTGTATTCCATATGTTATTTATACAAGAAAGTAATACAGTATGCTTATAATTATGACGTAACTGTAGCAATCCTATAACTCTACCATATTGTATATGGTAAGCGTCTCGTGCATAATCATACACTCCTGATAATACATCCTCAAAAAAGCTAATTATTTCAATATCATTAATAGAACTGCACAAAAAATCGTCGCCATTAATATAGTAACAATAAAAACTATTATCTACTGATGCAATAACAGTAGTATCTTTAGTCGCAAATCTACAAGCTATTCTTGATAATAACTCACCAGATAAAATCTCTTCACTTCTAACTATTGCACCTGTATTAAAATCAATCACACGGATTCTAACATTTCGTCTTTCTTCATTAAGCATTTTTTATTCCTCCTTATTTTATTCTTATATACACTCTAAAATAAATTTTTTCAACACTAAATCTATGGTTGCCATGTATCTATGCTCTTTTACACAATATGTTCTATGGAGATATCTTCCGATAGTTCTCAACATATAGTCTATAGCTCTACCCGTGTTATCGTTTCCGCCTTGTTCTAAAATTTTTGACATTCGTAACTGTAAATCACTATTTACCCTTAACACCATTCCTATTACATAGTCGTCTTTATTTATTTGCATTTCAACTTCTTTCGCCTGTTTATAAAAGTTATATGAATCCTGTCCGAAAGTTTCGTCCCATACAATCTTACTACTTAACGTCATTTTTTATTCCTCCTTATTTTATGTGTTATCTTTGTTTCTATAATTATAATACTACACACCATATTATTTGTCAAGTATTTTTTCGTGCTTTTTTAACAAAATGTGGGACGTGGTCTCATTGGGAATAAC
>ULRN01034705.1_pt1 | contig 15274 bp, 9 predicted proteins | sample 1955461 | NCBI WGS metagenome assembly ULRN01 (sample SAMEA4835683, study PRJEB28245) | human gut metagenome | biome: gut microbiome; material: fecal sample | place: Denmark | collected 2008 | reverse complement strand
GGTTAGCCGTGATGTTAATTTGCTTATCAATGGAATCTCTGGTTGCATTTGCGATGATTGCGCTCGGCAGGCGTATGAGATCGTAAAGGAGCAGGCAGGAGGTAAGAAAACTTCTTTTGGTTTGAAGCAGAAAGATCTGCCTAAACCGGAAGATATCAAGACTTTCTTGGATCAGTACGTGATCGGACAAGATGACGCTAAACGTTATTTGTCGGTATCGGTGTACAATCATTACAAGCGTTTACTTCAAAAGGTTACCGCCGACGATGTGGAGATAGAGAAATCTAATATTATCATGGTGGGTGCTACCGGTACGGGCAAGACTTTGTTAGCCCGTACGATCGCTAAGTTACTACATGTCCCGTTCGCTATCGTGGACGCTACGGTACTTACCGAGGCAGGTTACGTGGGGGAGGATATCGAGAGTATCTTGACCCGGCTATTGCAAGCGGCGGATTATGATGTGGAGGCGGCCCAACGGGGTATCGTCTTCATCGATGAGATCGATAAGATCGCACGTAAGAGCGATAACCCGTCTATCACTCGGGATGTCAGCGGTGAAGGTGTACAGCAAGGTTTGCTGAAGCTTTTGGAAGGATCGATCGTGAATGTGCCTCCTCAGGGTGGACGTAAGCATCCGGAGCAAAAGATGATCGCGGTGGATACGAAGAATATCCTGTTCGTTTGCGGTGGTGCTTTCGATGGAATCGAAAAGAAGATCGCTCAACGCTTAAATACCCGTGTGGTCGGTTATTCGGCTAGTTTGGGTACGGCTACCGTAGACCGGAATAATTTACTGAAATACATCACCCCGACTGATTTGAAGTCGTTTGGCTTGATCCCGGAGATTATCGGTCGTTTACCTATCCTCACGTATCTGAATCCGCTGGATCGTGATACGCTTCGTAACATCTTGACCGAGCCGAAGAACTCCATTATCAAGCAATACGTCAAATTGTTCGAGATGGATGGCATTAAGCTGACGTTCGATGAGAAAGTCTATGAGTTTATCGTGGATAAGGCGCTTGAGTTTAAGCTGGGTGCCCGTGGGTTACGTTCAATCGTAGAAGCCGTGATGATGGACGCTATGTACAGTATGCCATCTCAAAAAGTAAAGGAACTCCATGTAACGTTGGAGTATGCGAAAGAGAAATTTGAAAAATCGGACGTGAACCGTTTACAGGTCGCGTAAACGTAGGCGGTTTACTATAAATAATACGAAGTATGGCAAAGAAGGATCATTTAACAGAAGAGCTAAATCGGCACTTTGGCTTCGGTACCTTTAAGGGGAACCAGAAGGCTATTATTGAGAACGTGCTGGCCGGGAAGGATACTTTTGTATTAATGCCGACGGGGGGAGGTAAATCTCTTTGTTATCAATTACCATCCATACTAATGGAAGGAACCGCGATCGTGATATCTCCGTTGATCGCTTTGATGAAGAATCAGGTGGACGCGATGCGGAATTTCAGTGAGGAAGATGGGGTCGCCCATTTTATCAATTCCTCTTTGAATAAGTCGGCTATCGACCAGGTGAAATCGGATATATTATCAGGACGTACCAAGTTGCTGTATGTAGCACCGGAGTCCTTGACCAAGGAAGAGAACGTGGATTTTCTGCGTCAGGTAAAGATTTCTTTCTATGCGGTGGACGAGGCGCATTGTATCTCGGAATGGGGACATGATTTCCGTCCGGAATATCGAAGAATCCGTCCGATTATCAATGAGATCGGTAAACGTCCGTTAATCGCTCTGACCGCTACCGCCACACCTAAGGTGCAGCACGATATCCAGAAGAATCTGGGTATGATAGACGCTACAGTCTTTAAATCATCCTTCAACCGCTCTAATTTGTATTATGAGGTTCGTCCGAAAGGAACGAATATAGACCGCGAGATCATTAAGTATATTAAAGCCAACGAGGGTAAATCGGGTATCGTATATTGTTTGAGCCGTAAAAAGGTGGAGGAATTTGCCGACATCTTGAAAGCCAACGGGATAAAGGCGTTGCCTTACCATGCGGGAATGGATTCGCAAGTACGTTCCGCCAATCAGGATGCCTTCCTGATGGAACAGGCGGATGTGATCGTGGCTACGATCGCTTTCGGTATGGGTATCGACAAGCCGGATGTCCGTTATGTGATTCATTACGATATCCCGAAGAGCCTAGAAGGTTATTACCAGGAAACCGGTCGTGCCGGTAGGGATGGCGGAGAAGGCCAATGTATCGCTTTCTATGCTTATAAGGACTTGCAAAAATTGGAGAAATTCATGCAAGGAAAGCCCGTGGCCGAACAGGAAATCGGCAAACAGTTGCTTTTAGAGACTGCGGCCTATGCCGAGACTTCCGTCTGCCGGAGAAAAGTGCTATTGCATTATTTCGGTGAGGAATACCTGGAAGATAATTGTGGTAATTGTGATAATTGTTTGAACCCAAAGAAGCAGGTGGAAGCGAAGGAATTGTTAAGTGCGGTACTGGAGGTTATCAGTACGTTGAAAGAAAAGTTTAAGGCAGATTATATCGTAAATATTTTGGTAGGTAACGAAACCTCCGAAATCCAAAATTACAAGCACAATGAATTAGAGGTCTTCGGTTCCGGACAGGACGAGGATGATAAAACTTGGAACGCCGTTATTCGCCAGGCTTTAATCGCTGGCTATTTAGCGAAGGATATTGAGAATTATGGTTTGCTGAAAATCACGGAAAAAGGTAAGGAGTTCATGAAGAAGCCGGTATCGTTCAAGATTACCGAGGACAATGAATTCGAGGAAGAGGAAGAGGAAGTTCCGGTTCGTGGGGGCGCCTCTTGTGCGGTAGATCCGGTTCTTTATTCCATGATGAAGGATTTGCGTAAGAAATTATCCAAGCGGTTGGAAGTTCCGCCTTTCGTGATTTTCCAAGATCCCTCTTTGGAGGCTATGGCTACTACTTATCCGATCACGTTGGACGAGTTGCAGAATATCCCGGGAGTGGGCGCTGGTAAGGCGAAACGTTATGGCAAAGAGTTCATTGAGTTGATCAAGAAACATGTAGAGGAGAACGAGATTGAGCGTCCGGAGGATTTGCGCGTACGTACGGTCGCTAATAAGTCCAAGTTGAAGGTCTCAATCATTCAGCGGATCGACCGTAAGGTGGCGCTGGACGAGATCGCGTTGACTAACGGACTTGAGTTCACCGAGCTTTTGGATGAGATCGAGGCGATCGTATATTCCGGTACACGTATCAATATCGATTATTTCTTGAATGATGTGATGGATGAGGATCATATCGAGGATATTTACGAGTATTTCAAGGATTCGGAGACCGACGGTCTGGAAGACGCCATCGAGGAATTAGGCGGTGACTATACGGAAGAGGAGATTCGCTTGGTCCGTATCAAGTTCTTGTCTGAAATGGCAAACTAATGGAAGGGTGGCCCGGTTCCACTCTAAAGAAAAAACAAATAAAGAAGCTTATTGTTCCTTCCGAAAGAGATTTATTTTTCCTTCGGAAGGAATTTTGTTTTCGTTCGGATGAAAGTTTATTTTCTTCCGAATCGAATTTTTAATTTCTCCCGTGTCGATTTATTGCGTGAAAAGTCGTATATTTGCGCGCAATAATTTTTAAAGCATAAGTTCTATGTCATTTATTGCAGACAGGGTAGTTATGGATGGGTTAACGTTTGACGATGTATTGTTAATCCCAGCTTATTCGGAAGTTCTTCCCCGTAATGTCGATCTCACGACAAAGTTTTCACGTAATATCACATTGAATATACCGATGGTGTCGGCCGCTATGGATACGGTTACCGAGGCCAAGTTGGCTATCGCTATCGCCCGTGAGGGAGGTATTGGTGTGATTCATAAAAACATGACGATCGCCGAGCAGGCAAAGCAGGTCCAGACCGTTAAACGTGCGGAGAATGGAATGATCTATGATCCGGTGACTATCACGAAGGGCAAGTGTGTGGCGGATGCCTTGGCTATGATGGCTGAATATAAGATTGGCGGTATTCCCGTGGTGGATGAAGGCGGGTATTTGGTAGGTATCGTGACGAACCGTGACTTGCGTTTCGAGAAGGACATGAACCGCTCTATCGACGAGGTGATGACGAAGGAGAATTTGGTCGTAACCGGACAATCTACGGATATGGAGGCCGCCGCTCAGATCCTTCAGGAACATAAGATCGAGAAGTTACCGGTGGTTGATAGCCATAATAAGTTGATCGGCTTGATTACCTATAAAGATATAACGAAAGCGAAAGATAAACCGAAGGCTTGCAAGGATTCGAAAGGTCGTTTGCGTGTAGCTGCCGGTGTAGGCGTTACGTTCAATACCTTCGAGCGTGTAGCCGCTTTGGTGGATGCCGGGGTGGATGCTTTGGTGATCGACACGGCACATGGTCACTCAAAAGGTGTGGTGGATGTCTTGAAACAGATTAAGGCGCAATATCCGCATATTGATTGTGTGGTCGGTAATATCGCTACGGGCGAGGCTGCTAAATATTTAGTGGAAGCCGGGGCGGATGCCGTGAAGGTAGGTATCGGTCCGGGTTCGATTTGTACAACTCGTGTGATCGCTGGTGTGGGTGTTCCCCAGTTGTCGGCTATTTACGATGTGGCGAAGGCGTTGGAAGGAACTGGTGTGCCTTTGATCGCTGACGGTGGCTTGCGTTACTCCGGTGATATCGTGAAGGCGATCGCCGCTGGTGGATCTTCCGTGATGATGGGATCTCTGTTGGCGGGTGTAGAGGAGTCGCCGGGCGATACGATTATCTTCAATGGCCGTAAGTTTAAGTCTTACCGTGGAATGGGGTCGTTGGAAGCTATGCAAAAGGGGTCCAAGGATCGGTATTTCCAAGATGTGGAGGACGACGTGAAGAAGCTGGTTCCGGAGGGAATCGCTGCCCGTGTTCCGTTTAAGGGTTCTTTATATGAGGTCATTTACCAAATGGTAGGTGGTTTACGTGCGGGAATGGGTTATTGCGGGGCTCATAATATCGAGGAGTTGCATAAAGCTCGTTTTACTCGAATCACCAACGCTGGTGTGCAAGAGAGCCATCCGCATGACGTAGCGATCACGCAAGAGGCTCCGAATTATAGCCGCGGTGAATAGTGATACAAGTTTTACGTTTTATAAAAAACACTAATTTAATGGGATAGCATACTTTTCTTGTCGGCTCTCCGTTAGATTAGTGTTATTTTTGTAATGTATATTCGTACTATGGTAAAAGAATTTTTGATGAAAAAGTTACTTATTTCATTAGGGGTATTCGCTTGTGTGACAGTTAACGCTCAAATCGCATCCGATTCGGTCGTTATGACGGTCGCTGGAAAACAAGTGCCTTTATCTGAATTTATTTTTATCGCGGAGAAGAATGGAGAGGTGGATTTATCGAATACAAAGTCCGTCAAAAACTATGTCGAGCTATTTAAAAATTTTAAGCTAAAAGTAGCGGAGGCGGAATCTTTAGGGATCGACCAGACATCCTCATTCAAAAGTGAGCTGGATGGATACCGGGCTCAGTTGATCGATAGCTATATGTCGGATAAGGAGGGGGAGAAAGCGGCTGCCCGTGCGGTATATGACCGGGGGGATCACTCGGTAGAGTTGACCCACATCTTATTCCGTTTGCCGGAGAAGACGGTCTCCAAAGATACGGTAGCTGTATATCAAGAAGCCATGCGAGTATACGAACGTCTCCAGAAAGGAGAGGATATGGAAACAGTCGGAAAAGCTTTGGCCGAGAAGGATAAGGAGCATGTCGCTTGCGAATATGTACGTTGCTTGCTCCCGATGCAATCCCTAAAAGTGTTTGAGGATGCCGCCTATTCCTTGCCGATTGGCGTGGTATCTGAGCCGGTTCGCACGAAATTAGGATTTCATTTGATAAAAGTCCATAGTCGTAAACCCAATCCGGGGCGGGTACATGTCGCTCATATCTTGATCGCCTTCCCGAAAGATTCCGCTATTCAGGACTCATCGGCTTTTCTGGCAAAAGCGCAAGCTATCTATAAGCAAGTACAAGAGGGTGTGGATTTCGGTGAGTTGGCGAAAGAGTATTCGGGGGATGCGGCTTCCGCTAAGAAGGGGGGGGTATTACCTTGGTTCGGGATCGGCGAGATGGTCCAGCCTTTTGAGCAAGCCGCTTTTGCGTTGAGCAAGCCGGGTGATTTATCCGGGGTGGTGGAAACTCGTTTTGGTTACCATATCATTAAGTTGATCGATAAGAAGGGACGCCCTTCGTTTGAGGAAGAGGAAAAAGCCTTGTCGAGACGTATGGGGCAGGGTGAACGTAACTTCGAGTTATATAAAGCTTTCGACGATCGTATGAAAAAAGAATACGGATACGTTTTCTATCCGGAAGCCTATGCGGAGCTGCAAGCGTTATGTAATGATTGTTTCCCCACGGACGAGGCGTTTTATGAGAAAGCGAAGGATATGAACAAGACGCTTATGCAATTGGATGGAAAGGATTTCCCGCAAGCAGAGTTCGCTTATTATATCCAACGTTGCCCGTTCTCGACAAAAACGTATGCGGGTGATTTTATGCAAGAGGTCTATGATTTGTTTATCCGCGATATCGTAACGACCGCCGAGCGTAAGAATCTGGAGACAAAACATCCGGAGATCCCTCATTTGATGCAGGAGTACCGGGATGGGATTCTGTTGTTTGAGGTCAGCAACCGGGAGATCTGGAGCAAACCCTCCGCCCAGCAGAAGGTGTTGGAAGCGAAGTGGATCGCGGATTTGAATAAAAAATATCCGGTGACTGTCAACTGGAAATTATTGAAGAAACTAAAGAAATAAAATAAAGATAGATATGAGGATAGTCTTCATGTTCCTAGCGTTCGTTGTGTTGTTGGGTGCCTGTAAAGGTTCTCAGCCAGCTGATACTACGGATGTCTTGGTTAGCGTGAAAGGACGTACCCTAAATCGTTCGGAGGTGAATAAGCTAATACCCCGGGGGATTTCCTCCGCAGATAGTCTGTTGCTGGCCGAGAGCTTTACCAAGAAATGGGTAAAGGATGTATTGGTGTACGATGTGGCTTTGCGTAACTTTGGGGATGAGAAAGAGGAGGTCGATAAATTGGTAGAGGAGTACAGGCGTTCTTTGGTTCGTTACCGTTATCAGGAAAGATTGGTGGAGGAGAAGCTGAAAACTGATATCCGGGAAAGTGATAAATTAAACTATTACGAGGAAAACCAGAAAAAGTTTATCTTGGATAAAGGCTTGATCAAGGGATTATTCTTGAAAATCCCGGTTGATGCCCCGGGACTTACCGACGTCAAAAAGTGGTACAAATCCACGGATGTGGCCTCTTTAGAAAAAATTGAGAAATATAGTGTGCAAAATGCCACGATTTATGAGTACTTTTACGACAAATGGGTTGATTTCGATGAGGTAATGGATAATATACCGATCCATGTGTCGAATCCGAATGCGTTTCTGAAGGCGAATAAGTATGTTGAGGTGGCGGATAGCAGTTATTGTTATCTGTTGAATATCAAGGAATATTTACCTTCCGGCAGTGTGGAGCCATATGATTATGCCAGTCCGCACGTCACGGAAATGCTGGTCAACCAACGAAAAGTTGAATTCTTGAAAAAATTTGAAGACGAGTTATATAACGATGCGATCCGGAGCGGTGACGTGGAATTCCATTCCGAGCCGTGATCTCTAATTTTATAAATGGGTAGACATGATGAAAAAGATTTTAAGTGTATTCTTTCTTGCCTGTTGTTCTTGCATTGTAATGGCGCAAGACAATGTGATCGATGAAATTGTGTGGGTGGTAGGAGATGACGCTATTTTACGTTCGGATATTGAGACGCAGCGTTTGTATAATCAAAACGAGGGGGTCCGTTTGGATGGCGACCCGTATTGCGTGATCCCGGAGCAGATGGCGATACAGAAACTATATCTGAATCAAGCAAAGATCGATAGTATTACCGTGAACGAGAACCAAGTGATCCAGAGCGTGGATCAATGGATGAACATGGCTGTGAACCAAATCGGGTCTCGCGAGAAATTGGAGGAATATTTCGGTAAGAAATTTTCCCAGATCAAGGATGAGCGTAAGGAGATGGTGCGGGAGCAGCAGGTAGTGCAGCAGATGCAGCATCAATTGATCGGCGAGATCAAGCTGACACCTTCCGAGGTGCGTAAATATTTCAGCCAGTTGTCTCAGGATAGCCTGCCGAACATCCCTACGACAGTAGAGGTGCAAATCGTTACCTTGGAGCCGAAGATCCCGTTTGAGGAAACGGACGCTATCAAGGCCCGCTTACGTGATTTCACGGAGCAGGTTAATTCCGGTAAGATGGAATTCTCTACGTTGGCTCGTTTGTACTCGGAAGATCCGGGTTCGGCGTCTCGAGGTGGTGAGCTGGGTTTCATGAGCAAGACACAGCTGTTGCCGGAGTTCGCGAACGTCGCGTTCAACTTGAAAGATCCGAAACGTGTCTCCCAGATCGTACAGACGGAGTATGGTTACCATATCATCCAATTGATCGAAAAGCGTGGAGACCGTATCAACTGCCGCCATATCTTATTGAAACCGAAGGTTTCCGATAAGGAGTTGGCGGATGCTACCACTCGCCTGGATTCATTGTACAATGATTTGCAAGCGAATAAGTTCACGTTTGAGGAAGCCGCTACATTCGTCTCTTACGACAAGGATACACGTAATAATAAGGGTTTGATGGTAAACCAAGATTACGAGAGCAGCAATATGGGAACCCCTAAGTTCGAGATGCAAGAACTTCCACAGGAAATCGGTAAGGTGGTATATGACATGAAAGTCGGAGAGATCTCCAAGCCTTTTACCATGTTGACGAACAAGCAGAAAGAGGTGGTGGCTATTGTTAAGCTGAAAGCTCGGACGGAAGGACATAAGGCGAATTTGGCCGATGACTTCCAAGCTTTGAAAGCGATCGTAGAGGCTAAGAAACGTGAGGAATTATTGAACGACTGGATCACGAAGAAACAAAAATCAACCTACGTGCGTATTAGTGACGGTTGGAGGAATTGTGATTTCAAATATCCGGGTTGGATTAAGGAATGAGACTAATTAACAGGTTATTTCTAGCGCTCTTATCGTGTGCTTTATCGATTGGCGTATTCGCGCAAACGCAAGATAGCACGGTGGTAGCCGCCAAAGATAGTGTCGCTCCCAAGAAGACGAAGGTCTTTTTGGAGCATGCGAATACGCTTTCGTTCGATAAGGAGAGGAACGCCGAGGCTCAAGTACTGAATGGTGATGTTTGTTTTCGCCATGATAGTTCGTATATGTATTGCGATAGCGCATATTTCTTTGAGCAGACCAATTCCTTGGAGGCGTTTAGTAATGTCCGGATGGAACAAGGGGATACCTTGTTCGTGTATGGAAATTACCTGTTTTACGATGGAAATACCCAGATCGCTTATTTGCGGGAGAATGTCCGCATGGAGAATGGGCAGGTTACCTTGTTTACGGATAGCTTGAACTATGAGCGAATCCCGGATATCGGATATTATTTCGACGGAGGTCTGATTGTCGATTCCTTGAATCAGCTCTCTTCTTTTTACGGGCAATATTCGCCTAGTACGAAATTGGCTATCTTCAATGATAGCGTCCGTCTGGAGAATGAGCAATTCACGTTGTATTCCGATACCTTGCATTATAATACGGACTCGAAGATCGCCACGATACTCGGACCATCCATTATCGTGTCGGATAGCGGCACGATCTATTCTTCTAGGGGTTGGTACGATACCGTGAATAATACCTCTTTGCTATTGGATCGTTCTCAGGTGGTTTCCGGCGACCGTATCTTGACGGGCGACTCTATCGCCTATAACCGGGAACTGGGTTTTGGGGAGGCGTTCGGTAATATGAGTCTGCAAGACACGGCGCAGCATGTCATGCTGGAAGGCCAATATGGCTTTTACAATGAGAAGACCGAGTATGCTTTCGCTACGGATAGCGCCCGTTTCTTGGAATTCAGCCAAGGGGATACATTGTTTCTGCATGGTGATACCTTGAAGATGACTACGGTGGATTCCCTTTATCGGGAGGTGAAAGCTTATTACGGCGTCCGTTTCTATCGGACGGATATGCAAGGTGTTTGCGATTCGATGCAGTTTAATACAAGAGACTCTATATTATATATGTATACGGACCCTATCGTTTGGAATGAACAGTATCAGATCTATGGGGATACGATCTTGATATTTATGAATGATAGCTCGATCGATTTCGCTCACGTGAAGCAATTCGCTTTCGCGATACAGCAAATCGATTCTACCGCGTTCAATCAATTAAAGGGAAATGACTTGAAGGCTTATTTCGAGGGACAGGTCGTGAATCAGATCGATGTGTCGGGCAACGCCGAATCGATTTTCTTCCCATTGGAGAAGGACGGATCGATGGTCGGCATGAACGAGACCAAGAGCGGTTTCCTTACGATTTGGCTAAAAGACAATAAGTTGGATAAACTGAAAATCTGGCCGACTCCAACAGGTACGATGACCCCTATTCCCGATCTGAAGCCCGACCAGAAATACTTGAAAGACTTTTATTGGTTTGATTATATCCGTCCGAAAGATAAGGATGATATTTATCAGGTCGTGAAAAGAAAAGTTCAAGATGCTCCGAAAAGAAGCAATAAATTCGTACATTAGCGTCGTATTCATAATTAATAGGTAAAGCTATGGCACTTTTCTCGTTTTATAACATGCGCAAGCCGCGTCAATTTGATCATAAGCCTATTTATTGGGACCCTCATAAGGAAGCCTTGGAGGAACGTATAAGCAAGGTCAAACGTGAAATGGGTGTAGAGGAGCCGTTGGAGGAATATAAGCCGCATATCAAGGGTACTTTCATTGAAGGTACCTCACATCTGAAGAAAAGCGTGGGGCGAGGCGAGGATTCACGGGCTCGTAGGTATAAGAATGTGAAACTGGCGGTGGCCTTGGCGGTCTTGGCTGCTTTCTTTTGGTATTTGTTCTGGTAATGAGCGATATCATTCATTTACTTCCGGACCATATCGCCAACCAAATCGCGGCGGGAGAGGTGATTCAACGTCCGGCCTCTGTCGTTAAAGAGTTGGTCGAGAATGCGGTGGACGCTGGCGCTTCCCATATCCAAGTGAACATAAAGGATGCGGGCAAGACATTGATACAGGTGATCGATGACGGGAAAGGTATGTCCGAGACGGACGCCCGCATGGCTTTTGAGCGACACGCTACCTCTAAGATTTCTACGGCCGAGGATTTATTCTCTTTGCATACGATGGGTTTCCGGGGTGAGGCATTGGCCTCTATCGCCGCTGTCGCCCATATAGAGTTGCGTACCCGGGCTAGGGGGGCGGAGCTTGGTACCTGCCTGTCCATCGCGGGGTCTAACTTGGAGAATATCGAGCCGGAGGCTTGTAACGAGGGAAGTATCTTCTCGGTAAAGAATCTTTTCTTTAATGTTCCTGCCCGCCGGAAATTCTTGAAATCGAATGAGACGGAATTCCGGAATATCATCAATGAGTTCGAGCGAATCGCCTTGGTAAATTCACAGGTGGGTATGTCTCTTTATCATAATGACACGGAGATATTCAATCTGCCCGAGTCGGGCTTGCGTCAGCGCATCATTAATATATATGGTAAGAGTTTAAACCAAAAGTTGCTCTCTCTGGATGCCCAGAGTTCCATGGTGACTATTTCCGGCTTTGTGGGGCGTCCGGACTCGGCGAAGAAGCGGGGAGCATTACAGTTCTTCTTCGTGAATGGCCGTTATATGAAGCATCCTTATTTCCATAAGGCGATCATGCAGGCTTATGAGCAATTGATCCCCGCCGGGGATATGCCGAATTATTTCGTTTATTTCACGTTGGACCCCTCTTCGATCGATGTCAATATCCATCCGACAAAGACGGAGATCAAGTTTGAGAACGAGCAACCGATCTGGCAGATCTTGATGGCCGCTACCCGGGAGGCGTTGGCTAAATCGAGCGCTATCCCTACGATTGATTTCGACGTGGAGGATGCGATCGATATTCCTGTTTACAACCCGGTCAAGAAAAGTGAGCCTACTACTTATAAGGCCCCGAAAGTGCAAGTAGATTCCAGTTATAATCCGTTTGACACTACCTCCTATAAGAAGCCGGAATTCGATTGGTCTAAATTATATCAAGGGTTCGAGAACGACCGGGTGGCAGTCCAACTGGAGTCCGAGACTTTCGAGGATGCCCCGATCGAGGAATTGCCGGCCGAGGCTTCGAACCCGGAAAACCTGTTTACGGAGGTAAGCAATCCTTGCTATCAATATAAAGGGCGATATATCGTGACATCCTTGAAATCGGGTCTGGCGATTATTGACCAGCATCGTGCGCATGTGCGTATCTTGTTTGACCAATACCTGTCGAATATCCGTCAGCAACAAGGTGTATCCCAACAAGTCTTATTCCCGGAGATCGTAGAGTTTACCGCTGCCGAGGCGGCTGTACTGCCTTCCTTATTGGAGGATTTGCGCTTTGTCGGCTTTGATTTGAGCAATCTGGGAAATGACAATTATGCGATCAATGGCCTGCCCGCTGGTATAGAGAACCTTGATCCGGTGAACTTGGTAAAGGATATCGTGGACCGGGCGATCGAGACCGGATGCGCGGTGCATGAGAAGATCTGCGAAGCCATCGCCTTCTCTTTAGCGAAAGCCGCCGCTATCCGTCCCGGCAAATCCTTATCCTTGGAAGAGATGGATCATCTGATCGCCTCCCTGTTCTCTTGTCCGGACTCGAACTTGACCCCGGATGGAAAAACGATCATCTCCATGCTGACAGATGAGGAGCTGGAGAGAAGATTTAAGTGCTAGGGATGATTTCGATGACATAGGTTTCACTGGCCGCATTTGCTTGTGCTACAGCTAAATCCTGTGAAACGTATGAAGGGTGAGCGGCACTACTTGATAAAGATTGCCGTAGCGGGTGTGTTTACGCTCTATATGGAGGGCGGTCAGTACCTTACGGTCGGGCAACCGGTCGAACTCATCGAGATTGATGAGTCCGAATCCATCCATTGCGAGGCCAAGGCGAGCATCCAGCGATGAAACCCCTCCACCCATAACGGTTCTGAGGAGACCCGTCGTGCCAGATCGCTTACCCGGTCTTTCCCGTCCCATTCGGGTAACCGCTCCATATATTGCCGGAAAGGATGATACTCTTTTACTTCTTTTGAATATACGAAACGATTCACATCCCGATCCCAGCAATCGATCCCCGTCCGTCTTGCCTCCATGCAAATGCTATTTAGGTCACGTTGCGTCACCGGATAGAAGCGATCCGCTTCTGATCGTTTGTATCGATATTCAGTCTCCTCGCTCAACAAGTTGAAACGGAACTCGATGATTTCTTGGAGGAAAGTCTCCAGACTCTTTTGAAGGATTGAGTTATTGTCGCTAAATCGTTTGGCTTTACCTTCGGTTTGGTGTGGTATGGTGATTGGCCCGTTCGGTTTTAAGAAGCGAAGCCGTAGCTGGCCTAAAAAATTCAATACAGTTTTCATGATACTATGTTTTAGAGGTTATTTTTACCGTTTACTTCTGCGAATATAGGTTGTTAACTTGAAGTTTTCCAAATATTTATATTATCATTTGAAATAAAAGTAATCTGTCCAAAATACTAGGAAGAACTCTTGTTTAGGTGGTATGAATGTAATACACTTTGTTAAGTGCCTATAATCTTTTCACCCTTGTGAAATGACTAATAGCATACGATGTTCCTATGAATAACCTTTTAATCTCATACTAGATATATGGCAGCAAAATATGACTTTTACAAGACTCCGGTATCGAAGGATAGCATGAAGCGTCCTCGTTTCCACGCACGTATCGTATCATCCGGCACGATCGATACGGATGATCTGGCCAAACGTATCCATGGTCGATGTACCGTCACGCCGGCAGACGTAGCCGCCGTGCTTATCTCTTTAAGCGAGGTGACAGCGGAATATTTGCGTGAAGGAAAACGTGTACATATCGATGGGTTGGGGTATTTGCAAGTCACGTTGCAATGCCCGGCCGTACAATCCACGCACGAGATACGTGCGGAGTCCATCCGTTTCAAGTCCGTGGCTTTCCGTCCCGAGGTAGAGCTGAAAGATAGCTTGAAGACGATGACGCTGGAACGAGCCAAGTACAAATCCCATTCCCGCCAATTAGGACCTGAGCGCATCGACCAATTGCTCGCAAGCTATTTTGCCGAGCATGAATATATGACCCGTGTCGCTTTCCAGCGGCTTTGCGGACTGACGAGTAGTACGGCCAGCCGCCGTCTGCATCAATTCGTCGAGACGGGTAAATTGCGTGATATCGGCACCCGCCACCAGTCGCTTTACGTGCCGGCTAGGTAAATCGTCGATCCGATTCCATTGCTTTCACAGGCATCACAGGAACTCGTTTGATTTAAGGGGATTGAGTTTGTGTGAAGCCCGTGACGCATGAAACTTATCGGTAAATAGAGAGAGTAAATGTTAAATATCAATAAATACAACAAGAGCCTACCTTGCCAAACGGGAACAAATATGTACCTTTGCACCGTTTTTAGTGCGGAGTATACGAAAAAAACAGGCACAACTTATTGATTGTCCGAAAATAATGCGTAACTTTGCGGCTCGAAATAGGAAAAGATTAGATAAATAATAATAACACATTCAAAGTTTAAAAAAAGAAAGAAATGCCTACAATTCAGCAATTAGTTAGAAAAGGAAGGGAAACTTTGGTGGAGAAGGGTAAATCACCCGCATTGGACGCTTGTCCTCAAAGACGTGGCGTTTGCGTACGTGTTTACACTACGACTCCGAAGAAACCTAACTCTGCAATGCGTAAAGTAGCGAGAGTACGTTTGACAAATGGTAAGGAAGTTAACTCCTATATTCCGGGAGAAGGACACAACTTGCAAGAGCACTCTATCGTATTGGTACGTGGTGGTCGTGTAAAGGACCTTCCGGGTGTGCGTTATCACATCGTACGTGGTACGTTGGATACAGCGGGCGTTAACGGCCGTACGCAAAGACGTTCCAAATATGGAGCTAAGCGTCCGAAACCGGGTCAAGCAGCAGCTGCCGCAAAAGGTAAGAAGAAGTAATTAATTACATGCCTTCAAACTGAGATTTAAATTTAAGTATTAAAACAGGTTTGAGTTATTTGGATAGGCTATAAGGTTGAGTAAATGGTTCAGCGGAACCGTTGAAGACAAATTAAAGGCAACCAACGACAAGAACAAATTTTTGAAAACAAAATGAGAAAAGCAAAACCAAAGAAAAGA
>ULRN01044256.1_pt1 | contig 15374 bp, 5 predicted proteins | sample 1955461 | NCBI WGS metagenome assembly ULRN01 (sample SAMEA4835683, study PRJEB28245) | human gut metagenome | biome: gut microbiome; material: fecal sample | place: Denmark | collected 2008 | reverse complement strand
GATAAAAAAGGAGATGTGTCTTAGTTTTGACACACCCCCCTCGGAGATTACACCAATTTTATAGCGGATTTATATAAACAATTTAATAGCATGAAAACACAGGAATTAGTCAAGTATCTATCTTTCGCTATTACATGCGGATATTTATCTTGGGGCTTAACGAGCTGTGATGGGCAAGAAGCCATGAGTTCCGACAATTGGGCTACATTGGAAACCGGATTTAAAGATCCGAAAGCAGAATATCGAACAGCACCTTTCGCCGTATGGAATGGCAAGGTGACAAAAGAAGAGGTAGAACGGACAATCCAAGAGCTGAAAGACGCCGGATCTGGAGGAGTATTTATACATCCACGTCCAGGCCTCATTACCGAATACATGTCAGACGAATGGTACTCTTTGTACAGGCATGCTGTCGACTATGGAAAAACAAATGATATGAACATCTGGATCTATGACGAGAACTCATATCCCAGTGGTTTCGCTGGTGGACATGTTCCCGAACTGATGCCGGAGTCTTATAATCAAGGACAAGGCTTGGCTTTGAAAAAGGTTGAGCTATTACCCGAGAAGTTAGATAACTGTTTTATCTGCCTAAAAAAAGAGGGTGACAAATGGAAAGACATCACAAACGAAGTTGACTCCTATAAACAAAAGAAAGGGGAATATTACCTGTATGAGAAAACATTCTATGGGCGCTCGGCTTGGTATGGTGGATATTCTTATGTAGATGTCATGGTAAAAGGCGTAACCGAGAAGTTCATCGACGTAACGATGCAAGGTTATGAGCAGGTTGCTAAAAATGAGTTTGGCAAGACCATACCGGGTATTTTTACTGACGAACCCAATATCCAGAGTTCCGGAGGTCTGCGCTGGACACCGGATTTGTTCGACGTATTCCAGCAAAAGTGGAATTACGATTTAAGGCCTTTATTACCTTTATTAGAAGAAGAGGTCGGTAACTGGAAAGAGGTGCGTCATAACTACATGGAGACCTTATTGCAATTATTTATCGATCGATGGTCAAAACCATTTCATTCCTATTGCGAGCAAAACAATTTACAATGGACAGGCCATTACTGGGAACATGGCTGGCCTTATATGAATGACGGACCGGATAACATGGCCATGTATGCTTGGCATCAAGTCCCGGCCATCGATATGTTGTTCAACCAATTTGATGATAAAAGCCCCGTCGCGCAATTCGGTAACGTACGTGCGGTAAAAGAGCTGAGGAGCGTGGCCAATCAAATGGGATATACCCGGACTTTGAGTGAGACATACGGTGGAGGAGGCTGGGATGAGACCTTCAAAGACTTCAAGCGTTTAGGTGATTGGGAATACGTATTAGGTGTCAATTTTATGAACCAACATCTTTCGCACATGACATTGACCGGCGCTCGTAAATACGATTACCCTCCAGTATTTACATACCATTCTCCTTGGTGGTCTAACTATAAGAGCTTGAATGATTACTACGCACGCTTATCTTGGGTCATGAGTAAAGGTGTACAAGACAATGACATATTGGTTATCGAACCGAACTCTACCCTATGGAGCTATTATTCTCACACAAAAAGTAGCAAGCAATTGATGGAAGTCGGGCAAGCCTTCCAAACCTTTGTGACAACTTTGGAAAAGAGTCAAGTAGAATACGATTTGGGCTCTGAGAATATCATCAAGGATCAAGGAGCCGTAAAAAACGGTCAATTCGTCATCGGAAAAGCAGCTTACTCAACAGTAGTTCTTCCTCCTTTGATGGAGACTTTAAATAAGCCCACATTCGATTTACTACAAAAATTCGTTCAGCAAGGAGGAAAAGTGGTACGTTTCTCCTCTCCCAATCGGATTGATGGCGCAGAAAACGGCGAATTAGCCAAAGTATTAAGCGCACAATCGGTCATATCCTACGATCAATTGAATGAAAAAGTCATTCAAGATGCTTTTCCTTCCAAAGATTGCAAATTTTCCTTTAAGGGAGGCGACTTATTCCATCAACGTCGTAAGTTCGCAGATGGGGAATTGCTGTTCTTAGTCAACTCATCCATGACCGAGTCCGTTGAGGGAACCATAGCCACAGTCGGCAAATCAGCGATTCGCCTAGATGCCATGGAGGGTAAGATTTATTCCTATCCTTCCGTTGTAGACAATGGGTTATTACATACAGATTTCCATTTGGAACCTGCGGGAAGTTTACTACTTTATTATTCCAACCATATATTGAAAGGATATCCGGAAGCACCCGCTATCGCCGGAAATACGAAATTGGCAGCTAGCAAAAGTGTTGAGGTAAAACGTTTGAAAGAAAATGCATTGAATATTGATTTCTGTGACGTATCCGTAAAGGGGAAAACTCAGAAAAACATTTATTTCGCACAAGCTGCCGATATGGTATTCAAGGAATATGGTTTTATAAATGGTAATCCATGGAACACTTCTGTACAATACAAACGGAATATCTTGGATAGGGACACCTTCAAGACTGGAGGATTCGTCGCAACTTACCATTTCAACGTGAATGACAAGTTTGATTATTCTACGATGAAGCTGGTAGCTGAACGTCCTGAGTTTTTCTCCGTGAAAGTAAACGGACAGCAAGTACAGGCCATTCCAGGTGAATGGTGGCTAGACCGCTCTTTCGGAGTATACTCGATCGGAAACATGGTGAAACAAGGAACCAACACGGTCGAGATGAGTGTGACACCAATGAGTATATTCGCGGAGATCGAACCGATCTATGTGATCGGTGATTTTGCGGTTGTTCCTGAAAGCAAAGGATGGAGCATTAGCGCTCCGGTGGAGAAACTGACCTTGGGCAGTTGGAAAAAACAAAAACAACCATTCTATTCTTGGGGCGTTTCCTATACGAAGGAATACGATGTGAAAGATACCTCCAAATCCTACACCATCCAGTTGAACGCTTGGAACGGTACAGTATCCGAAGTCTACGTGAATGGAGAGAAAGCAGGAATCATCGGGTTTGATCCGTATCGCTTGAATATAGCTTCCTATTTGAAGTCAGGAAAGAATCAAGTGGAAGTCCGTGTAATAGGAAGCCACAAGAACTTGTTAGGCCCGCATTACAATGACCCGAATCCAGGTTTGGCCAGTCCTTGGCACTGGAAAAATATCCGTAAGCAAATACCTGGATCCGACTATCAGATGCTGGATTACGGCTTGATGGAAGATTTTGACCTCGTTTATTAATAGAGATAATCATGACATCAAAGCATGATTATACCCTCCTGATTTTCCAGCAGGAACGTATAACATACTTTGATATCATTTCTTTTAATCACAATTGATTTTTTAGCTATGTTTAAACATTCATATAAATACGCCTTGATGGTATGCTTGCTGTTATTGAGCGCATCACCCATATTCAGTCAAAAAAGCGATGAATTGAGACATTCATTCAACGCTCCTCCCAATCAAGCGAAACCCCGTGTGTATTGGTGGTGGCTCTACAACCGAATAAACAAAGAAGGTATTACCCGAGATTTGGAGGAGTTCAAGGACAAAGGGATCAGTGGCGTGAATCTGATCTGCACCGGAGGATATGCAGGTGACAAAGCTTTAGAAGGTATCAAGTGGCTCAGCCCGGAATGGCGTGAACTTTTCCGGCACGCCGTCAGTGAAGCTAAACGACTGGATATCGAATTGGGATTCAACCTGTCCGGAGGATGGACGATGCTGGGTCCTTGGGTTACGTATGACAACGCAATGAAAAAAGTAGTCCAATCGGATACGATCATCGCAGGTGGTAAGAAAGTCTCCATGAAACTGGCTCAGCCGGAAACCGTGGAGGGCTATTATAAAGATGTCTGGGTACAGGCTTTCCGTATTGACACCATCAAGAAGCTGGTAGACGCAGAATCCGCAAAAGACCTAACCCAATACATGAGACCAGACGGAAACTTTGAATGGAAAGCTCCCAAAGGAAATTGGTTGATCCTACGCACAGGATATACCTTGACCGGACATACTTGGAGCCGTTGGTTCGCCTATCCCCAAGGAGACACTTTCGCAGAAGGAGCCGGATATGAGATCGACTATTTAAGCAAAGCGGCCCTTGACAACCATTTCAACCATTTGGGAACAATTATTCTCGACGAGGTCAAAAAGGCAGGAGGCGATTTGGCCTATTTCTGGTCGGATAGCTGGGAATGCGGGAAATTAACTTGGACACAAGACTTCCCTAAACAATTCATGCTCTACCGGAAATACGACTTGAAACCTTATATGGCCATATTGTCCGGATATACAGTTAAGGACTCTCTCTTTTGCAAACGTTTCCAAGAAGACTTCGATCGCACGATCCAAGATTGTATCGCTGATAATTACTACGGCCATTTTTACGATCTCTGCCATAAGAACGGACTGAATGTCGGCAATGAAGCCGGAGGACCTAATGACATTCCACCCCAGGATGTCTTGAAGAATCTAGGACGATGCGATATCCCTGCCGGTGAGTTTTGGGTTCATTACAAATTGCCGGAAGACGGAATGAATTCCCGGAAAAGCGCCCGGTTGAATTTGAAACAAACCGCCTCTGCCGCTCATATCTATGGTCGACGTGAGGCGCAAGCGGAAGCTTTCACCCAAATGGAACAGGATCGTACTCATTGGTCGTTAGGCCCGTATGATTTGAAACCGTATGCGAATGACGCATTCTGCGAAGGAATCAACCGCTTTATGTTGCACCAATCAACCTGCCAGCCGCCCGAGGATGGGAAGCCTGGTTATGAGTTTTGCGCTGGACAGCATTTTACCCCCAACCTTACTTGGTGGGAACAATCATCCGCATTCTTCTCTTATTTATCACGATGCCAATATCTGTTGCAAGAAGGTAAATTCGTAGGCGACGTATGCTATTACATTGGCGAACAGACTCCGTCTCTGGTTCCTCCTCAATACATCATTCCGTCGTTAGGTTTAGGATACGACTGTGATTATACGAATGCGGAAGTCATATTAACGAGAATGTCCGTAAAAGACGGTAAGATTTTCTTGCCGGACGGCATGAGTTATCGCTTACTCTATCTCCAAAATTGTGTCTCACCGGATAAGGAGATATGCGAGGCCGTTTCTCGCTACCAACAATTAGAAGTACCTACCGAAGCATCGGAAATAATGTCCCTAGATGTACTTAAGAAACTACGTAAACTGATTATGGACGGAGCAACCGTCATAGGCGCACCACCGACAATGTCCGCTGGACTGGACAACTATCCTTATGCGGACAATGAGGTACGTAAACTGGCCTCAGAGATTTGGGGAGACTTGGATGGGAAAAACATCACGGAGCGTAGATTAGGTAAAGGAAGGATCATCTGGGGCAAAACCGCACGCAAGGTTTTGCAAGCGGATGGAATCGGACAAGACTTCGCCTATCTGAACCAGACTGCTGAACCGGAAAAATTCAATTACATCCACCGTTCATTGGACGATTGCGATATATACTTTGTCATCAACCGAACAGGCAAACAAACTTCTAACCAATTTACGTTCAGAGTTCAAGGTAAACAACCCGAGATTTGGGACCCTGTGACAGGCGAGATGAGAATAGCCTCCTCTTTCACCCAGCATGATGGATATACGACCGTCCCCTTAGAGTTCGTTCCGTACGGTTCTTACTTTGTCGTATTTGACAAGACAATCTCAACGGATAAGCAAGGAGAAGGCGATCGTAATTTCAGCAAGCTGGAAATAGCGCAAGATTTAAGCCACTCTTGGGAAGTGATGTTTGACACAACTATGGGAGGCCCGCAAAAGGTCTTTTTCGAGGATTTATCCAATTGGATAGATCGGCCAGAGGAGGGTATCAAGTATTATTCGGGGACAGCCACTTACCGGAAATCATTCGACCTCTCTTTCAAGAAAGGAAACGGCGAACGTATCTACCTAGACCTTGGAGATGTCAAGCATGTCTCATCAGTTCGGTTCAACAACAAAGACTTAGGTGTCTTATGGTGCACCCCGTGGCGAATAGATATCACGGACTATGTAAAAGAGACCGGCAACTTCGTAGAAATCGATGTGATTAACTTATGGGCTAATCGGGTGATCGGTGATTGGAAATTACCCAAAGAACAACGGTTTACCCGTACTCATGATGTTTTCCGTTTTGACATGTTAAGAGCTAGCACCCCGCTTACGGACGCAGGTTTGTTAGGGCCGGTTAGCATTCTAAAAGAGAAAGTATGGGATACGGTTACTCCTATTACAAAATAAATAATGATGAAGAAGATCTTATTTTTTATAATCGGGATAGTGTCTTGCTTATCTTCTTTTGCCACAGATACACGAAGCGCTACCTTGGATTTATCCCCCGCAAAGTGGATATGGTATCCCGCAGGTAGAACCTTGCAAAATACATTTGTATTGTTCCGAAGAGATATCGTATTGGACAAGAAACCTCATAAGGCTATCGGCTGGATATTGGCAGACAGCCGATATCGCTTGTTTGTCAACGGAAAGCGAATTCAATGGGGGCCAGCTCCTTCCGATCCTCGCTGGCAAGAGGCTGATCCAATAGACTTAACCGCATTTCTCACTGAAGGGAGAAATGTAATCGCTGTAGAAGTTTGCTTTTTCGGCTCTGGCGATGGTACACATCCAATGGGAAAACCCGGATTTATACTAAACCTAGACATGGATCAAGAAAAGTTGGTGACCGACACCTCATGGGATTGTTTTCTTGCTAAAAGTTGGCGACCGGGACAATATAAACGTTGGTTCCTACGCTCCTTACAGGAAGAATTCGACGCTCGGCTATATCCATACGGATGGGACACTCCCGATTTCAAGCCAGACAAGAATTGGGCAAAGGCTATCCTTGTAAGCCAAGATGGCAAGGAACCTTCCGTGTGCAACAGCTCTTCCGAGTATATCTGGGAAATATTCGGTGACAAGCAATTGTCCGAGATACGGAAAAGAAGCATTCCCACTATGCGAGAATTTGATTTCCATGCCACTACGCTAGAAGAATCTATGTGGATCCATTGGAAAAGACCGGCGGAAGATTATTTTGATTTGTTGGTATCAGACGCTTTCGAGACAATCGATAAACCAATCACAAGATCTCTCGGGGATGGAGAGTGGGAAATATCACCGCAGGGAAACTACGCAGCTGCCCTGACATTCTCTTTTCCGGAACAAGGTGTCGGATGGCCTCATTTCACGATCGATGCACCCGAAGGGACCATAGTGGAACTACTGGTTCATGAGGCTCATCAGAAAGGAGGCCCAGCACTTATCAACTCGCATTTCAATTCATGGTCGCGCTTCATCTGTAAAGAAGGAATCAACCATTTTGAGACTTTCGATTTTGAGAGTTTCAGATGGTTACAACTGCATATCCGCAACTTCAACCGTCCCATAAAAATAGCTTCAGTGGGTATGCGCCGTCGTATCTATCCTTGGAAATCGGAGCCTACTATCGTTATATCGGATGATACCATCCAACACGTAGTCAATGCCGCCGTGAATACATTATATAATTGCGCTCAAGAAACTCTAGTAGATGGAATGGCTCGCGAAAGACAACAATACAGTGGAGACGGAAGTCATCAACTACACGCCGTAATCCAAACACTAGGTGATATAACGTTACCGTATCGATTCGTGAACACTTTCAGCCAAGGGCTTTCCATTGACGGATATTTCATGGATAGTTGGCCCGCATGGGATCGCTTAGCTCGTACGGTTGAACGACAAATGCATTTAACAGGTTGGGGCCCAATATTGGATCATAGTATTGGTTTTTGCTTTGATGCTTTTCATTACTATATGTACACAGGCGATCTACAAGGATTAAAGGAGGTCTATCCCAGACTACTCTCCTTCTTCAGCTATCTCTGTAAATTGACTGACAAATCAGAACATCTGGTTCCGGTGGAGAACTTAGGAATGTGCTCTGTCTATATCGACCATGAGGCTTATAAGCAAACGAAGCATAAGCAACTCGCACTCAATCTATACATCGTTGCCATGTGCCGAAAAGCCTTATCTACATTATGCCAAGCGTTTGGCGATACTCAAAAAGCAGATGAGATCAATCAGTATGCGGCGGACATTTTACAAGGATGTATCCAAAAATTTTGGGATAAGGAACAACAAGTCTATGTAAACAATCTACCATGGAAAGACGAGGAAGGAGAAATTCGTTACTGCGATCGTTCCTTAGCGACCGCCTTGATCTTTGATCTATGTCCAAACGGAGAGACCGCAAAAGCATTGAATCTATTAGAACAAAGTCCAGCAGAAATGGGAGTGTCGTATCCCTGTAACGCCGTATGGCCTCTATGGGCTTTGGTTAAATACAGGAAGATCAACACAGTCTTATCCGACCTAAGGGAAAAATGGGGCAACATGAGTTCCGTATGGGCCAATAATACGTTGCAAGAGTTTTGGCAGGCTTATCCCGACGAAGGTTCTCAATGGAGCCATTGTGCCATGTATCCCCTAATTGCCCTCAACCAAGGTATCGCAGGAGTACATCCACTCAAACCCGGTTGCGAGAGGATTAAGATGGAACCTCAGTTAGGAGATCTTGAGCATATCCGTTTTGATGTGCAAACCCCTAAAGGAGCCATTCAATTCTCGGCACAAGGCATAAAAGGGAAACGTGAGCTACGATTGCAAGTACCGGAATCTCTCTCTATCGAGTTAAGACTGGATAAACGAGAAAAGGTGGATTTGCCACTTTTACGCACGGAAAAAGACGGAATCAACGTATATGAGATCACACATCCCGGTTCTTATGTATTAAAACTAAAATATACTTAATTGTTGGCCCATAACATTCTAAATTCGTTACTATATGAAAGGAAATAGAGTAATTTTAAACACAGCCATTCTCTTGATAAGTTCAATGAGTTTATTAAAGCTGTCCGCTCAGAATGAAAATTCATGTGTACCTACGAATCTTCGTTGTGAGCATTTGGCACGTCCTTTAGGAATCGACCGTCAGTCTCCCCGATTTAGCTGGTATTTGTCTGATACCCGAAATGGAGCTAAGCAAACGGCTTATCAGATCGCGGTAGGAAAAGACTCTTTGGCGCTATCTAAGGGAAAAGGTGCTATTTGGAAAAAGCAGATATCCGGAGACCAAATGCTGACCACTTATACGGGAAAGGCCTTAGAACCTTGTACACGTTATTATTGGAGTATCAGCGTTTGGGACAAGGACAAGAAGAAATCCCAGCCGGTTGTCTCCTCCTTCGAGACCGGCTTATTGACCCAAAGAAATTGGCAAGGCAAATTTATCTCAGACGGAAAGGATATGGAGTCTCGTGACACTCCTTATTTCAGGAAACAAATCTCATTAAACAAAGAGGTTGAATCCGCTCGTGCCTATATTGTCGCAGCCGGTCTCTACGAGTTATCTATCAATGGTGAGAAAGTCGGAGATCACTACCTAGATCCCGCCTTTACGGATTATGGAAAACGTTTGCTGTACGTGACACATGACGTGACAAACCTTTTGCAACAAGGGAAGAACGCAATCGGTGTAATCTTAGGAAACGGATGGTATAATCATCAGCCAGTCGCAGAGTGGAATTTCCACAACGCTCCATGGCGTGACAGACCATCATTTTGTATGGATATTCGCATCCGTTATACCGATGGAACAGAAGAGATCATTGCCTCGGACAATAGCTTTAAGACAAACTCCGGGCCTATCACGTTCAACGCTATTTATCTAGCGGAAAACTATGACTTCCGCAAGGACATGCCCAATTGGAATAAACCTTCTTTTGATGACTCCTCTTGGCAAACAGCGACAGAAGTAGAAAAGCCGGATGTTATCATATCCTCCCAAACAATGCATCCTATTCGTATCACAGACTTTCGCAAGCCGATTGAGGTGAAAAAACTAAGTGATACGCTTTATCTGTATAACTTTGGGCAGAACTGGTCGGGTATCACCACTTTTACCGCACAAGGCGAAGCCGGTACGAAAGTAAAATTACGTCATGGAGAACAATTGGATTCCCGGGGTAAACGTTTGTTTGATGATAACAATACCCAATTCTATCAAAACGTAAACGAACCGCTCAAGTATGGAAAACATCCGGAAGACGAATTGTTCCAAACGGATGTGCTTATCCTAGACGGGAAAAAGAACACGTTCACTCCACATTTCAACTATAAAGGATTCCAATATGTGGAAGTATCTTCCGATAAGCCCTTGGAACAGGACAAACAAGATATGACCTCCCACTTTATCCATACCGACTTACCACAGATCGGCACATTCGAATGCTCCGACTCTTTGATAAATAGCTTATGGCGTGCGACCAATTATTCATATCTGTCTAACTTGGTAGGGTATCCTACTGATTGCCCGCATCGTGAGAAAAACGGATGGACTGGTGACGCGCATTTAGCCATCGAGACCGCTTTATTTAATTACGATGGTATCACCTTGTATGAGAAATGGTTGGCAGATCATCGGGATAATATGTATGAAAACGGACGGTTACACTGTATCATTCCCTCTGGAGGCTGGGGTGGCGACATCGTAGACTGGACTTGTTCCATAACGCTTATTCCTTGGGCGATCTATGAGTTTTATGGAGATCAGACCTGTTTACGTGATAATTACACCGAGATGAAGAGACATACCGATTACTGGTTGAGTAAGTTCCCCGATGGTTTAGTAGGAGATGCCGGATTGGGAGACTGGGTACCTCACAAAGCTGTAGCCAACCGAGAATTATCGGCCTCTATCTACCACTACAAAAACGCAGATATCATGTCACGCACAGCGAAGCTATTCGGTTATGAGGAAGAGTATAAATATTATAAGAACGAAGCGGAGAAAATAAAAGCGGCGATCAATAATAAATACCTCAACAAAGAGACAGGAATCTATGCTAGCGGTTATCAAACAGAACAGAGCATGCCACTCTATTGGGGTATCGTACCGGAAGAACTGAAAGCGAAAGTCGAGGAGCGTTTATCTGAACGTGTACACATGGATAAGGATCATCTGGATTTTGGCATCATGGGTTGCAAGACCGTACTGAACGCATTGACCGAAAGTGGACACGTAGAACAGGCTTTCCGTATGGTCACACAACAGGACTATCCCTCATGGGGTAACTGGGTGAGACAAGGGGCAACTACCTTGTTTGAGAATTGGGATTACAATGGATTGGCATGGGGATACTCACAAAACCATATCATGTATGGAGAAATTGGAGCCTGGTTCTATAAAGCTCTTGCCGGAATCAACTTTGATCCACAGCAACCCGGTTTTAAAAACATCCTGTTAAAACCGCACTTCGTGAAAGAGCTTACGTATGTAAAAGCTTCTTATCATTCACCGTATGGAGAAATTATCTCCGCATGGAAAAGAGTGGGCGACAAAGTGATTTATCAAGTGACTATTCCCGCTAATACAACGGCAACTTTATATTTGAAGCATAAAGACGTACCGAAAACTTTATCATCAGGATCTTATGAATTTGAAATTAAATAGAGTAGATATGAGAATTTTGAATAAGACGATTTTATCGGGAATGCTGCTTCTACAAATGTTCGCAATTTGCACACAGGCCTCTTCCTTGAAAGTGAACCACCTCAAATGCGAAGAATTGGTAAATCCGTTAGCAATAGATAATACGACACCTCATTTTAGTTGGCAATTGAATAGCGGCTGGCAAGGAGAGCAACAGACTGCTTATCAAGTATTAGTAGCTTCTGACAGGGAACGACTGAATGAAAACAAGGCCGATTTATGGAATTCTGGTAAGGTGACCTCCTCCGCATCTACTTGGATTCCCTATCAGGGAAAGCTTTTGGCCGCTAAAAGTTTTGCTTATTGGAAAGTACGTATTTGGAATAAGGATGGAGAAGTATCCGAATGGAGTACTCCTGCTTTTTTCGGTATTGGCTTATTGTCCCCACAGGATTGGAAGGCGCAATATATCGGTATAAACAACGAGGATCCTCAATCTCCCTTATTGAGAAAAACGTTTGAATGGAATAAGAAGGGAGATAAGATGCTGCTGCATGTCAACTCTTTAGGCTACCATGAGGTGTACTTAAACGGTTCGCCGGTAAGTGATATCGTATTGACCCCAGCGGTCTCACAATTCAATAGACGGTCACTTTCGGTCACCTACGACATCACTAACTCGTTGCGAATCGGTAAGAACGAATTGGTTATCTGGCTGGGAAAAGGTTGGTATCAAGACCAACTTCCTGGTGTCGTAAAAGGCGGTCCCTTTGTCCGTGCCCAATTAGAAGCGCGAAATAACAACGCATGGGAAACCTTTCAAGCCACAGACGCTTCTTGGCTGGCACGAGAAAGTGGTTACACCTCATTCGGGACTTGGCGGCCTCATCAATTCGGAGGTGAGGAGATCCATGCGGAAAAGTTGATCGCCTTGGATGCCGTTTCCCTGAACAAGGTAAGCTGGGCACCAGTCAAAGTTGCCGATATTCCAGAACACACCACCTCCCCACAAATGGTAGAACCCAATCGAATCCAACTAGAATTTCACCCGTTGTCCATAGAAGCATCCGGAGACACTGCCTGGATTTTCGATATGGGAACCAATCTGACCGGATGGACAAAGATCAAGTTTCCTCCTTTAGAGAAGGGACAACGGGTTCGCATCAGTTATTGCGACTTTTTGGATAAACAACAGTTCCGGGATAACTTATATGAGGATTATTACATCGCAGCAGGCAAAGAGCAAGAGGTTTTTATCAACAAGTTCAATTATAAGGCATATCGTTACCTGAAGGTGTCCAACCTAAAGCAGGCACCGGCATTAAACGATGTTACGGCCTATCTGATCCATACGGATTATTCAAGTTCCTCTTCTTTTGCTTGCTCTGATGAAGATTTGAATGCAATTCATGATATGATACAATACACCCTACGCTGCTTAACCTTGGGAGGATATATGGTAGACTGTCCTCAAATTGAGCGTTTGGGATATGGTGGCGATGGGAATGCGTCAACACCCACGGTTCAGACAATGTTCAACCTTGCTCCGCTTTATACGAATTGGATGCAAGCTTGGGGGGACTGTATGCGCACTAACGGAAGTATGCCTCATACGGCTCCAAACCCGTATGCAGCTGGTGGTGGACCATTTTGGTGCGGTTTCATGATCGCAGGTTCTTGGCAAACGTATGTAAACTATGGCGATGCTCGTTTGTTGGAACGCTATTATCCATTCATGCAGCAATGGCTGGAATATGTAAAAGAATACACGGTCGATGGCTTATTGAAAACATGGCCGAATACAGATTATCGGAACTGGTATCTGGGAGACTGGGCAACACCGGAAGGGATTGACCAAACAGATCCCCGATCAGTAGACCTGGTAAACAATTGTTTCGTAGCGGTTTGTTATCAGACAATGGCTAAGATCGCTCAAACATTAGGCAAGCCTAACGACCAGAAACTGTATGAAAGCAAAAACGAGCAGTTGAGAACATTGATTCATAAAACATTTTACGACTCAAAAGAGGCTAGTTATGGTACCGGTACACAGATTGACTTGGTTTATCCGATGCTTGCCGGAGTTACTCCCGAATCACAACTATCTAACTTGTTAAACACATTGTATAAAAACACCGCCGAACGTTTCCGCAGCCACCTAGCAACCGGCCTAGTGGGGATTCCCATAATTACGGAATGGTGCATCAAGAACCAACAAGTCAACTTCATGCTCCAAATGTTGAAAAAGCGTGATTATCCGAGCTATTTGTATATGATTGATAACGGTGCGACCACGACATGGGAACACTGGAACGGAGAACGCAGCCATATACACAACTGCTACAACGGGATCGGCACCTGGTTCTATCAAGCCCTAGCAGGGATCATGCCGGACGAGGCGTATCCAGGCTATAGGCATGTACGAATCTCTCCGCAATTGGCAAAAGGGATCTCTTGGGTTAAGGCCTCGAAAGAAACACCTTATGGCAAGATTCTTGTCCATTGGGAGAAAAAAGAGGGTAGTTTATTGTTAAATGTAACGATCCCCACCAATAGCGAGGCGACAATCACTTTGCCAAGCCATACAGGGCAAGTCCGTTTAAATGGCAAGACGCTAACAGACGCTACCTCGATACATATCCCCTCCGGCAATCACCAAATCGTTTCCTCTTTATCTACGAATCCCGAAGTTGAATAATCATAAGTTTCGAGCCTATCGATTTGTCATTCCCTGGTCGTAGAGACACAGCACACGATGCCTCTACAACCGGGGAAGAATATAGTTCCATTATTTCTTACAGCTTAATCTTAATGTCCTTATCCCGTAACGAGGGATAGAAAGACGCATTGAACTGGCGCCTTTCTTCTCGGTGACGGTTAAGTCCTCAACCAGACGGTTATCCAATTCCACCAAGCTCGCTTTCACGTCTTGTCCTTGGAAGGTTATCGTTTTAGGGGAGGCATCGCTTTGGACATTAAATAGGCGGATGTAAAGGTCATTCCCTTTATAGGTCATAGAAACCAACTCGTAGGCGTTATCCTCTATCCGGAAAAGGGAACCGGATGTTAAGGTAGCATCGCCGCCCAAGGTCGCGACCAAAGGCTCATTGCGTCGTTCGCTTTGTGTCCAAATACGGCTTTTCTCCCAAGTTCCGGCATGAGGGATCAAGGCATACGAGATCTCGGTCGGACGGTCTATGATATAATCCCGGCCCCACAAGCCTTTACCGGCGTATTGTACGTTCAAAGCCAATGGAAAATCCTTACCATGCGCATAGCTGGTCGTATGATCCGTGAATAATGACAGACCACAAGAGTTATCCTTGCTCGCTACATCCACCCAATTCAAGATGATGTTATGCTTGATGCTATCCCAACGATTGAAAAAGGTATTCTCCAACCGGCTCTCGCAAACATCGAACGGAGCGTCCTTATAAATCTGTTGGTTGGCGATCTGGGTAGGCAGATACACCAGAAGTTTGTAACGGTCGTCATAGAATGACTTACGAGGATTATCCGCACGGAATTCGATACCCGGCTCACCAATACGGGGATTTCCTATCCAATCCAGCTTAACACTCATATCGATGCGAGGCTCTCCCTGCGTTAACCGGATCGTTTGGGTAAATGAATACTTTCCGATCTTGCCTTTCACAGCTACCTTCACGAATAAGGGCCCTTGCTCCAACACGCTCACCTCAGCCGGTTGATCCATACTGGAAAGGAAACCACCCTCGTCGATAAAATATCCCCGAAGCTCATTGAACCCACGTTCATTCCGGTTATCCACGAATTCCTTGCCTCGTACGGCTTTCGCTTTCAAGCTTTCTATTACACCTCCTTTAGAGGGGTTTAGCACCAAGGTGTATAAATCACTTTCCATGCGAAACGTACCGTCTTTCTGTCT
>ULRN01009860.1_pt1 | contig 15448 bp, 11 predicted proteins | sample 1955461 | NCBI WGS metagenome assembly ULRN01 (sample SAMEA4835683, study PRJEB28245) | human gut metagenome | biome: gut microbiome; material: fecal sample | place: Denmark | collected 2008 | reverse complement strand
CAGATAGGGCAGTATTTTAAAATGTCAGGCGATACAACTGTAACAAAAACTCATGGTAGGAAATCGGTTGGTGGCATTAACAGAATGGTAATGGATGCACAGTATTTTGGTAAGAAGCTGGAGAAAGAAGCAAAGTATCAATGGGAATTTAGTGAGTATCTGAACAGAGATATCTGCCAGCCAGAGGGATTTGATGCGTATGGATATCCGAGTGAACTTTTTAAATTAGACATGGAACGACTATGGATTGCTGCTAAGAGAAAGCCAGCAAAGGTAATTGATTTCGCTCAGTACATAGAAAACAATCGTGGTACTAACGATTAGTACCACAAAATTTTTCCTTGCAGAAATATCGCTTGGAGATTATAATTTCCATAGGTGGACTTGCAAACCGACAGAAAATTATTCTGTGAATAGTAAACAAACCTGCAAGCCACCGGAACTACACACAATAATGACAATATAGCAATGGTACTGGATTGGTACTAAAAATATGTGAAACGAAGAATAACGTGTGGAAAAAGTATGAGTTATCAATACAAAACAGTATAGATAACTGCACTGAAATAATCAAAATCAAACCAGACTTTGCGAGTTTGAATAATACACGAAATCCCTACAAACCGTGAATTTAAGCGGGTTGTAGGGATTTTTTAATTGGCTTTGGGTACAATTTGGGTACACTTTATTATCCTGAGGAATATTAACCCGATGACTTAATATTCATTCTTGGGATTCAAACCAATATAATCCATAAACTGGTCATGAGATTTCTGAGCTTTTAAAGCTTCAGGGCAACGTTCAGATTCAGGATAGATATCCATCCAAAGGTTAAATGCTTCTTCTGCCTTAATTAGAGCAAGACCTTTTTCGGAAACATCTTTTATCTTTTCGCACTTTTTGACTTCTTTTTGATATTCTTCATATCTTTCAAACCAGGATCTCATTAACATGAGACTTCCAAAGGAAACGGCAATCTGTTCGTTTCCTTCCTTATCTTTGTATTCAACAAGTTCCCCACTATATTGACGGAAAATCTGAAAAAGCATGTGCATGGCTTTTACACCATCAAAATTGGCACCGGTAAGAGCCTCGACATTAACATGTAATGCTTTGGCAAGCGCTTCGAGGGATTTAAGCTTGGGATTTCTTCTGCCTGTTTCATAGGCGCGAATATAAGCCTCGCTTACACCGACTTCATCACCTAGTTGTTTAAGTGTCAGACCGCGTTCCTTGCGGATACGCCTGATATTTTCACCGATTGTCATAGTTTTACGCTCCTATCGCTGTAATAAAAACACAAAATACGTACAGTGCGTACCTTTTGAATAAATAATATACCAATTGATACGAAAATGCAAGAAAAAGATATTGACACGTATCAAAAGATACGGTAATATACAAATCGAAGAAACGTATCAAAAGATACGCATAGAATAAAACGAATGGAATAACGTTCATCGAACCTTGACAAATGAATAAGGCGCAATCGGTTACAGAGGTAACGAGCGATGCGGATCCCGCGCGAAGATGTCAAAAGACGGAGCGAACAACAGGGAATTCCAAAATGAAGAAAAGGAATCTTCAATCGCAATGAAGGCCACAAATGATACTCCTTCCCAGCCACAACTTGAACGGTGAAAATCCGTCGCACGTAATGGGGGAAGCTTGGGGGAACTAATTCTCGGAGATGCTGAAAGGATGCATGTGTGCTGGGAATCCTACCATCAGACTGGTTGTTGGAGACAGTAACAAAAAATATTTTAAGAAAGGATAAAAACAATATGAATGAAAAACTTTATTACACTGCGGCAGAAATTGCACAGATGATTGGTGTTGGAAGAACCACTGCTTACGGAATCGTAAAGCAGATGAATGAGGAACTTAAGAGTCGAGGTTTCCTGGCTGTTAGGGGAAAGGTACCAAAGGAATTCTTTGATGCGAAGTATTTTGGAGGAACCAGATGTAAGGAGGTGAGTGCCTGATGGCGAGTAGTGCGAAGAGAGATCCAAATGGTACATGGCGAATACAGTACAGATACACAGATTGACTGGGAAAAAGCGTAAATCTCAGAAACGCGGATTTAAAACTAAAAAAGAAGCGGAAGAATGGGTTGCACACTTTAAGTACCAGCAGTCATCCGATCCGAGCATGCCTCTTCGGGACTTTTGGAAGATCTATATGGAAGACATGGGGAAAAGGCTCAAGGAAACTACTATAGAGAATAAAGAACATATATGGAGATGCAAGATTGAACCGTACTTTGGGGATCTTCCAATAAACGAAATAACTCCGTCACGAATACGCCGCTGGCAGAGCGAGATGATTGAGAAAGGTTTTAAACCTACCTATCTGAAATCAATTAACAGTCAGCTTTCGGCGGTAATGAATTACGCAGTAAGATTTTATGATCTTCGCTCTAATCCTTGTATGAAAGCAGGGAGCATGGGCAAGGGCAGAGCAGACGAAAGGCCATACTGGACCTTGGAAGAATTCAATAAATTCAGTGATGCCATAAGTAATAAATACGAAGCATGGATGGGCTTTCAGATTCTGTTTTGGACAGGAATCAGAGTTGGAGAGCTTCTGGCTTTGAAAGTGGAAGATATTGATCTTGAAGCCGGACTCATCAGAATTGATGAGTCGTATACAAGGCTTAAGAGCAAGGATATTATATCCTCTCCAAAAACAGAGAATTCTATCAGAACCATAGTCATCCATGAAGAACTCACGGAAGAATTACGAGAATACATGGCACATTTATATCGCCCAAGACCGGCTTCGAGATTGTTCCCGGAAAAAACGAAGCGATTTTTTGAACATGAAATGGAAAGAGGAATAGAACTCGCAGGAGTAAAGAAGATAACAGTTCATTGCCTCAGACATTCTCATGCATCAATGCTTGTGGAAATGGGATTCAGTCCAATAGAGATAGCTAAGAGGCTGGGTCATGGGAAAGTGACTACTACGATAGAAACCTATTGTCATCCTTCGATGGATGGACAAAAGAAAATTGCTGACAGACTTGGAAGAAAGGATCGAGGTGAAGAAGATGCCGTGTGAAAGAAAGGCAAACAATATTGATGAGGCGAGGGTTCCTTGGAATATCATATATATTCACAAGCCGTTACAAGAAGCATATGAGGAAATCTTTGGAACTGCGGTAAGTGAATATAATGCAAAACAGAAAAGAAGTGACAGGAAGATAGATGATTATCTTACCAAAATCAAAAATTCCGGGAACAATGAAAAACAGTTTTATGAGACAGTTGTTCAGATCGGTAAGCGAGATGATACAGGCGTGCTTGATGAAAATGGAAATCTGTCTGAGGCAGCAAAGGTTGCCAGAGAAATCCTGGATGAATACGCGAGGACATTTCAGGAAAGAAATCCGAATCTGATACTATTCAACGCAGTCCTTCATATGGATGAGGCAACTCCGCATCTTCACTTGGATTATATTCCGGTGGCGCATGGATATAAAACAGGACTATCTACAAGAAACAGTCTTACGAAAGGACTACAGGAAATGGGAATTGCTTCGGCAGTCAGCAAATCGGATACGGAAACTATGCATTGGCAGGAAAGAGAACGGGCTTATATTTCAGAACTTTGCAAGGAGCATGAAATAGAGATTGAAGTTCTTGGTGTGGAGCGTGACAGCTACAGCATTCCGGAATATAAAAAAGCTATGAGAGAGAAGGAAGCTGCTGAAGTCGAAATTGAAATTCTCAATGCCGAGAAAACTGAGGTTGAAGCTGTTATCGAAAACATGAACCATGATCTGGAATCCGGACAAAAGGATATTGAGGAACAGAAAGAAATTCTAAAGGAGATCGCTGATCAAATCTCTGATGCTGAGAAAAAAGTTGCGGCGAGAGAAAAGACTTTGGATAAAATCCTTGATGCAGGGAAGCCGGTGGAAAAAGATATTGAGGAGATTAAGTCTCAGGTATCGGATGTCATGAGCTTATTCGGAGGGGAACCGATGGTGAAGATTTCGAAGAAAACTTTTGAAAGAATGATTTCAAGATATCGTGTTGCCGGAACTTTTGAAAATCTCAATCGACAATATGCCAGTGCAATCGAAGCAAAGGATAAAACCATCGCCGGATTAAAAGAACAAATTTCTGCACTGAAGAGTAAGGTCGGAGAGTTCACAGATTTCGTTTCTGAGCATGGTCTTATGGAAGCGTTTAAGGAATTTATCAGACCGAAATCTTTCAAGGAGAAACTGGAAATCGGGAAGCAAAAATCTCGTGATATGGAGACCCAAAAGAGAAATTTAACTGTAGTAACGGATAAAAAGCATGATATCGCGATATAGTCGCGAGAAAGGATTTGGATATGAATGTATATGGAGTATTAACTATACCGGAGGAGTTTGAGGAGCGATATGACCGCTCCTATGAAACCTTGAAAGAGGAAGGCGTATTTGAACTTAAACTAAAGTTCAGAGGCTGGTATCGGAAGGCATTTTCAATGGGACTGATCTGCTATTTTGAAACGACTGATGGGATAAAATATAAATTGTTTTGCTTCCGTCACACCAAGAATGGAGAAGACCAGTATCGCCCGAAGCGCTGTGAGGTTGATTTTGAAAAGGTTGATGATGACACATGGTGGCGGTGTACTCTTGAGAAAAACAAGAAAGGTAATTGCACTTGGATAGCAGCAGAGCCAATGGAATGATGCAAAATGGGCGGGAGAGATAATTCTCCCGCCGGCTTTTTTAATTACATCATCAATTAGTCAATTACATCATTTTGAGAAAAATGATGCAATTGATGTTGACAATGAGTAAAATGGATGTTATTATTTAAATGCGTCATTATATCTGATTATGAGTGAATTGATGTTTGAATGAGGATATTAAAATGAGAAATTTTGATTACAGTAAAAAATGGGAAAAACTACTGACACCGGAAATCGTGGCTTTGCTTACGCAGATTCATGAATATAAAGGTGAACAGTCACTTTTTATTGAAGCAAAAGCAGATACACTGACACAGCTTGTTGAGATTGCAAAGATTCAGAGCACCGAGGCGTCCAACAAGATTGAAGGCATCTATACTTCTGATGCTAGATTAAAAGCTCTTGTAAAGGATAAGACTACGCCTAAGACGAGAAACGAGCGCGAGATTGCCGGATACAGGGATGTACTTAATACAATCCATGAGAGCCATGATTATATATCGATAAGGCCGAATATGATTCTTCAGCTTCATAGAGATTTATACAAGTTTGAAGGATATGATATCGGCGGAAAGTATAAAGCTGCGGATAACGTGATTGAGGAAGAAGACGAACAAGGCAACAAGTTCGTGCGATTCAGACCGGTTCTTGCATGGGAAACGCCGGAAGCAGTCGAGAATCTTTGCAATGAGTTTGATAAAGCTCTCGGAACCGGAACAATTGATCCTCTTCTTCTGATACCGATGTTTATATTGGATTTCCTGTGCATCCACCCGTTTAATGACGGTAACGGAAGAATGAGCAGACTACTTACATTGTTGATGCTATATAGGGCCGGATACATTGTTGGAAAGTATATCAGTATCGAGCACCTGATTGAAAAGACGAAAGAATCATATTATGAGTGCCTGCAGGAAAGTTCGCTTAACTGGCATGAGGAAGAGAATAATTACGTTCCGTTCGTACAGTATATGCTCGGTGTTGTAGTTGCGGCGTACAGAGATTTTTCCGACAGAGTAGAGACATTGGTTACCAGCGGTCTTTCAAAACCGGAGCGCGTGGCTGAACTGATCAAGAACACTTACGGTGAGATCACGAAGTCACAGATTATTGATAAATGCCCAGACATCAGCCGCATAACAGTAGAAAGGGCGCTTTCAGAATTACTGTCATCAGAAAGCATTATAAAGATCGGTGGCGGCAGATATACAAAATACGTTTGGAACAGAGACAAGGAATAAAGGAGAACGATAATGACCGGAGAACTTGGTAATAAGATTGATAGTTTGTGGGAAATCTTTTGGAACGGAGGAATCACAAATCCGCTTGATGTTGTGGAGCAGATGACATACCTCATGTTCATAAAGGATCTGGATGATACGGACAACCTCCGCGCAAAGGAAGCGGCTATGCTTGGACTTCCTTACAAGAGCATATTTGCGGATGAGATTGAAATCGGAGACCGCAAGGTTGACGGTAATCAGCTTAAGTGGTCTACATTTCATGACTTCCCTGCACAGAGAATGTACTCTGTTGTTCAGGAATGGGTATTCCCTTTTATAAAAAATCTTCACGGAGATAAAAACTCTGCATATAGCAAATACATGGATGATGCAATCTTCAAGGTTAATACACCTTTGATGCTCTCCAAGATTGTTGATGCTATGGATGAGATTTATTCTATGATGGAAGAACTTCACCAGACAGACATCCGCGGTGATGTATATGAGTACCTTCTTTCCAAGATTGCTCAGTCCGGTGTTAATGGTCAGTTTAGAACCCCGCGACACATCATCCGTATGATGGTGGAGATGATGGATCCGAAGCCTACAGACTTTATCTGTGATCCTGCTTGTGGAACTTCAGGATTCCTTGTTACCAGTGGCGATTATTTGAGGGAAAAATATAAGAAGGAAGTCCTTCTTGATAAGCAAAACAGAAATCATTTCATGAATGACATGTTCCACGGATATGACATGGATAGAACCATGCTTCGTATCGGTGCCATGAATATGATGACTCACGGCGTGGAGAATCCGTTCATCGAGTATCGTGACAGCTTATCGGACCAGAACCCTGATAAGGATATGTATTCTCTTATACTGGCTAATCCGCCTTTTAAGGGAAACCTTGACGCAGATACGGTGTCAACGGATCTTCAGAAGGTATGCAAGACTAAGAAAACAGAGCTTTTATTCCTGGCGTTGTTTGTAAGGATGCTTAAGATAGGCGGAAGATGTGCGTGTATCGTACCTGACGGAGTGCTCTTTGGTTCTTCCAATGCTCATAAGGCAATCAGAAAAGAAATTGTAGAGAATCAGCGACTTGAAGCGGTTATTTCCATGCCTTCCGGTGTATTTAAACCTTATGCCGGAGTTTCTACCGGAATACTTATCTTTACTAAGACCGGTCATGGCGGAACAGATGATGTATGGTTCTATGATATGACTGCCGATGGCTTCAGTCTTGACGATAAGCGTACTGAAATCAAGGACAACGATATTCCTGATATTATCAGCCGCTTCAAGAATCTTGAAGCTGAGAGGGATAGAAAACGCACAGACAAGTCTTTCATGGTATCAAAGAAGGAAATTGCTGATAACGACTATGATCTTTCAATCAATAAATACAAAGAGGTTGAATATGTTGCGGTAGAGTATCCGCCGACATCAGAGATTATGGCAAATATCAGAGAAATCGAGAAGCAGATCAGTCAGGAAATGGATGAGCTTGAAAAGCTTCTGAAAGCGTAACTGTAGTAGAAAACAAGAGTTGTAGGGATGATAGATGAAAGTAAAAATAGGTGATATTACAAAAATAAAAACTGGAAAACTTGACGCGAATGCATCATCTGAAGATGGGGAATATCCTTTTTTTACATGTTCAAAGGAACCATTAAGGATATCAACCTATTCGTATGATTGCGAATGTGTTTTAGTTGCTGGAAATGGAGACCTAAATGTAAAGTATTACAATGGAAAATTTGATGCTTATCAGCGTACCTATATTATTGAGGATAATAGTGACGGAAGACTTTTTATGCCATACCTTTACTATTTTATGGAAGGGTATGTAGAGGAATTAAGGAAACAAGCAATAGGCGGGGTGATTAAGTACATCAAGTTAGGAAATCTGACGGATGCAATGATTGAATTGCCAGACGTAGAAATACAGAAGAAAATTGTAAATATTCTGTCTAAGACAAAGGGAGTTTTGGATTCGAGGAGACATCAGATTGATATGTTGGACAATCTCATCAAAGCCCGATTTGTCGAGATGTTTGGTGATGCAAGAAAGAATCCTAACAAGTATGATACAGTATCATTTATTGATATTGTTGAATACATGGGAGACATTGGTTCGAATGGTGCAAATAAAGTGGTTGTTGATCATCTTGATATGAAGGACAAAGAAGATTATGCGATGATGGTTCGATTTACAAACTTTACCAAGAATGATTTTACAGATGATGTAAAATATGTATCAAAAGAAGCATATGACTTCTTTAAAAAGTCTCAGATATTTGGCGGTGAATTAATTATATGCAAGATTGGTAGTGCAGGTCAGAACTATGTAATGCCATACTTAAATCGACCAGTATCTTTGGGATTGAACCAGATTATGGTGAGGATTAAAGATAATATTCTGATGCCGTATTTGTACCAGTATTTACATACAGATTATGGAGAGTTCTTGATTTCTGGGTGTATAAATGGAGCAGTGACAAAAACAATCACCAAAACAGAGTTAAAAAAGATACCTGTAATGCTACCACCAATGGAACTTCAAAGAGAGTTTGTGGCATTTGTAGAACAAGTCGACAAATCAAAAGTTGTAGTACAGAAGGCATTTGATGAAACACAAATGCTTTATGATAGTTTGCTACAGGAATTCTTTGGCTGAGGTGATGGAATATATGAAAAAAATCAATAAACTTAAGTCTATCATTGGTGAGATAGATCAGCTTATACAGAAAAATGTGACTAGTTCATCCCCTGATTTTCAAGCGTGGAGAACAAAAGCAGAAAGATTCTTAATCGGTGAATATGGTGCTGAGAGCTACGAGGTCGGTGAGTTCAAAAAAATGCAGTATTCCTTAAGTGTATATGCAATTGGAACTCCTCAAAGCGATTTTATCGCTGCTTGCAAAAGGGGACTTGAACGAGCTAAGGCAATCTTGTCCACATATTTAGACGAACTTGAGGAAAATGAAGCTCCTGAGACGGGAATCAACGCATATAGCAAATTGAAATATGAGTTTTCAGGGATAAGGGCAGTTGTAGAGGAATACACTGATAGTGGATTTGTCATTAATTTCTTGAATGGATTAGAACAAGGGATAAATGCCAGTGACAAAGCTAAGGTTAAGTATTATTTGCAGGAGTTATTAAACTGGTATGAAAAAAATTGGACTGATATTTGTAATAATGAATACGTTAACAACCTTGATGAACATGAAAGAAATAAGCAGCTGATAAAGGGAATTTCCGAAGAAATAGATGGCTGCGATTTTAGAGAAATTGATGATGTTAAAGCATTAAATCAATCGGCTGAACCTCTTATTTTGCTTAGTCATAGATCAACAGATAAGAAATATGGTGATGCTATAGAAAAACTTCTTTCGAGTATAGGGATTAAGAATAATCAGTTGATTTATACATCACATCCTTTACACAAAATACCGTTGGACAAGAATATATATGAATACTTGAGAGAGTCATTTGGTAGAAAAATCTTTGTTATTGTTTTATGGTCTAATGAATATTTGGATAGCCCGGCGTGTTTAAATGAAATGGGAGCAATGTGGGTAACGCAATCGGATTATACGAATATTTATGTACCGTCGTTTGACTTTACTAATCCTAAATACTATCAGTGCGCTGTGGACAAGAATAAAATGGGAGCAGTTCTTGATGGAAGTGACAACTGTAAAGCGAGTATTGTTGAATTGAAAAACAAACTGGTAGAAATGTTTGGGTTGGACGTTGACGAAAATCAATGGATATATTCGTTAGATCAGTTTATAGAGGATATTTCAAACTAGCATTTTAGTGAAGGAGGTAGTTACATGACCAATTTCGATAATTTGAAAAAAGAGCCGAAATTTAACACATTTTCCGATGTGGCGATTGCGGCTGAGAAAATTTTATATATAGATTCTACCTCCTGCATCATAAACTGCCGCAGGGCGATGGAGTTTGCAATAAAGTGGATGTATTCGGTCGATGCTTCCCTTATCATGCCTTATCAGGATAATCTGATAAGTCTTATGAGTACGGAGGAATTCAGGGATATCATTGATGAAGACCTTATGAAGCGCATGGACTTCATCCGAAAGATGGGTAACAATGCTGCTCATTCCAGCAAGAAGATTACAGAGGACCAGGCTATTCTATGTCTTGAGAATCTTCAGATTTTCTTAGATTTTGTATGCTGTTGCTATGCGGATGAATATGATGAGCATACCTTTGATAAGTCCCTGCTTGCAAAAGACGAAATCGAACAGGTAAAAAAAGATTTCCCTGACGTTGATATAGAAAAGATGATTGCAGAGAATTCTGCATTAAAGAAAGAACTGACATCCCGCCGTGTAGAGCAGGTTGAGACTTATGTTCCGAAGCCACTTGATCTTTCTGAGTATAAAACACGTAAGATATATATTGATGCCATGCTTATGGATGCCGGTTGGAAAGAAGGTTCCGACTGGATCAATGAAGTTGAGCTTCCGGGAATGCCTAATAAATCTGAAGTTGGCTATGCGGATTATGTCCTTTATGACAATTCACATAAGCCCCTTGCTGTTATTGAAGCAAAGAGAACCTGTGTCGATGTGTCAAAAGGACGCCAGCAGGCAAAGATTTATGCAGATCTTTTGGAAAAGCAGTATAAGAGAAGACCTTGTGTTTTCTTAACCAATGGTTTTGAAACGAGAATTATAGACGGACAGTATCCGGAGAGAAAGGTTGCATGCATTTATTCCAAGGCTGACCTTGAGAAGATGTTCAATCTCAGAAGGATGCGGACATCCCTTGCTCATATAAATGTTGATAAAAAGATTGCCGGTCGTTATTATCAGGAAGCTGCAATTAAGGCTGTATGTGACAGCTTTGATAAGAAGAACCGCCGTAAAGCACTTCTTGTTATGGCAACAGGCTCCGGTAAGACAAGAACAGTAATAGAACTGTGCCATGTTCTTCTTGATGCGGGATGGATTAAGAATATTCTTTTCCTTGCAGACAGAACATCGCTTGTAACCCAGGCAAAGAGAGCATTTGTTAATAACTACTCTTCACTTTCGGTGACAAACCTTTGTGAAGAGAAAGATAACTATAATGCACACTGTGTTTTCTCAACCTATCAGACAATGATGAATTGCATTGATTCTGTAAAGGTTGAGGATCAGAAGTTGTTTACCAGCGGTCATTTTGACCTCGTAATATGTGATGAGGCCCATAGGTCCATTTATAACAAATACAGAGATATCTTTACCTACTTTGATGCTCCGCTGGTAGGTCTTACGGCTACGCCTAAGGATGATATCGATAAGAATACTTATGAGATTTTTGAATTGGAGCCCGGAGTTCCGACATACGGATATGAACTTGGTCAGGCTGTAACTGATGGATATCTTGTGGATTTCCTATCTGTAGAAACAAGGCTTAAGTTCATTGAGCAGGGAATTGTATATGCGGATCTTTCCGATGAAGATAAGGCAATTTATGAAAGCACTTTTGAGATGGAAGACGGAGATGTTCCGGAGGCTATCAGTTCATCTGCGCTTAATTCATGGATTTTTAATGAGGATACCATCCGGCAGGTGCTGCATACAGTTATGACCGAAGGTATCAAGATAGATTATGGTCAGAAGCTTGGAAAGACGATCATTTTTGCCAAGAATCATGATCATGCGGAAAAAATCCTTGAAATCTTCAATAAAGATTACCCGCATTTGAACGGATTTGCCCAGGTAATCGACAATAGGATCAACTATGCTCAGACTCTTATTGATGAGTTTTCTGAGCCGAACAAGCTTCCTCAGATCGCAATATCCGTAGATATGATGGATACCGGTATCGATGTACCGGAAGTATTGAACCTTGTGTTCTTTAAGAAAGTAATGAGCTATGCCAAGTTCTGGCAGATGATCGGACGTGGTACTCGACTTTGCCCAGGACTCATTGATGGGGGAGATAAGAGTAAGTTTTATATTTTTGATTTCTGCGGTAACTTCGAGTTCTTTCGCATGAGTAAAGGAAAACCAACTGCAAATATGATTGCGCTTCAGGGTGCAATCTTTAATCTGCAGTTTGAGATCACATATAAGTTGCAGGATCTTGAATATCAGGTAGACAGGCTTATAGCGTATCGTAATGCGTTGGTAGAGATGATGACCGGTAAGGTACAGGAACTTCCGCGTGAAAACTTTGCGGTAAGACAGCATCTGAAATATGTTGACTTGTATTCTGTTGAGGCAAATTATCAGACGCTGACATATGAAGATACATTGATAGTACGTGAAGAGCTTGCTCCTCTGATTCTTCCGAACGATGACGAGGCGAGTGCGGTGCGCTTTGATGCCCTTATGTATGGCATAGAACTTGCATACCTTGTGGGTAAGAAATACGGAAAAGCCCGCAGAGATTTGTTTAAACGTGTCGGGGGTATCGCCAGCGTTGCAAACATACCGGAAATAAAGGTGCAGGCAGAACTTATCGATAAGATACTTCATACAGATTACATCGATAACTGCGGCATTAATGAGTTTGAGGAAATAAGAGAAAAACTCCGTAATCTCATGAAATATATTCCTCATACCAAGCTTCGTTATGATACGAACTTTGAGGATGACATCCTTGATGTTTCCTGGAATGAGTCAGAGCTGGAAAACGATGACCTTAAGAACTACAAGGCAAAAACGGAATATTATATCCGTGAACACCAGGATAATGAGGCAATCAAGAAGCTTAAGTCCAACATTCCGCTGTCTCATGACGATATAGAGGCACTGGAAAAGGTCCTTTGGTCTGAACTTGGCACCAAAGAAGAATATGAGCAGGAATACGGCTCTAAGCCTTTGGGCGAGCTCGTTCGCGAAATTGTCGGTCTTGATATGAATGCGGCCAAGGCAGCATTTTCAGAGTACCTGGAGAGCAACAACCTTGATAGCCGGCAGATATACTTTGTGAATCAGATTGTCGAGTATATCGTTCATAACGGCATGATGAAAGATCTGTCCGTGCTTCAGGAATCTCCTTTTACGGATCAGGGAAGCGTGGTTGAGATATTTACAGATCTTAATGTCTGGATGGGAATTCGGAAGGTAATAGAAAGCATAAATGATAACGCGATAGCGGCATAAAATAATTAAAGGAGAATGGCTTTAAAAGCCTGTTAGGGAAAATGAAGGCTGGAGATATTATTGCTGGAAAGTGGCTGGTTAAGGCTGAATGCGAAGGGGGAGGCCAAGGAACTGTATACAAGGTAGCCGAACAAAACACAAGTGAAGCGGAATATGCATTAAAGTTTTTGCATAAACAAAAGGATTCAGAGCGTAGAAAGAGAATGCATTATGAAGTCCAGAATGTTTCTCGGTTAGATAGTATTCATTTGATGAGAATTGTGGAATCAAATGCGGATAGATATGGGGACGAAACTGTAAAACTGTATTATATTGCAGATTTTATCGAAGGAATATCTCTAGAAAAATATGTTGAATCACATGATACGGATTTTGATACGGCGCTTAATTTCTTTGTGGAATTGCTGAATGTTTTATACTATTGTCATTCGAACAATATCATTCATAGGGATATTAAACCAGATAATATTATGTTGCCAAACGGTGAGCTGATGTCTTTTGTTCTTATAGATTTTGGATTGTCGTTTAATCGTGAAGAACAAGAGGGAATAACAGAAACAAATCAGCAACTTGGAAATCGATTCATTCTTTTGCCCGAGCTGGTGAGTGGATCCTCTGAACAGAAGAGAATGCCGCAATCTGATATTACTCAGGCAACGGCAGTGTTTTTATACTTATTGACGGGCTGTATTCCAAATTCGTTGTTTGATGGAGAGGGAAAACAACCGCATCTTAGGCAACGATGCCAGGGGATTTTGCGTTCCAAGGTATTGGAAAGAAATGCATGGGATAATATTAATTGTATTCTTAGTAAATGTTTTGCCAACAATGTTGAGGAACGTTATTCGGATGAAAAGGAACTGCTACGAGAAATTCAAAATATACATGAGCGTCGTGTGACAGAGATTGGAGGAGATGTAATGGTGATGAATGCTGAGATATCTCAGAATACTAATAATGGGCTTACCACCTTACGATATTCTGAATTGATGAATAATTTAAATCCTTGTTTAGAAATATGTAATCCAGCGGGATTGCAATTACCATTAGAGACAAATGTTGAACAATTAATCACGTATGGAATCGCTTTGCCCAAACCTGTTCAAGCAAAAGTTGTAAAGTATTATTTGGATGGGGATTTTGCAACTGCCACGGAGCATGTTTGGCCAAGAGCGATTAGCATTCTTCGTAGAAGAATCCTGTCATTGGGTGAAGAATTTGTAGCAGACATGGTCGAGACAACTGATTTGGAGTATGTTAGAGAACTGCCTGCATACAAAGTTATTGAGTTAGCTAATGAACTCGGGTTTATAGATAAAAAAGGGAAAAGGCAACTTCTTAATGCTAATGAATATTACAATTTTTTTCAGAATACAGAGGCTGACGATTATGAAGAAATGCCAAAAGATGAGGCAAATATTATTATAAAAAATGGAATTAAGTATATTTTATATAACAATGAAGATTCTTTTGGGCTTCAATTTAATGATTTTAGGGAGAAGTTAAAAACAGGCAGAATATCAGAACTTTTTGAAGATGATGAGGTTATGTTTGAATCATGCCCCTATTTTTACTTGAAAACAACAGTTAGATCTTTGCTGAATTTGTTCTCTGAAACGGAAGAGATTGAGTTCGATAATGTTTCAATCAACATGAACAGCTTTTTCCCGATGGCATGGGGGAGATTAAAGTTTGATGAGAGAAGAGCTCTTGCAGACATGTATTCAGATTATCAAAGCAACAGAGATACTAAGCGCGTAAATGTGCTTAGTAAAATAATGGTAGCCGTTCATGGATTTGACTATGTCAAAGAAAACGAAAGATCTCGTACATATATTGCGGTTGCACGTAAATTAAAAGATGTTCATTTCTCAATGAATAATTTTTATAATGAGCCTAGCCAGATAAAGCTATTAGAGGATCTAGGAACGGTAATTCCTCCCTTAGCTTTAAAAGATTGTATAACTGCAATACTCTTTATAAAGTTAGGAAATCAGTATGGAACAAGCTGGTCTGCTGAAGATATAGCGGACAGATTGTTAGCTCGACTAACGGAAACTGAGTGGAGAACGTACTTGGAGCAGTACTTTAAAGAGGAAGAGGATTTACAGGATTATATTACAAATTGTAATAAGATGAGAAAGAACTGGAAAAATGTTATTGCTACTTACAAGCTAAAGGAGTTAAATATTACTGATGTCATAGCAAAAAGATTTGTTTCCATTTAAGTTTCTTTTGGGTACATTTTGGGTACAGTAGCATTTGAACGGTATGAATATATCGAAAAACGTATCAAATGATACGCAAAAGAAGTACGAAAAGAATAGAAAAAAACGGTTTGAATTTCTCAAGTAAATGAGTTTGAATAAACAAAAATGTTTAGGAAATCCAGCG
>ULRN01016023.1_pt1 | contig 15548 bp, 11 predicted proteins | sample 1955461 | NCBI WGS metagenome assembly ULRN01 (sample SAMEA4835683, study PRJEB28245) | human gut metagenome | biome: gut microbiome; material: fecal sample | place: Denmark | collected 2008 | reverse complement strand
CACATATAGAAATTGGCAATGCATGTGTTCCATAGAAGAACCTAAAGCCTGGGGATTATCAAAGAAAGGTTTTTGTGCATCAATTAATGGAAAAGTGACTGTTGGAGTTGCTGATAACACCTCTCTATTTGAAGAAGCAACTGTAAGTAGTGGATACTTTTTCAGACAATATCCTCTCGTTAAGGATGGTCAAGTAATGGACAATGAACTGAAAGGCAAATCTATCAGAAGGGCAATTTGTGACCGACAAGGGGAAATATTCATGGTAGAAACAAATAGTAATGAATCATTCCACGATTTTGCACAAGCATTGGCTGATTTAGGAGTGGAACAAGCAGTATATCTTGTTGGTTCATCGGCATACGGTTGGGCGATTGATGAAACAGGTAATATCCACGAATTTGGAGATGAGAATTATTATGTTGGACGTAGAAGAATGCCTAAAAATACAAGTTATATTGTTTGGAGAAAGAAATAGATTATAAATGTCAGACGATTTCTTCATCTGTCTATTTGATAAAATAACATTACGTAATACCTTTCATACGCCTATAGGATGATTTCGTACAGTTGGGAAATAATCTTTCAATTGTACGATTTCTTTTTATGAATTTTGTACTTGAATAAAAAAAGAAAACAAATGAAATCAAGTATAAAATGAAGAGTACTTTACAAAAGTTTTGGACTGTAATTCTGGCTATAGTAAGCCTTATTGCCTGCGATTCGAAAGAGCCAATGACATCTGATGAAGCTGCCGATTGGGTGGCTGCCAATTCTCCCGAACGCCTTGATATGAATGCTACTATCCGTGTTGAGGCAACGAATATATTATTTGCGCATATTGACACTTTACGTTCTCTTGATAAGGTGTTTCGATTTACCCCCACAGTCAAAGGAACGGCACACTACGCCAATGATGGTAAGGTTATCGAGTTTATTCCCGAACAAGGTGCATTAAAGCAAGGAAAACAATACAGTTGCCGGGTTCGATTATCTAATGTCACTGCAATTGATTCATTAAAAGATTTTTCGTTTGATTTTGTTGTTGATAAACGTGATTCCCGTTTGTCAGATCTTCATGTTAGCATTGACCCCGACAATGTGGAGCAGGTCATAGTTACGGGTAAGATGTTGTTCAGTTCTGTGCCGAGCGAACAATCAACAGATGTGTTATTTATTGATTGTGGTGTGGATGGTACGAAATCAGTGATTCAGACAACGGGCGATAAGTTGTGCCACTTATTTACAATTAAAGGAATAAAACGCAAAGCAAACGATTTTACGATGCAGATAAAATACAATCCGAGAGGAGAGTTCTCAATTGCAACCTCTTCAGTGGTTATTCCGGGGTTATCAGAGTTTAAGTTACTCTCTGCGGAACGGTGTGAGGTGGCGCAACCTTATATCAACTTGGAGTTTTCTGTTCCTCTTGCTGCTGAACAGGAATTGGATGGTTTGATTACTATTGATGAAGTAGATGCTGTCCATATTGAATGTCGAAGATCAAATGTGAAGGTCTATTACCCAGTAAACACTCTTACGGATATGGTATTGAGAATTTCTGAACTTATTCGGGCAAATAATGGTAGAACGCTACAAGGTGATATTGAGCAACATTTCAAACAGGAGGTTATTGCTCCAGCCATTGAGATCCCTATTAGCGGTACGATTCTTCCCGATGGTGGCAATCTTTCTTTACCGTTCCGTGCGGTAAACCTTGCAGCAGTAGATGTGGAGGTTGTAAAGATTTATACTGATAATATAATGACCTTTTTGCAGGAGAACGAGATTGACGAGAGTTATAGATTGCGACGGGTAGGTCGGTTGATATATAAACAAACGGTTCGTTTGGATAAAGATGAGAATCTCTGTCTTCATCAATGGCAGAATTTTTCTATTGATTTGAAGAATCTGTTTCGTCAGGAACGAGGTGCTATCTATAACATCAGACTCTCATTCAGAAAAGCCTATTCTCTTTATAACAAAACAAAAATTGAAGATGTTAAGATGATTTCCGGTATGACTAAGGATGACAGAGATGAATGGGATAAGGATTATGCCTACATCTATCGTGAGGCTCCTGACTATAATTGGAGGGACTACGAATGGCGTGAAGAGGATGATCCTTCAAAAGATAGCTACTATATGTCAACGAAGCATATGCCAGAGTATAATCTGATGGCTTCAAACATCGGACTTATCGTAAAACGTGCCGATACGGATAAACTATGGTGTACGGTGTCGGATTTGATGACAGCAAATGCAATGAGTGGTGTTCGTGTTACGGCTTATAACTACCAGATGCGTGAAATCGGTTCAGCCTACACCAATGAACTGGGTTTTGCTGATTTTACGGTTGATGGTAATCCTTTCGTAGTAACAGCATCTAATGACTCATCAACAACCTATTTGAAAATCAACGGTGGCCGCGAAAATTCGACAAGCTGCTTTGATGTAGGTGGCAAGAAGATTCCGCAAGGCGTGAAGGGTTTTGTCTATGGCGAGCGTGGGGTTTGGCGTCCGGGTGATGATGTCTATTTGACACTTGTAGTGGAGGACAAACAAAAGGCACTGCCCAAGAATCACCCTGTAACAATGGAACTCTACACCCCGCAGGAGCAACTTTATGATAAACAAACATTGATGCAAAGTGTCGATGGTATTTATGTTTTCAAGATAGCAACCACCAATGACGCACCTACAGGCAGATGGGATGCTCGTTTCAAAGTTGGTGGTCAGACATTTCACCATGCCGTAAGGATTGAAACAATCAAGCCTAATCGTCTGAAAATAAATATATCCTCGCCTGAGGTGTTGCATAGTGGCAAACCTGCCGAAATTGGAATAGAGGCTCATTGGCTGACCGGTCCTGTCGCTGCAGGATTGAAGGCTAATGTGGAGATGTTACTCTACAACAATCCTCAGCCGTTCGAACAATATAATGACTATCTGTTTAGTAATCCGCTTTACACCTATTCGCACTCGAAGTACGATGTGTGCTTTTGTTCACTTGATTCTCTGGGAATGGGTACTGCGACATATACGCTGCCCATCGCTGAAAGTGCTCCGGGTATGATGCAGGCGAATCTTATTGCAAGAGTCGCAGAGGCTGGCGGGGATGAAAGTCTTACCTCTCGTACGGTACGCTATTCTCCCTATGTAAGCTATGTGGGTGTGGATCTCCGGAACAAGGAGTTTGAGACCGATTGCAATATACATTTCCCTGTTGTTTCATTAGATGCCGAAGGTAATCCCATTGAACATGCACTTACTTATAAAGTTTATCACTTGGATTGGAGTTGGTGGTGGGAAGGCTCTACCAATGATTTAAATAAATATGTGCAGAGTACCACGGCTGAAGTTGTTGCATCAGGGGAAGTTGCGACTAAACAAGGTAAGGGAGAAATCATATTCCGTGTAGATTACCCTTCTTGGGGTAAATATCTTGTTTATGTGGAAGACTCTATCAGTAAACATGCATCGGGAGGTGTCGTCTATATTGACTGGCCCGATTGGCGGGGACATTCCGGTAAAAATGACCCGACGGCAGCAACAATGCTCTCATTCTCGCTCGATAAGCGTAACTATGAGGTGGGAGAATATGCTACAGTATATCTGCCAAAGTCGGCTGGTGGACATGCATTGTTATCCATTGAAAATGGCTCGCGAGTTATCTTTCGTAAATGGATTCAGACTTCTGAGGAAAAGGAGACTGCACATCGTATATTAGTAACGAAGGAGATGGCTCCTAATTTCTATGTTCATACCACACTATTACAACCTCACGCGCAGACGGTAAATGATTTGCCGATTCGTATGTATGGAGTTGAAGGTGCGACTGTTATCGACCGACACACCATTTTACATCCGGTAATTAAGGTCGCTGACGAAATATTGCCACAGCAGGAGTTTACAATCAAGGTAAGGGAGCGGGATGGCAAGCCGATGAGTTATACGCTCGCTATTGTAGATGAAGGTCTTTTGGATATTACAGTATTCAAAACTCCACAACCGTGGTCGGCAATGAACCAATGTGAAGCGTTGGGGGTAAAGACCTGGGATATGTACGAGGATGTTATTGGTGCTTACACGGGTAAGTTTACCTCGATATTGAGCATTGGGGGCGATGAGGCTCTCCGCCGTGCGGCCGGTAAGGAGAAACGCTTTAATCCTGTGGTTAAGTTCCTCGGCCCATTTACGCTCAATAAAGGTACAAAGACGCATAAAATCACTCTTCCGATGTATGTCGGTTCGGTGCGTGTTATGGTGGTGGCTGCCAAAGATGGCGCGTATGGCAATGCAGACAAAACGGTTACTGTGCGCTCTCCTTTGATGTTACTTACCACAATGCCACGACAACTATCGTGTGGTGATCGCGTAAATATGCCAATCAATCTCTTTGCTATGGAGGAGGGTGTAAAAGATGTTCAGGTTACAGTAAATATCGAAGGCCCTTTGTCTGTGGTTGGCGAAAAAACAAAGCAGATAACATTTAGCAAACCATCGGAAAAAATACTTGGTTTTGAGTTGGCGTGTGATAAAGTTCACAGTGGTCAGGCGAAGGTGGTAATTACAGCCGTAGGCAACGGTCAAACAGCTACTGAAACAATCTATATTGATATTAGCAATACACTTCCCGATATTGTTACATCACATTCCGTAATACTTGCTGAAGGTAAGAATTATCGTTTTGAATGTACAGCATTTAAGAGTGGTGAGGCGCAAATGACACTTGCAACCATACCGATCATTGATTTTAGTGATGCATTCTCGTTTATGGAAAATTACTCGCATTACTGTACAGAGCAACTCTCTTCAAGAGCGTTGTATATGCTCTATGCTCGTAAATTCTTGAGCGCAGAGGAACAGACACGTGCAGAAAAGACATTGCCTTCGTTACTCAAAACTATTGTATCACGGCAACTTCCTTCGGGTGGCTTTGCCTATTGGCCCGGAAATAACGAGGCACACGATTGGGCAACGTCGATGGTTGGAGAAGTGTTGATCGAGGCACGCCGTCAAGGTTTTACGGTATCATCTCAATGTATCGAGCATTGGAAAGCGTATCAGAATGGTGTTGCTCGTCGCTATCGCCATACAACGAGCAATGCGAAGGATTTGATGCAGGCATATCGCCTCTATACACTTGTACTAGCTGGAGAACAGCCTGTCGCGGCAATGAACAAACTCAGAGAGTCAAAAAAAATCTCTCAGCAGGCATTGTTACGCCTCGCTGCTTCTTATGCGCTGAGTAACCGCAGTGATGTTGCAACAAAGTTACTTGAAAAGGTCGATGCAACACCTGCAATCAATGGTTCTTACGAAACTTTCTGGTCACCTTTACGTGATAAGGCTATGGCTTTGGAAGCTTGGTTGTTGGTTGGCGATAAGGTTAGGGCATTTAGAGTGGCACGAGATATTGCCAACAATTTCTCGGTAACCTGTTCTTCAACACAAGAGGTCGCATTTGTGAGCGTGGCAATGAGCCGTATGAACGATATAATTGATAGTGGCACAACTCAAGTTGCAGTTTCAGATGGCGAGAACTCTACCAAGGTAATTCGAAATTTTCATGGTGTGCAACAACTCAATTTAACTCCTGCAAATGGTTATATTAATGTTGTGAATCAAGGTGCTGAGGCAGTGTCGCTCTCTCTGATGTTAAAACGTAAACCCTCTGCTGATGAGATAATCAAAGCCGAGGCAAAGGGTGTCACTATAGATGTTCAATACACCGACTTAACAGGTAACGAAATTTCAATCGATCGCCTTCAGCAAGGACAGGAGTTTTTGGCAAAAATCATGGTGTGTAAAACAAGTGAAAGTTCACCATCGATAGCTCTTACCTATGCTCTACCTTCGGGTTGGGAAATTTGGAATGGGCGGTTGGTCGGAGGTAAGGATAACGTTGCGACATACACCGATATCCGTGATGACCGCATTAGTTGGTACTTCGCCGCAGAACAGGGTAAGGGCAACTGCTTTACCGTCCGCTTGCGAGCTGCCTATGTCGGAGCGTATATACTTCCGTCAACTATTTGTGAAGATATGTATAACCCGATTTGTCGAGCAAACACACAAAGCCGTAAGATAAGCATTGTACAATGAGAAGACATTTCAAATATGGAGCTATCTTGGTAGCAGGAGTTATCTTGCTACTATGGCTTTTTTATCTTCCATGGAATCTATTTGACGGTGTTTCTTATTCAACCGTTGTTACCGACAGAAACGGAGAGTTGCTGGGGGCACGTGTTGCCGATGATGGTCAGTGGCGTTTCCCTCCTTGTGATACACTTCCCGAGAAATTTCTAAAAGCTCTTGTCGAGTTCGAGGATCATTATTTTTATTCGCATTGTGGTGTAAACCCTTTTGCAATTGTCCGTGCAATTATACAAAATCTTCGCAATGGTCGTGTGGTTAGTGGAGGCAGTACTCTCTCGATGCAGGTTATCCGCCTTTCGTGCCAAAAGCCTCGTACTATGTGGCAGAAGGTCGTTGAGATGTTTATGGCAACACGATTGGAGGCTCGTTATACTAAAGATGAAATTCTACGGCTCTACGCCTCATATGCGCCTATGGGCGGTAATGTAGTGGGTATAGAGGCGGCGTTATGGCGTTATTTAGGTAATGACGGATCCGAATTGTCGTGGGCGGAAGCTGCGACATTGGCGATTCTCCAAAATACTCCATCGCTCATTCACTTGGACAAAAATCGGGACGTATTGTTTGCTAAACGCAATCGACTACTTACCCGCTTACACGAAAAGGGAGAACTGTCAGATGATGACTATACTTTGTCAATCGAGGAGCCACTTATTGGGCAACCTTATCCAATGCCGCAATATGCACCGCATTTGGTGGAATATTACAATAAGACTGCACACGGCAAACTTACAACAACGCATATTGACCTCTCGTTACAGCAACGTGTGGAGGAACTCTCAACGAGGTGGAATCGCGAGTTGCGACTGCAAAACATACGTGACCTTGCTGTGGTTATCGTAGAAGTGGAGAGTGGCGAGGTTGTAGCATATTGTGGCAATAGTGATATGTCTTTCGACAGGGAAGGCAAATGGGTGGATATTGCCCGTGCCAATCGCTCATCGGGGAGTATATTGAAACCGCTATTGTATACAGCCGCTTTACAAGAGGAAATTATTCTACCAGAAACATTACTCCCCGATGTGCCGACTGACTTTGGAGGTTTCAAGCCGAAGAACTTTGACGGAACTTACACCGGGGCAATTGCTGCTGATGAGGCTCTCGCACTGTCGTTGAATATTCCTAATGTGCATCTGTTAAAGAAATACGGTGTAGCTCGTTTTGCAGAGACTTTGCAACGAGCCGGATTTGTTTCGCTCAATCGCCCGACCAATGAATATGGTCTTTCGTTGGTGTTGGGAGGCGCTGAAGTACGACTTTGTGATGTCGTTTCGTGTTATGCTTGTATGGCTGCCTGTTATGCTGATACAACAGCTTGTCGAGAGTTCCCGTTGCGGGACAGAATTGCTATATATCATACATTTGATGCTATGCGAGAGGTGAATCGTCCCGACCAGATGGATTGGCGCAGGGTTACCTCGGTGCAGAATGTAGCTTGGAAAACGGGAACAAGTTATGGCTCTCGCGATGCTTGGGCTGTAGGTGTAACTCCTGAATATGTGGTTGGCGTATGGGTTGGTAATGCAGACGGAAGTGGTGTTGCAGAACTTACGGGCGCACGGACTGCTGGACCGGTCCTTTTTGATATGGTTAATCTGTTGCCCTATTCGGAGTGGTTTGCTGAGCCAACGATTACCGATGGAGCGATGTTTAAGGTTTGCGCACATTCAGGGTATCTTGCTGGTCGGTATTGTGCTGATATTAAAGAGGTTTTATTGCCGCGCAATAGTGATAAGTGTCTTACTTGCCCTTATTGTAGAGAAATAAACGTATCTCTTGACGGGCAACGGCTGATTACCGATCGAAGTGAACCGACACGAACCGAACGATATTTTGTGCTGCCACCGCTTATGGAATATTATTATCGCCAACAGCATCTGGAGTATGCTCCATTACCTGTAAGGACTTTCTCAAGCGATATTGCAGATAATATATTTCATTTTGTCTATCCGAGTGACGGCAGTATAGTTTCTGTGCCGAAATTGATAGATGGAACGCGGGGCTCGGTGGTTTGTCAGGTAGTACACTCTTCATTAACAGAATTGTTTTGGCATTTGGATGACTCATTTATTGGTACGACCTCAAATGTTCACAAGATGCAAATTCAACCATCGTCAGGCTACCATACCATTACCGTTGTCGATAATTGGGGTGTCCAACAGACAATATCAATCATTGTAAAATAGTAATTTATTGCCTATATATAAGTTGCCGTTTGTTCTGTTTGGATAAAAAAATGGTTTGAAATTTTGTGTTATGCTGGGAAAACATTATGTTTGTGCTGCATAATAAATAAGACGCATGAAATTCGTTGATAGAATAGATGAAGTAGCACGACAGACATTCTTGTTTAATATGAGCAACTTTGATTACGAATCCCTCAAGGCTCAAATTATAAATGTATCTTATTGACAATCAATGTTTTTTTTGATGTATAGCTTGTGGCTCATTTTTCTGCTCTTTTTTAGGTTTGTGTAAGGACTAATTTGAAGTAGTTAATACTCGATTTATTACCACATTTGCGTAACAAATACCGCAATCGTGGTTGGAGGCATTCAGTCTGTTATCTTACTTTTTGAAAAACTCGGCAGATGAGAAGAAAATTATCTTTCTTGACGAGCTTCTATGGATGGACACTCCCCGTTTAAATTTCATTTCGGCATTTGAACATTTCTGGAATGGTTGGGCATTAGCCCGCAAGGATATTGTTTTGATTATATGTGGATCTGCTACATCATGGATTATCAATAAGGAAATTAACGATTATGGAGAACTTCATAATCGTGTGACGCAGCGCATTGGTCTTCAGTTGTTTACTTTGAAAAAATGCGAAATGTTTGCCCAAAGCAAGGGGCTTGAAATGAACCGAAACCAAATCGCTGAGTGCTATATGGTATTAGGTGGCATACCGTTTTATTGGAACTTGCTTGAAAAAGGACTTAGTCTTGCCCAAAATATCGATAAGATTTTCTTTGCCAAGAACAGCAAATTGGCAAATGAGTTTAACCTGCTCTATGCCTCGTTGTTTAAAATATATAGATGTCTCGTAACTGCTCTTGGCAGGAAAAAGGTTGGTATGACTCGCGAAGAGATTATAACTACAATCGACAAGCCGAGCAACGGTGCATTGAGTAAGGTGCTTGATGAATTGGAGTACTGCGGATTTATACGGAAATACAGTAGTTATGGCAAAAAGACAAAGTTGGCAATCTATCAATTGATCGATAACTATACACTCTTTTATTTCAAGTTTATCCAGCAAAACAAGAACAATGATGAGCATTTCTGGTCGGCATCTAGGATGAATATGACCGAAATGGCTGGGTGGGTATCACCGAAATATGCATAGTATGATAGAAAAAGTCTTGTTTGATGTAATAAATTCTGAACAATAACCCCTGTTTCCTGCTTTTTCTCTTTCTATCAAAATATCAAAGTATTTTAGTTTGATGTTTTGATGCTGTTTTTTCTGTTTTGCTGATAAACGGATATCTGAGACCGGCAGGAAATGAAAATATATTGTTTGGAGACAGAGGGAAAAGGGATAAACGCTTGCATTTTGGAAAAGCTCAACCTCCTGAGATTTGCCTGTAGTAAAAAAGATGGGTGGCGGCTTTGGATATTTGAAAAAGGATTCAGGCCTTTATGACCATGAAGACGGTCGTTACAGAGATGAAGACGGTCGTCGTTGCCGTGAGATGCCGAGATTATCATATATGAAGGCGGTCGTCAAGGTAATGAAGACCGTCTTCGTGGAAAAAAACAGTGCACCTCACGGCAAGAAGGCCTTTTTTTAAGGAGAAAAGCCTAGATTTAATACAATTGACAAAAGATACGTTTCTTTGTTAAAGAAACAATATTATACAATAAGTGTTCTTCGGTAGTGTAATATATTGCCTCTTATAAATGCGAAGAGTTCAGGTCGATTCGTGTTACCGACCGAAAACATGTGCATTTCGTCATAACGAATCGCTCCTATTGTGCCGACGGAGAATCGGACGACGTATGGTGTTGGGGTACCTTTACCCGATTTTTCGACTATTTGCATAGCTATGTCTTTTAATCTTGCGATTTTTCATATGCAATACATCATTAAATAGATAAAAAATGATATATTTGCATATTATATGATTAGTTGAATATGACTAAAAATACAATGGGGACTAAGTAGCCCCGGAAATTAGAGCAAAAGATGGCGGTTGTGGGAGAACAGATTAAACTGGCTCGCTTACGCAGGAATCTGAGTGTGGCTCAGGTGGCAGAACGTGCCACCTGTTCTCCGTTGACTGTGTCCCGAATAGAAAAAGGCGCACCGACAGTTGCAATAGGAATTTATTTGCGTGTGCTGTATGCTTTACAGCTTGACGATGATATTCTGTGGCTGGCCAAAGAAGACAAATTGGGAAAAGCCTTGCAGGATTTGAGTTTGAAGAATAGGGAACGTGCCTCAAAAAAGGTGTAAGCAATGGAGACACTATATGTTTATGCCGATTTTGATTGGCTCAGGGATACAGAACTTGTTGGTGAATTAGGTTATGAATCTCTTCGTGGCTCGGACAGCTATTGCTTTACCTTCAGCGATGAATGGTTGAAGAAACACGGAGATTTGTTTTTGAGCGATGACTTGAATAATTATCCGGGACAGCAATATACGCAACCGGAGAAAGATATATTCGGATGTTTCTCGGATGCTTTGCCAGATCGTTGGGGGCGAATGCTGTTGCTGCGACGTGAGCAGATTGCAGCGATGGAAGAGATGCGACCGGTACGAAGACTGTCTTCCTTCGACTATTTGGTAGGTATTGATGACTTTTCCCGAATGGGTGCTTTTCGTTTCAAGGAGTCAAAGGATGAAGAATTTATAAATGTAAGTGAGTCTTTGAAAATCCCACCTCTGACGGATATTAGAGAGTTGATTGCAGCCAGTGCAGAAATCGAGAAAAGCGAAGAGGAAAATGTTCTTCCTGACAGAAAATGGGTGGCTCAACTCGTGCAACCGGGTTCTTCATTAGGTGGAGCAAGACCCAAAGCCAGTGTGATAGACACGGATAAAACGCTTTATGTCGCCAAGTTCCCTTCTCGTAAGGATGATTATGATGCCGGACTTTGGGAGCATTTCAGCCATCTTCTTGCGATAAAAGCCGGTATAAATGCCGCGAAAACCAAAGTACAGGCAACAGGTGAGAAATATCATACTTTGCTTTCGCAACGCTTTGATAGAACCCAAGAAGGGAAACGGATTCACTTTGCTTCTGCCATGACCTTATTAGGCCTCAATGACGGCGACAACGCAACTACGGGATACGGTTATCTGGATATAGTCGATTTCATAATCCAGAACTGTACGGATGTGGAAGAGAATCTGCAGGAACTCTATCGCCGTGTAGCTTTCAATATCTGCATTGGCAATAGCGATGACCATTTCCGCAATCATGGTTTTCTTTTGACTGCAAAAGGTTGGATGCTTTCTCCTGCATACGACATGAACCCCACTCTGAATGAGTACCAATGTCTGCTTGTTTCTTCAACATCCAATAAGGCAGAACTGGGTGTTTTGCTTGATGCTTACGAAGATTATATGCTTAATCAGAAAACAGCAGAGAAGATTATTTCTGAGGTAATTGAAGTTGTGAAAGGGTGGAGAGAGTTGGCAACACGATTGGGAATTTCCAAGAGAGAGATGGATATGTTTACCGGAGTGTTTGATAAGCGATGTAAGTAGGAATAACTGTTTCTGTGTGCCAAATTTCCAAATGAAAATGCGCTAAATTTCCGATGCAGCATATTATGCCATTTGACTATCAATAGTTTATGGATTAAAAGATAGACTGCTCGAAAATTTACTTGTTTTTTCGTCAAAAATCGAAGATTTAACGTTTTTAACCTTAGTTTGTCTTCAAACGAAGGGAAAAAGAGGAAAATGGCTCTCTTTTGCTTCGAAACCTCCAGTTCGCAAAGATAAGGCATATCGGTGATTATTTCGCCGAATTGGGCTGCAAAATCAGAGATGGATTCACGGATTTTCTGGTTGGCTTTTGTGTCTAGACAAGGGCTCGAATCATGTCTGTTTTGTGAGCAGGATTTCTGTGTCTTTTACAGCTAAAAAAGAAAGTCGGCAGATATAGTTCGGCTCAGCTTTGGCGAAGCCATCTCTTTTTCTCCCTCTGTTAGCTTTACTTTAATGAACGTATATATGAATACGGAGATAAAGTAAAGTTGGTTTTCATTTTGAATAGCCAATCTAATCTTGAGATTTGTGTTTATGTAACGAATAATATATTGTTTGTTATATGGGTGTATTGATACTTACAAACAATATGGTAGCATTTACATTTTTCCAAAGCAAAATCACCTTGTCTTTCGCACTTTTCCAAAAATGCTTGTTGGAATCTGCTGAAAAGACATTGGATTCGCTTGGAAAAGTGTTGTATAATGGTTGTGATTCGTTTGAAAAAGTGTTGCGAATAAGATTTATTCGCTTGAAAAAGTGTAGAACCGTTATATTGTACTTGTTTTAGCCATCTCTTCTGATTTTGAGATTTTCCCTTTTAATACATCATTAAATAAATAAGATCTGATATCTTTGTATATTATATGATGAGTTGATTGTGGCAAAGAATACAATGGGAACCAAACTGCCTCGAAAATTGGTGCAGAAGATGTCGATTGTAGGAGAGCAGATTAAATTGGCTCGTTTGCGCAGGAATCTGAGTGTTGCCTAAATTGCGGAACGTGCTACTTGCTCTCCATTGACCGTGTCTAGAATAGAGAAAGGTGTATCTACAGTAGCAATCGGAACCTACTTGCGAGTGCTGTATGCCTTGCAGCTTGACGATGATATCCTGTGGGCTGGCCAAAGAAGACAAACTAGGAAAAGCTTTGCAGGATTTGAGTCTGAAGACAAGGAGGCGAGCTTCAAAAAAGGAATAGAGTGCATGTTCTCCTAGTACATAAGTTGCAAATTCTTCTGTTGGAATAAAAAACATGGCTCAAAATTTTGCGTTATGCTATAAAAACATTATGTTTGTATTGCATAATAAATAAGGCGTATGAAATTCGTTGATAGAATAGATGAAGCAGCACGACTGAAAGATGCTCTTGCGAGAGAGAAATCCTCGTTAGTCGTGATGTACGGTCGCAGACGATTGGGTAAGTCAACGCTCATTAAAAGGGTGTTGTCAGAAAATGATGTTTACTTCCTTGCTGACCGTTCTGAAGGGCAATATCAGAGAGTATTGCTTGCAAAAGTAATAGCACAGGTGTTCCCGGATTTTGACAAACTGACATATCCGGATTGGGAATCTATGTTTCGCGCGGTCAATTATCGAACAGACAAGCGTTTTACTTTATGTTTGGATGAGTTTCCGTATCTTGTAGAGCAATCTTCTGAACTGCCGTCTGTGCTGCAAAAACTGGTTGATGAAAAGCAGTTGAAGTATAATCTTGTGCTTTGCGGTTCGTCACAAAATATGATGTATGGTTTGTTCCTTGATTCTACTGCACCTCTCTATGGTCGTGCTGATGAGATCATGAAACTTGCACCGATACGTTTGCCGTATATTCAAGAGGCTTTAAGTCTTAATGCGATGAATGCCATTAAAGAGTATGCCGTATGGGGTGGTGTACCGCGTTATTGGGAACTGAGGGAAAATAGAAACTCGCTTGATGATGCCCTGTGGCGCAATATACTTTCTGTGAATGGAACACTTTACGAAGAACCGGTAAAACTTTTTCAGGATGATGTTAAGGATATAGTCAAGACTTCGACAATAATGTCTTATATCGGTACTGGTGCAAATCGCCTTTCTGAAATTGCTGCACGATGCAATGAGCCGGCAACCAATCTGTCGCGTCCATTGAAGAAACTTATCAATCTCGGTTTTTTGGAAAAAGATGTTCCGTTCGGGATTGATGAAAAGAATGCGAAAAAGAGTCTCTATAAGATAGCCGATCCGTTTATGGCATTTTATTATCAGTTTGTCGTACCTAATCGTTCGTTCATCGAGCTTGGTCGTCGTTTGCCAATAGAACAGGCTTTGACTGCTCATTTCTCGGAGTATGTGAGTATGCAATGGGAAAAATTATGTAGGGATGCTGTGACAGGAAATCTTGTCAATGGAGTGGTTTATGGCAAGGCAAAACGCTGGTGGGGTTCTGTTCTCAATGAGGATAGGAAACCTGAACAGATCGAATTCGATGTGATGGCAGAGTCGCTTGATAAAAAGTATCTGCTGGTCGGTGAATGTAAATGGACAACTCAGGAGAATGGTAAACAGTTAACAACTGAACTTCTCCGCAAGGCTAATCTGCTGCCGTTTGCCAAGAAATACACCATAGTTCCGATGCTGTTTCTTAAGAATGCTCCAAAAGATGATGCTGGGAATGCAATGTTGCCGGAGAATGTTGTTGAGTTGATGAAATAGAATTGATTAAATTATATAACATATGAGTGGTGGATATTTTAATCGGCATATGATTGCCTTCGGAGAGATAGCTAATTCTATTGAGTGTGACATTGCAAGAGCTTTACGACCTAAGCCTGAGAAAATTTGTGAAGATTATTGGACTATTTACGAGAAGGATAGCCTTAGCTCATACCATAGCTATAAGGACTACATGAGTTTTGCCAGTTATGAAGATGCAGAATCTTTTCTTTTGTTAGATAAAACTATAGTCAAGGCAGAACCAAAGTATGCTGATCGACGATTCTTTGATGATGGGGTAATTTTCCAATCGAAAAAGCGAAATATGTCCAACACTTCTGACGGTGAACAAATTCCAGTATTATACTCAATCCACCATTGTTGTTATGACCGCTATCCCGATGAAGCGGATGTGTTGGAACTGTCCGATGAGACAATAAATGCTATGAAAGAGGCTTATCGGCAAATTCGTATAGCAGAAATATATGCAACTCGTGTAGATTGGATGATGAGTGGAGATGATAGCGAAGAGAGCTTCCGCGAACGTGTCAAGGAAGATTTGGCGGAGTTTGAAAAAGAATATGCTACTAAAGACTGGACTTATCTCGATGAAGATGACGAATGAAAATTATGGCATGTAACACATCATTAAATCAATAAAAATAATTATCTTTGCATACTATATGATAAGTTAGATATGGCGAAAAATACGATGGGTACGAAGTTGCCCAGAAAACTGGAACAGAAGATGCAGATTGTGGGTGAGCAGATTAAGCTGGCTCGCTTGCGTAGGAATCTGAGCGTGGCTCAGGTGGCAGAGCGTGCTACCTGTTCTCCATTGACTGTGTCACGAATAGAGAAAGGTGCGCCAACCGTGTCTATCGGTATATATCTGCGTGTTTTGTATGCCTTGCAACTTGAAGAAGATATACTATGGCTTGCCAAAGAAGATAAAATGGGAAA
>ULRN01026849.1_pt1 | contig 15620 bp, 8 predicted proteins | sample 1955461 | NCBI WGS metagenome assembly ULRN01 (sample SAMEA4835683, study PRJEB28245) | human gut metagenome | biome: gut microbiome; material: fecal sample | place: Denmark | collected 2008 | reverse complement strand
ATAGGTATACCAAAGGTTCAGCATAGGTATACCAACAGTCCTGCATAGGTATACCAAAGGTCCAGCATAGGAATACCAAAAGTCCTGGCAGTGCCAGAAGAGTAAAACATTCTGGCACCAAAGGTGCAGCATAGTTGCACCTGCAGTGCAGCATAGCTGCACCAACAGTATACCATAGCTATACTGCCGGTAAAGCGCTGCCTTTTTGCGCCCTGTCCATTGAATCTGACGCTCATCCATAGAATCCCCGGCAAGCTGTATGCTTCCTGCTGGAAGAGTGAGGGGGTGAGGGGGTGCGAGGTTGTGAGGGTAAGTGTGAGGGTAGTGTGAGGGTAAATCACTTACCCTCACACTTACCCTCACCACTGAAACCCCGATAAACAGGGCGTTTCAGGCGGAAAGTGAGGGTGTGAGGGTAAAAAAAGAAAAAAAGTTTTTTAAGTAGACGAGTCAAATTGTCTACTTCCGACAATATATCACCGAACTGAAATTACCTATGGCAAAGCCACGGAATCCAAGACGGAAGAGCTTTGCAGACAGACAATAGGACGGAAGATTCTTTTTCACACCCTTTTTTCTTTGCTTATTCACGGAAAATACATAACTTTGCGGAAAACATAATAAATTGAGGAGAATTTAAAAACTAATATAACCAAAATGAAAGACTTTAAGTATTATACACCAACCGAAGTCATCTTCGGCAAGGAATCAGAAGGACATCTGGTGGAGATGATAAAGAAATACGGCGGAAAGAAGGTTCTGCTGCATTATGGCGGAAAGAGCGCCGAGCGCTCCGGACTGCTCGCCTCCATCCGCACGATGCTCAATGAGGGCGGAGTGGACTTCGTTGAACTCGGCGGCGTGAAGCCGAACCCGCGCCTGCAGATGGTGCGCGACGGTATTGCCCTGTGCAAGAAAGAGGGCGTGGACTTCCTGCTCGCCGTGGGCGGCGGAAGCGTAATAGACTCCTGCAAGGCTATCGGAATGGGAATGAAATATGACGGCGACGTATGGGACATCTACGCCCGCAAATACGCCCCGAAGGAGAGTCTCCCCACGGGAGTGGTGCTCACCATCCCTGCCGCCGGAAGCGAGATGAGCGACGCCAGCGTGATAACAAACGAGGACGGCGACCTGAAGATAGGATTCGGCAGCAGCATCTGCCGGCCTAAGTTTGCCATCATGAACCCCGTGCGCACATTCACCCTGCCGCCATACCAAACAGCTTGCGGAGCCACCGACATCATGATGCACACGATGGAGAGATACTTCGGAAGCGTGGACGACATGACGCTCATCGACAACATCGCCGAAGCTCTGCTGCGCACGGTGAAGGACAGTGTGTTCCACGTGCTGCGCAACCCCGAAGACTACCGCAACCGCGCCTGCATAATGTGGGCTTCGAGCCTCGGCCACAACGACCTGACGGGCGACCGCTCATACAGCGACTTCGCCACGCACCAGATAGAGCATGAGCTGAGCGCCGTCTTCGACGTGGCACACGGAGCCGGTCTCGCCGCCGTATGGGGCAGTTGGGCACGCTATGTATACAAGGAGAACGTGTCGCGCTTCGTGCGCTTCGCCGTGAACGTGATGGACGTGCCGAACGACTTCACCGACCCCGAGGCAACAGCCCTTGCCGGAATCGAGGCCGTGGAGCGCTTCTACCGCGCCATCGGTATGCCTACAAGCATCCATGAACTCATCGGAAGGGAGATTACAGAAGACGAGATAAAGCTCCTCGCCCTCAAGTGCAGCCACAACGACGGCAGGAAGATCGGTTCGTTCAAGGTGCTCGACCGCCACGACATGGAGCAGATTTACCGTATGGCAAAATAAGAAAGAACACTTTACTGAAACATCTTCAACTGACAGACTATATGAAAACACAGGACTCAATATTGAGGAAGGACGGCACGAGCTTCATCTTGCCGTTCATCCTTATCACTGCGTGTTTCGCCCTATGGGGCTTCGCAAACGACATAACAAACCCTATGGTGAAGGCGTTCTCAAAGATATTCCGCATGTCGGCGACCGACGGTGCCCTCGTGCAGGTGGCATTCTACGGAGGCTACTTCGCCATGGCGTTCCCCGCAGCGATGTTCATACGCCGCTTTTCCTACAAGGCGGGAGTGATGCTCGGCCTCGGGCTGTATGCCTTCGGGGCGTTCCTCTTCTTCCCCGCCAAGATGACGGGAGAATACTACACGTTCCTCGTGGCATACTTCATCCTGACCTGCGGACTGTCGTTCCTGGAGACCTCCTGCAATCCATACATCCTGACCATGGGACCGGAGGAGTCGGCAACACGGAGACTGAACCTCGCACAGTCGTTCAACCCCATGGGCTCCCTGCTCGGGATGTTCGTGGCGATGAACTTCATCCAGGCCAAACTCAACCCGCTCGACACAGCAGGACGCGCCACCCTGGGCGATGCCGAGTTTGAGGCGATAAAGGAGCACGACCTGACGGTGCTCATCACGCCGTATCTCGCCATCGGAGCCATAATCCTGGCCATGCTGCTCGTGATATGGCTGGTGAGGATGCCCAAGAACGGCGACAAGGACAAGAGCATCAACCTCGTGCCCACGCTGAAGCGCATCTTCGGCATCAAACACTACCGCGAGGGAGTGATAGCGCAGTTCTTCTACGTAGGCGTGCAGATAATGTGCTGGACGTTCATCATCCAATACGGCACGCGCATCTTCATGAACCAGGGCATGCCGGAAATCCAGGCAGAGGTGCTCTCGCAGCAGTATAACATCGCGGCGATGGTAATCTTCTGCTGTTCGCGCTTCATCTGCACCTTCATCCTGCGCTATCTCAACGCCGGACAGCTGCTCATGGTTCTCGCCATCCTCGGCGGATGCCTCACGGCGGGAGTGATAGCGCTGCAGAACATCTACGGACTCTACTGCCTCGTAGGCGTGAGTGCATGCATGTCGCTCATGTTCCCCACCATCTACGGCATAGCCCTCGAAGGACTGGGCGACGACGCCAAGTTCGGTGCGGCAGGACTGATTATGGCTATCCTCGGCGGCAGCGTGATGCCGCCGGTACAGGCAAGCATCATCGACATGAAGGAGGTGATGGGCATGCCGGCAGTGAACGTGTCGTTCGTACTGCCGCTCTTCTGCTTCGTGGTAATCTCCGTCTACGGATACCGCACGATGATGAGGACAAGGAAATAAACCTCCTTATACTAATACAAGCATCAGCCCCCACAGCAAACGCTATGGGGGCTTTTTGTCAGCAGACCCGCCATGTTTGCAACCTGCATCTTGTTTTCTCGCACATTATTACATAAATAATATCTTTTTTTCATTTGCAGATTGATAGTTTCAATTATTTTATGTAAGTTTGCAACGTAATAACACATATACGCTATTTTCATAAACCCATAATACTAAAAAAACATATCAAGGTATGGCAAAGAAAAGACAGATTGTCGAGTGTGTGCCTAATTTCAGTGAAGGCCGCGATTTGAATGTTATCAAGCAAATTACCGACGCCGTAGAGGCTGTGGAAGGTGTGAAACTGCTTGACGTTGACCCGGGTGAGGCTACCAACCGTACGGTGGTGACCTTCGTGGGCGAACCGGAAGCCGTTGTAGAGGCAGCCTTCAACGCTGTGGCAAAGGCAGGCGAGCTCATCGACATGCGCAAGCACCACGGAGCACATCCGCGTATCGGAGCTACCGACGTGCTGCCTATCGTACCCGTGAGCGGCATCACGCTTGAGGAGTGTGCAGAGATTGCAAGGAAACTCGCCGAGCGCATCGCCAACGAACTATCAATCCCATGCTACTGCTATGAGGCTGCAGCCAGCACGCCGGAGCGCAGGAACCTGGCAGTGGTACGCCGCGGCGAATACGAGGGTATCGCCGAACGAATCATGGACGAGAAAGAGAAGCCGGACTTCGGCGCACGTCCATACGACGAGCAGGTGGCAAAGACCGGCTGCACCGTTGTAGGCGCAAGAGACTTCCTCATCGCAGTGAACTATAACCTCAACTCCACATCAACACGCCGTGCCAATGCCATCGCCTTCGACGTGAGGGAGAAGGGAAGGCCGGTACGCGAGGGCAATCCTATCACAGGAAAGAAGAAGCTCGACGAGAACGGCAAGGTAATCATGAAGCCCGGCACCCTGAAGGGAACAAAGGCCATCGGATGGTATATCGACGAATACGGCATCGCACAGGTGTCGATGAATATAACGAACATCAATGAAACCCCGCTCCACAAGGCATTCGACGAAGTATGCCGCTGCGCCCAGAACCGCGGACTGCGCGTTACCGGAACAGAGATTGTAGGTCTCGTACCTGAGCGTGCACTGCTTGAAGCCGGCAAGTACTTCCTTGAGAAGCAGCAGCGTTCTGCCGGTATCCCCAAGGAGGATATCATCAAGATTGCCATCAAGTCAATGGGACTCGAAGACCTGCGCCCGTTCAATCCGGAGGAGAAAGTCATCGAGTATCTGCTCGAGGCCGACAAGAAGGGCAAGAAGAAGCTCGTGGACCTCACGGTGAAAGGCTTTGCCGAGGAGACTTCAAGAGAGAGCCCTGCCCCTGGCGGCGGTTCGGTTTCCGCATATATGGGCGCACTGGGTGCATCGCTCGGCACGATGGTTGCCAACCTCTCAAGCCACAAGCCAGGCTGGGACGAGCGTTGGGAAGAGTTTGCCAAGTGGGCCGAGAAGGGCATTGAGCTCCAGGAAGAGCTGCTCCACCTCGTAGACGAGGACACCGAGGCATTCAACCGCATCATGGAAGCATTCGGCATGCCAAAGAACACAGATGAAGACAAGGCTCTGCGTTCTGAGGCTATACAGAAGGCCACACTCTTCGCAACAGAGGTGCCGCTGGAAACAATGAAGACCTCATTCAGGGTATTCGAGCTCTGCCGCCAGATGGTTGCCGAGGGCAATCCAAACAGCGTTTCGGATGCCGGCGTAGGTGCTTTGGCAGCCCGTGCAGCGGTTATCGGTGCAGGTATGAACGTGAAAATCAACGCCTCATCCCTCAAGGACCGCGAGAAGGCTGAAGCCCTCATCGCCGAAGCCAACGCCCTTGTGGAGAAGGCCAACGCCGAGGAGAAGGAAATCACAGCCACCGTTGAGCAGATGATAAGCAAATAATTCGTCCAATTACATAATTCATATCATTATGACAACAGAAGAATTCCAGAAAGAGATAAGAATCGGCATCCCCGACACACTGCCGGAGCCGATGCCGTATGACAAAGAGATAAACCACGCCCCGAAGCGCAAGGACATCCTCACTGCAGAGGAGAAGCGCCTCGCCCTGCGCAATGCCCTGCGCTATTTCCCGAAGCATCTGCACGAGCAGCTCGCTCCGGAATTCATGCAGGAACTGCATGAGTACGGCCGTATATATATGTACCGCTATCGTCCGCGCTACGAGATGCACGCCCGTCCGATAAACGAGTATCCTCACAAATCGGAGCAGGCTGCCGCCATCATGCTGATGATACAGAACAACCTTGACCCTGCCGTGGCTCAGCATCCACACGAGCTCATCATATACGGCGGCAACGGTGCCATATTCCAGAACTGGGCACAGTACCGTCTCGCCATGAAGTATCTCAGCGAGATGACCGACGAGCAGACTCTCGTGATGTATTCCGGCCATCCGATGGGCTTGTTCCCGTCACACAAGAACGCGCCGCGCGTTGTTGTCACCAACGGTATGGTCATACCTAACTATTCAAAGCCAGACGACTGGGAGCGCATGAACGCCCTCGGCGTGAGCCAGTACGGCCAGATGACCGCCGGCTCTTATATGTATATCGGTCCGCAGGGAATCGTGCACGGCACGACAATCACCGTGCTCAACGCTGCCCGCAAGCAGATGAAGAAGGAGGGCGAGCCTAACGATATCCACGGAATGCTCTTCATATCATCCGGACTCGGCGGTATGTCGGGCGCCCAGCCAAAGGCCGGCAACATTGCCGGAGTGGTCAGCGTGGTTGCCGAAATCAACCCTCTGGCTGCCGAGAAGCGCCACGCACAGGGTTGGGTGGACGAGCTCCACAACAATCTCGACGAACTCATCCCTGCCATCCGCAAGGCTGTTGCCGAGAAGCACACCGTGAGCATGGCATACGTGGGCAACGTGGTTGACCTGTGGGAGCGCCTTGCCGACGAGGATATCCACGTGGACCTCGGTTCCGACCAGACTTCGCTCCACAACCCGTGGGCAGGCGGCTACTATCCTGTGGGCGTATCGCTCGAGGAGTCGAAGCGCCTGATGGCAGAGGAGCCGGAGAAGTTCCGCGAGCTCGTGCAGGAGTCACTGCGCCGCCAGGTGGTAGCCATCAACCGCCTTACAGCCAAGGGCATGTACTTCTTCGACTATGGCAACGCTTTCCTTTTGCAGTCAAAGCGTGCCGGTGCCGACATCGTGTTGCCGGACGGCAAATTCCGCTATCCGTCATACGTGCAGGACATCATGGGCCCGATGTTCTTCGACTACGGCTTCGGTCCGTTCCGCTGGGTATGTACATCCGGCGACCCGAAGGACCTCGCCGTTACCGACCGCATCGCTGCGGAGGTAATGGAGGAAATCAAGGCACAGGCTCCTGAGGAAATCCAGGGCCAGATGGCAGACAACATCCACTGGATCCGCGAGGCTGGCAAGAACCATCTCGTTGTGGGTTCACAGGCCCGCATCCTCTATGCCGACTGCGAGGGAAGAACCAAGATAGCACTGGCCTTCAACGAGGCAATCAAGCGCGGCGAGATAAGCAAGCCGATAGTATTGGGCCGCGACCACCACGACGTGTCGGGCACCGACTCTCCGTTCCGTGAGACGAGCAACATCTACGACGGCTCGCAGTTCTGCGCCGACATGGCTGTGCAGAACGTCATCGGCGACTCCTTCCGCGGCGCCACATGGGTATCCATCCACAACGGCGGCGGCGTAGGCTGGGGCGAAGTCATCAACGGCGGCTTCGGCATGGTAATCAGCGGCGACGAGGATTCCGCACGCCACATCAGCGAAATGCTCTTCTGGGACGTGAACAACGGTATCGCACGCCGCAGCTGGGCACGCAACAGCGGATCAATGAGCAGCATTGAGCGCGAGATGCTCCGCACGCCGGGCTTCACCGTCACGATGCCGAACCTGGTGGACGACGAACTTATCAACAGATTCTAAAACCTAAACAATTTCAAGCAACAATGATACACAAGATATCAGCAGAACATCTCACCATCGAACGCATCGGCGAGATTGTATACAAGGGTTACAAACTGGAGCTGAGCGATGACGCACGACATCGCATCACCCGCTGTCGTGAATACCTCGACAAGAAGATTGCCGAGACAACAAAGCCGGTATACGGCGTGACAACGGGTTTCGGATCGCTGTGCAACGTGTCGGTTGATGCCGACCAGCTGGCACAGCTGCAGATCAACCTCATGATGTCGCATGCCTGCGGCGTGGGCGAACGCGTGCCGAACGACATCGTCAAGATGATGATGCTCCTCAAGATACAGTCGCTGAGCTACGGCTATTCGGGCAGCAAGCTCGACACCGTGGAGCGCCTCGTTGATTTCTTCAACAACGACGTTTACCCTGTGGTTTACATGCAGGGCTCGCTCGGCGCATCCGGCGACCTCGTTCCGCTTGCCCACATGTCATTGCCTCTCGTAGGTCTGGGCGAAGTGGAATACAAGGGCAAGGTTATCAGCGGAGCCGAAGTGCTGAAAATCCACGGATGGGAGCCTATCCAGCTCGCATCCAAGGAGGGACTCGCACTGCTCAACGGAACGCAGAACATGAGCGCCTTCGCCGTATGGTCACTGCTCAAGGCACAGAAGCTGAGCGACTGGGCCGACAGAATCGGAGCTATGTCGCTCGATGCATACTACGGACTGCTTTCTCCATTCACAAAGGCAGTACACGTGGTGCGTCCGCACAAGGGACAGCTTGACACTGCCGCCCATATGCTGGAACTTCTGGAGGGCAGCGAGATTGCCGCAGTGCCGAAGGACTACGTGCAGGACCCGTATTCATTCCGCTGCATCCCGCAGGTACACGGTGCATCGAAGGACACGATAGCATACGTGAAGTCGGTCATCGACACCGAAATCAACTCCGCCACCGACAACCCTACGGTTTGTCCTGACGAAGACCTCATCATCTCTGCCGGCAACTTCCACGGCGAGCCTATCGCCCAGCCGATGGACTTCCTCTCCATCGCATTGAGCGAACTCGCCAACATCTCCGAGCGCCGCATCTACAAGCTCATTTCGGGCACACGCGGTCTGCCGAGCTTCCTCGTTGCCAAGCCGGGTCTGAACAGCGGATTCATGATTGCACAGTATACCGCCGCCTCAGTGGTAAGCCTCAACAAGAGCCTCGCCACACCGTCGTCGGTAGACAGCATCCCGTCATCACAGGGTCAGGAAGACCACGTGAGCATGGGTGCCAACGCTGCCATCAAGCTTTATAAGATTGTACTCAACGTGGAGCGCGTGCTCGCCATCGAGCTGTTCAATGCAGCCCAGGCTCTGGAGTTCCGCCGTCCGCTCAAGTCCTCGCCGGCCATCGAGAAGCTGTTTGAGGAATACCGCAAGGTGGTTCCGTTCATCGTGAACGACGAGGTGATGTATCCTCACATCCAGCACTCTATCGAGTTCCTGAGAAAGTAATCCACAATACGAAACATCAGGGTGTGCCGCCGGCCTTGCATCTGAAAGGCTTACGAGGCACACCCTCTTTTTTTATTCAATCCAGACATGAGACTTCTTATAACAAACATCGGCATCCTTGCCGGTATAGACAACCACAGGAAACTGCGCCTCTCGGGCAAAGAGATGTCGCAGTTCGAAACCCTCACCGACGCCTGGCTGCTCGTTGAAGACGGACGCTTCAGCAAATGGGGCTGCATGGCAGCAATGCCAGCCGAAGGCATCAGCGCCGACCAGACTGTGGACGCACAGGGCGGATGCGTGATGCCGTCGTGGTGCGACCCTCACACACATATAGTATATGCAGGAAGCCGCGAAGGCGAGTTCGTGGACAAGATACGCGGACTGAGCTACGCTGAAATAGCCAAGCGCGGAGGAGGAATCCTCAACTCAGCCGACCTGCTCCATACCTTCAGCGAAGACGAGCTCTACCGCGAGGCCATGCACCGCGCCGAGGAGATTATGCGCAAGGGAACGGGATGCGTGGAGATAAAGAGCGGATACGGACTCACCACCGAAGACGAGCTGAAGATGCTGCGCGTGATACGCCGCATAAAGGAGAGTACACCGCTGCGCATCAAGTCAACATTCCTCGGAGCGCACGCCGTGGGCAGAGGATACACGCAGGCTGACTATGTGGACCTCGTGGTGAACGAGATGATACCCGAGGTGGGCAGGGAGAAGCTTGCCGACTTCGTGGACGTGTTCTGCGACGAGGGATTCTTCACCCCAGCCGAAACGGAGCGCATCCTTGAGGCTGCCGCAAAATGGGGCATGAAGCCCAAGATTCATGCCGACGAACTGGCTTCGTCGGGCGGGGTGGAAGTAGGAGCCAGACACGGCGCCCTCTCCGTGGACCATCTCGAGAGCATGACCGTGGAGGAAATAGAACTGCTGCGCGGCACTGAGACGATGCCCACCGTACTGCCCGGCACATCATTCTTCCTCAATCTGCCGTACGGCAAGGCGCGGCAGATGGTGGACAGCGGTCTCGCCGTGGCTGTGGCGAGCGACTATAACCCCGGCTCCACCCCATCGGGCGACATGAAGTTCATCGTTTCCCTCGCCTGCATCAAGCTCCGTCTGCTTCCGGCCGAGGCCCTCAATGCCGCCACAATCAACTCCGCCTGTGCCATGGGCGAGAGCCATGACTACGGCAGCATCGCCGCCGGCAAGGTGGCAAACTTCTTCATCACCGAGCCTATCCCATCCATCGACTACATCCCCTACGCCTACACATCCCCGATTGTAAGACGCGTATTCCTTTCGGGAAAGGAGCAGTAATAAGCTGATTGAACGGCATAAGAGCAACCGTTCACGCAATACAAGACAAAACGGCTAAAACGAGCACGACCCTACACCAACAAGGTTTCGCCCGTTTTAGCCGTTATGCGTAACGACAAAAATATCAGGCTATCACACCTATTATTATATAGTATACTCTGTTAGCGGAAAAACATGTTTTTTTCGTTAACAGAGCTTATATATCAAAAGATCACCACAACACTGATACACTTCATCAAAGATTTCACGACATCGTTTTTCACTCATCTTCATCCCTGTACCTACAGCGATGAAATCTTTCAGAGTCGGGAAGCCCGTTGAGTTGACCGATGTGGCGTGTTGCCCGTTATACCCTTCAGAACAGAGAGTAAGGTCATAAGCCGGGGCGAGATGCCATTCGAACTTGCCTGATTGGTTTCTTGAAACGAGGAAGCTGAAGTTTTTGCAGTGGTCATCCTTATTATCAGTAAGATAGTTGAACACCATCCTTCGATACATCTCTTCTACCTCCTCAGGCCTCTGAGTGAGGTAGCCTGTCAATGCCAACAAGTTCTTATAATCAAGAACAGGTTTGAAAAGTGAAAGGCATAGAAGGCCTCCCGCCGTAGCGACATGGATGCGTTCTCCTTCTTCCGTAAGGTCAAATCTGCGGGTGGCGAAATACTTGCCGTTTACAAGCTTTGTATCAGGGACGTCGATTCCGCATTTACGTGCAACGTCATTATAGTGTTTTTCCTGCACCCCTATGTCCTTTGGGTCGTATGTATGACGGAACTTCACAAGCCAGTGCCCTTCTTCATCGCTGAATATAGCCTTGGGACGGCATCCACCGCTATTACCACTGTTGTAGAGCAGTAGTCTTGCATCTGTATCCTGTTGCTCTTTGAGCACTTGAAGGGCCTTCTCTTGCAGAAGATCAAAGTCCTTGACTTCGCACTCATTTGCCAAAGCCGTCTCCGGCTCGTAACACAATGCCCCCATGCCTCCATTGCCGACGAAGCTCAACCTCTCGATGGCCGTAAGGGTTCTGTCATCAATCCCCTCACGAAGCAGCGTCTTATGAAGGAGATAACGACCATACCCATCCGGCAGACTGTCCTCGAAAATGCCGAAATTGCCGTAAAGCGGAGTTGGATTTGCAAGGAACAGTCCTGGCCTCAAAGGCAATTCCAAAGGTGATATGCTGAATCCTTCAGAAATCCATGCCGGATCATACTCAAACGCCAGACGTTTATCATCAGGAGTGAGTGAAATCAATCCAACTATCCTTCCATGATACTTTACTGTAAGCCTGTCTATCTTTCTCATACTTTGTGGGCTCTTGTTTTACCTGTATTCTTTCTTATCTGTGATAATTCTTCCATTGTAGAGTACTTCGGTTCCGAAAAGATATTCTTCACCTCAGATGTATATCCCATAGCCATGGCTATGCTGATGAGGTTCTTCAGAGAAACAAGCCCTTTCTGCTCAAACCTCACAATATTGCTTACGGCTACGCCAGACTTCTCTGCCACTTGTTCACGAGTAAGGTTTTTCTCAACACGTCGCTTGCGGAAATCTTCAGCCAAAGCTCTGGCAATGTCATCCGCATTGTCAAGTGTATAGCTCTCCAAAAGTGATAATATATTATTCATTACATCTGATTATAAAGTTATACTGATAAAATATTATTCGTTGTAAAGGTACAAAATTATTTTTATATACAATTCTTTTTTATGGAATTCTTTTGTTTTTATGGAATTGCCAGAATCAGAGTTCTATATAAATATAGGTATAAAGCTTTACCCCAAGCCAGCGGAAACTATAGAGAAAAGCCTTATGAAGAGGGAGAAAATTGGACGATATCGTGTCTTTTTTAACACAAAAGAGCGAATTTATACTACAAATTGTTTGTTGATAAGATAATATTTCGTACTTTTGCGATTGTTAATACACTGTTCACTTGCGGAATGTCGCAAAATACCAACAATAGACATCAAAAAAGGAGAGCCTATGAAACGATTAAACCAACTATTACTGATGATTCTGCTCGTCATTGCGGGCAGCAACGCGGCATACGCTGATGTCATGGAAAACTACACGATGAACTTTGACAGTCCGATTATTACAACCGAACCTAATTTCAAGGCGGCGCCGGGATGGGCGCACGTCGCGAGCAAATACACCTTCGGCATGTCATGGGACGGCGAAGACGTGTATCCCACATATACATACACTGCAACGGAAGGCCGCAACGGAACGGGAGCGCTGAAAGCGGGCACGCAGACAGCACTGACCCATCCCGACTACACGGAAAAGGGTTCAACGACCGACCTGCTCGTAACGCCGAAGCTCAACGGCAGGGCGAGCATATACGTGAAGAAGGCAACGGAATACGGCACGGTGAAGTTCTACAAAGCCACCAAGAGCACGTATTCCAACTCCTTCAACAGGGGCGCACTGATATCGGACGTTACGATTCCAGAGCTCTCCACCACGGAGTGGACCAGGATTGACCTTCCGGCGCAGGAGAATGCATACGTGGGAATCTATGGTTCCGACGTGTATTTCGATGATTTCGCGGCAGAATCGGCCGACATAATAATAAACAAGTCGCTGAAGCTGCAGAAAGTATTGATAAAGAGCAGCACCACGCCCGACTGCGACGCCGAGGGCAACGTGCCGTTCTCTTTCGAGGTTACACTGAAGAATATGGGCGACTGCGATCTGGCGCCCGGCGACGAGAACTATTCGCTCTCGCTGATAAACTATTCCAACAGCAATGCAGTGCTCTACACGACGCCTATCGCCGAGGCTCTTGCAATGGGCGAGACAAAGACACTGATGTTTGAGGGAACGATAAAGAAGTCGGAACTCATAGTAAAAGCCAACACCGACAGGGCGAGGGTGGACGTGAAGGAGAACATATCGAACACTTCGGAATACGGCGGATGGCTCACCCCTATAGCCTACGAGCCGAAGATGGTGGTGAAGCAGGGAACGACGAAGATTGCCGGAGGCGAGAAATACGCATGGGGCAAGGTGAACGCACCAACGGCGAAAGCCTTCACCATAGAGAACACGGGAGCCGCACCGCTCAACGTGACGGCAATAACGCTGCCCAAGGGATTCTCGGCCGACGTGGAGACGCCGGCCACAGTGGCTCCGCACGAGGCGAAACCGCTCAACATATCGCTCAGCACCACCACGCCGGGCGACTACTCCGGCGACGTGACCATCTCTGCCGAAGACTTCGCCCCGCTGACCATAAGCGTTTCGGGCACGATGCTCGACACCGAGAAATTCTACGTATCGTTTGAGGACAACAAGCTGCCCGCCGGTTCATACGTGGAGAGCAGCGACTGGTTGCTGGCAAAGACAGGTATGGCCGCCAAGGGCAATGCCTATTTCCTGAAGAACAAATCACAGAACAAGGACGACAAGTTCGTCACCCCACTGCTCAACGTAGCTGAGGGCGAAAAGCTCAGCGTGGACGTGGCGAGGGGATATTACACCTCGACGGGCGAGGGATGCTACCTCAACGTGTATTATTCTGACGACCGCGAGAACTGGACCCTGGCACGCAAGATTACGGCAACGGAGATGAGCGGCGAGAAGGAAGGCACATACGGTCACTACGAGGGCAAGCTCTCCACATTCGACATAACAGGCATACCAGCCGGAAACCATTACATCGGCTTCGGCGCAGGATATGTATTCATCGACAATATCTACGGATTCAAGTTGCAGCCGGTGGCACACGACTGGAAGATTTCCGACAGCAACATTCCGGCCAACGGCACGGTGAACAACAAATACACCGCCACGGCTTCATTATACAACATCAATGCCGCCGACGAAGAGGCCGGCTCATACACGGCAACGCTCTATCTGAACGACGAGGCTGTGGTTACAGCCGAGGCAGGAAAGCTGTCGGCAGGCAACGACTCCACATTCGTATTCACATTCACGCCCCACGAGACCGGGACGTATCAGGCATACATAGAATTCAAGGCCACTGCCGACGGACACACGGCAAAGACCGCCACGGCGGAGGTGAAGATAGGCGAAGAGCTTGCATCGAAGACCATCCAGGTGGGCAACGGAACCGCCACGAACTACAACACACCTATCAACTGGTGGAGCGCCGACAATTCGCTTGGCGGACAGAGCGACATTCTCTACAAGGCTGCCATGCTGCAGGAATACGGACTGAAAGAGGGCGAGAGAATCACATCCGTAACCTATACCGGAAAGGCATTGACGAGCAAGGACTTTACCTCGTTGTCGCTTGATGCCTACGTGGGGATGGTTGACGGCACGGGATATACGAACAACGACAAGACAGACGGTCTGCAGCATATCTCCCTGATAAACAAGGAGGCATTCTCCGTGAAGCAGGACGAGGAATACACCACCACGATAACGTTCAACGAACCGCTCGTATGGGACGGCAGTACATCATTGCGCGTATATACCGACATAACTTCAAACGGCAACCGCGAATACGCAAAGATAAACTATCCGCTGGATGCCACATACAAGACGGCAGGCTACAAGACGGGCAGCGCTTCAAGCTTCAGCAATGCCAACACGCCTATCGCATACATCGGCGTGGAGATTGATCCGATGACCGTTTCGGGCAGCGTGACGAGCAAGGGCAACGCCGTGGCTGGAGCCAAGATAATGCTGACAAGCGGTGACGTGCTCTACTCCAGTTCTACTGCCGAGGACGGCACTTACTCCATCAACGTGATACAGACCGGCAGGAAATACAAGATGCAGGTGACTGCCGAGGGCTACGTGGACTATGAAGAGACTGACTCCGTGGACGTCTCGGCAGGAGCTGTAAAGAACATCGAACTGACTAAGGCCACCGTGAAGGTAGACGGTAAGGTGGTATACAAGGAGGCCGGTCTGGCTGGCGCCACAGTGACTCTCTCCGAAGGCGAGACCGTGGCATACAGCACTACTACAGGTGAGGCAGGAGAATACACATTCGACGCAGTGGAGCCGGGCAAGGCTTACACCGTGAAGGTGACATCAGAGAAGTTCAATGCCTACACAGCAGAGGCTCCAGTACAGATTGACGAGGCAAAGACTCTCGACGACATCGTGATGACGAAGCCTGACTTCAAGGTTTACGGCGTTGCCAAGTGGGGCGAGACTCCGCTTGAGGGCGTAGAGGTGAAGATGGCCGGCGACGGACTGGAAAGCATCACCGCCACCACCGACGCAGAAGGTAAGTATGAGCTGACGGGCGTTAAGGCTGACGAGGCTTACACGCTGACCGCCGAGGACAAGACGGGCGAGTTCAAGGCTGTGGAGAGCCAGGAGGTCAACTCCGACGTTGACACGGAGAAGAACTTCGCATTCAGCATCATCCCGATAAGCGTCTCCATCGACAAGACGGGCGTTAAGCCATTCAGCTACAAGCGCGCACTCGACTTCTCCGGCACTGCCGTGAAGGCTTACGTGGTTAAGAAGGTGAACAGGAACTACACCGAGCTGACGGAAATCCAGAAGGTACCTGCCGGCTGCGGAGTAATCCTCAAGGCTGATGCCGACGAATACTCAGTGACTCCTGTAGAGAAGGCTGACGCCGTGGAGGGCAACCTGCTCGTGGGCACTGTGGACAA
>ULRN01012134.1_pt1 | contig 15724 bp, 7 predicted proteins | sample 1955461 | NCBI WGS metagenome assembly ULRN01 (sample SAMEA4835683, study PRJEB28245) | human gut metagenome | biome: gut microbiome; material: fecal sample | place: Denmark | collected 2008 | reverse complement strand
GGCCATTCGTCAAACAAACGAAAGTCCATGCCGGCACGATCGCGCACGTCAATACCGGTAAGGTCGAGAATCAGAGGATTGCCGAGCAGTGCGTTCTGTGCAGGAACTCCGAAGGAAAGACGCGCCTGGCCGTACGCGTCGCCAACCTCGTAATAGCCCTGTTCGTAGCAGTAGCCCGAGGGCTCGCCGGCCGGACGTGGCGAGATCATATTCATGAATTCGAACCCGGCGTCGATGATGTACACGCGGGCCGGATCCGTGCCTGTGGTTTCAATATCAATGCCCATCACCGTGTCGAGGTCACGTCCAGGGAGGTAGGCGTCACGCCAATCCGACTTTTTGTAATCCGCCAAACGTCGAGCCTGCGCGTCCTCCGCCGAGTCAGCGGAACTTCCAAAAGAGCCAAAAGAACCGCTTGAACCCTTGCCAGTAGAGTCAAGGGCCCCATAATCGAACACGCGCGAACCTCCCGGACTCGTCACCCCGCTCAAGTTCGCGCGCGACATGGCGTAATCGCTGGCACGCTTCTGTTCACGTTCTGCGACACGACGTTCGGCACGGCCATTGACGATCTGTGCGGTGCGATCCTGAATATTGTCGAGGTTCACACGGTTGTCCGCTCCAGCAACAGGCTGCAGCACGGGAACCGTCACTCGTTCCCGGCGTTCTTCGGCAATGGTCCACAAGCCCATCGCAACGCCAATTCGACGCAACATGGCGATTTCGTCGCACAACCGACGGTTCGCATATGCGAGCGCACGAGGCAAACGGTAAGAAGCGATCAAACGGTCGAAATCCGTCATGAAAGCGGTGTTACATTGCGCGATGATGGATTCGAGACGGTCGCGTACCGCCAGATCCTTTTTCAGCAGATTATGCAGCTGCTGGGCGGATAATACCGAATCCTGCATGGAATCCGTTGTCTCCGGAGTCGGCAAAAGCGCGGTATCGGCGGCGTTCAATACGGCAATCAGGTCAATGCTTTGGCTTTGCGCGGCTCCAATGCCGTGTTCCAAGTCGAGGGATGCGACCCACTGCCAGTCGATAAGCTGGTTGTCGGCGTTTTTCGGCATTGATGCCGACCATTGGTTGATGTCTTGCTTGGCTTCAGTAAGCCAGGAACGGCCCGTCTTTGCTTCGTTCATACTTTGCATGGTAGCCGAGAGGGGGCGCAGTACACGTCGACGCCCATGAAAAACATACTGCTTCTCGGATAGCGCAATCTCCTTTTTTTCAAGATTCGAAAGCGTATCTTTAATTCGTTTATTCCGCTAAATTCAATACAGAAAAGAAATTAATGTTGCAAAAAACGATTATGTTCACAAAAAATACCATGCTTGACTGTGTCCATGCACGTTGCGCACGTAGTACGACGTCACGTACGAAATCGTTTCGCCATGATGATGACGCAGATGGTGCTGAAAATATCACGCGATATAACGCTGTGAAAAATAATCTTGCGAAATGCAAACATGGTTACCTACATACGTGCGTGTGCCGTGGGGAATGCGATGCGTGCGCACATCGCACGGGATATACGAACGATGGCATGACGAAAGAATGATGGTATGACAAAAAAGGGAGAGGCTCGTAGGCCTCTCCCCCTGCTGGGTATTCACGGATTTCCGCAACGATCGGATTCGTAACAACCGGATCCCGTGTTGATTGGATTCCACAACGCCTTTGCCGCACATTATGCGCTTACAGCGGCGCTTACCCCCTGGTTTACAGTTCGAATCCGAGTTCGGCTGCGGCTTCGTTAGGAACCGGATCGTCGCACCAGAAATCCTCAAGATTCTCGTTGGTGGCGAGGCTGCGGATTTCCGCCTTGTCGATATACAGTTCACCGCTTAAATGGTCAGTTTCGTGCTGGAAGATGCGGGCCGGCCAGCCGTGCAGATGCTCCTCGTGCTGTTTGCCGTCTTCATCTTGCCAGCGGGCTGTAATGTCGAGCCAGCGTTTGCGTACCGCCTGATAGCCGTCGAAACTCAGGCAGCCTTCGTAGAAGCTTCGGGTTTCGGTGCCGATCGGCTCATAGCTGGGGTTGATGATGACATGGAACGGGAATTCAGCCGCTTCACGCGGATCATCGTCATCGTCGTCACGCACATGGTCTTCCACCACGGCGAGGGCCAGTCCAAGACCGATCTGGGTTGCGGCAAGGCCTACGCCCGGCGCTTCGATCATGGTGACGCGCATGGTCTCGATGAGTTTGTCGAGCGTTTTGCGGCTCAGCTGGCCTTCGTAGGCTGCGGTCTGCTGACGTAGCACCGGTTCGCCTGCCTGCACGATGGGGAGCAGTTGTTCCTTGCCGCCGGTTTTGATGAGTTTTTCAACCTCGCGGTTGAGTTCGAGGTTGACTTTCGAGTTGCGTCCAAACATGGGTTTCCTTCGCATATTGGTTCGGGATTTTGGATTGCCGAATGATGTGTATCGGCAGTTTGGTTACAGGGCAAGTTCTTCGGCTACGACTTTGGCGAGACGGTCGCAGACCTCGTCGGCCTGCTGTTGGGTTTCCGCTTCGGCCATGACGCGCACGAGCGGTTCGGTGCCGGATGGTCGCAATAGCACGCGACCGGTGTCGCCGAGCATTTTCTCTTCGTGTTCGACGGCCGCCTGCACTTTGGCATTGGTTTTGGCCGCGAGCTTGTCGACGTTCGGCACGTTGATGAGGGTTTGCGGCAGTTGCGGGAAGTCGGATGCGAGTTCTTTGAGGCTTTTGCCGGAGTTGACCACTTCGTTGCATAGGGTCAATGCGGTGAGGGTGCCGTCGCCGGTGGTGGCGAATTCGCGGTTGATCACGTGTCCGGACTGTTCGCCGCCGAGCGAATAGTCGCCGCGCAGCATTTCCTCAAGCACGTAACGGTCACCCACGCCGGTTTGCACGGTTTTGATGCCCATGGAACGCAGGGCGAGTTTCAGGCCGAGGTTGCTCATCACGGTTACCACGAGGGTGTCGTGGTTGAGCTTGCCCGCATTCTTCTTGGCACGCGCAAGAATGCCCATGATTTGATCGCCGTTGACCATGGTGCCGTCTTCATCTACGGCGAGGCAACGGTCGGCGTCACCGTCGAAGGCCACACCCAGATCGGCTCCGGAGGCCTTGACCATGGCCTGCAGCTGTTCGGGGTGTGTGGATCCGGCGTTCTTGTTGATGTTGTAGCCGTCTGGCGAAGCGTTGATCACGATCACGTCTGCACCGGCGCGGCGCAACGCTTCCGGCGCGACCACGGAGGTGGCGCCGTTGGCGCAGTCGGCCACGACTTTCAGTCCTTTCAGCGGTGTCGGCTGGGACTTGTCAGGCCCAAGGGGGGCGATGGTGGACACCAGATGGTCGATATACAGGTTGGTTGCGGTTGCCGTGTCGTGGCTGATGCGGCCCACACCGGCACCGGTCGGACGTTCCCAATCCTGGCCGAGCACACTTTCGATTTCGTCTTCTTTGGTATCAGGCAGTTTGAAACCGCCACGTGCGAAGAATTTGATGCCGTTGTCGGGCATGGGATTATGGGATGCGGAAATCACGGCACCCATTTCCACATTCAGCACGGAAGTCAGGTATGCGACACCCGGAGTTGGAATAATGCCCGCGTCGATCACGTCAAATCCGCCTGCGGACATGCCTGCGGACAGTGCCGCTGCAAGAAAATCGCCGGAAACGCGAGTATCGCGGCCGACCAGTGCACGGCGACGACCGTCGAATTCGCTTTTGTCTCCGTCATCGCCAAGCACGCGCACCGCAGCATCGCCCAAATCCAACGCAAGCTGTGCGGTCAAAGCCCTATTCGCCAATCCTCGAACACCGTCTGTTCCGAACATACGTGGCATGAGTCTCAAGTCCTCGCTATCTCAAGTTATATTGCCGTGTACCATCGTACTCAACGGGTTCACCATTCAACGAAATAGTCGACAGCATGTTGCGATACCTGCAAATCACAGTATGCGATGTCAGGCGAACCGCAGTATGCAATGTCGTGAGATTTCCACAATCTCAAGTTTCTTGCAATCTCACTCCCATTCTCCGATTCCGACCGACTGGGCCATTATGGGCCCGAAAGACCCACTGTCCATAACAGTTATGGGACCGGCTTTTGTTCGGGATGGCTTGTCTGGAAGCAAACAAGCCCGGACTGGCAGCGAGATAAGTCACGCCGTCAGTCCGGGCTTGTGATGCAATATCACAGAGTGATATCAGATGCAGTTACCAAAAGTAGCTACCAAAAACAACTACTGCAGTGGTGTCAGGAACGGCATCAGAGGGACGCGTTGAAATCGCGCACCTTGAGCGTGCGATGCGACGATTCAACATTGCCGCGCACAATGCGCTGCAACGCGTTGTCGGCGTCCGCATGCGAAGCCAGCCAAGCATCACCGAGATCCACCAGCGTGGCCGGATCGGCATAGCTCGGGTACAGGCCTTCCAGCAGAGCCTCAGCCATGTGGAAGGTCTTGTTCTTCCAAATCCAGTCAGCAACCTCGAAATACTTGGCCGCATACGGTTCAGCCAAGTCGGCACGTGGAGTGGATGCGAAGCCGCGGGCCACGGATTCCAACTGCATGTTGGTCAGCTCGTCGTTGTGCAAAGCCTCGTTCCAAGCCCATTCCTTGGCTTCCGCAATGCCTGCGACCGCACGTGCACCCAATGCGAACTCACGGTTCTCAGTGGTTTCGCGCTTGGCAAGTTCCGCGTCGATGTCGCTCTGGCCAATGGCGTTGATCGTGCTCAACGCGTTGATGATGGTCCAACGGAAATTATTGTCAATCTCCAAGCCGTCAAGCTTCACGGAACCATCGAGCAGACCCTTCGCATTCGCTTCGAACGCAGCATCGCCCGGCTCACCATAACCCAAGTAAGCGGTGATCAGCTGGAACTGCTCGTCGGAACCGGCTTCGGCAGCCTGAGCCAGCTTGAACAGTTCGGCAGCCACATGCTCCACCACTTCGGCACGGTCGGCCGGAGCGGTGTAATGCCATGCGGTGGTGCTGACCTGCGCCAAAGCGTAACGGAACGTGGTGGACTCATGTTCCGTGGCGAGCGCAGCCAAAGAGGTTTCGATGAACTGCTTTGCCGGCAATTCGCCGTCACGAGTCATATCCCAGAATGCAAGCCAAATCACGGAACGAGCCAGCGCATCGTCGAAACGATACAGGTTCTCTGCAGCGAACTTGAGGCTCTTCTCATCGAAGCGCAGCTTCGTGTATGTCAAATCGTCGTCATTCACCAAAATCAGCGCCGGACGTGCCTTGCCGGCAGCCGCTTCGACAATCGTCAGTTCGCCGTCAACATCAAGTTCGAACTGGTCGGTACGCACGATCTTGCCGGTCTCCGGATCCTCATTGTAGAAGCCGACAGCCAGACGATGTGCACGCAGCACCGGATGTTCAGCCGAAGCGGACTGGCGCAACGCAAGCTGCCGAATCGTACCATCCTCGTTTTCCTCAACTTCGGTAGCGATGGTGTTGATGCCGGACTGTTCAAGCCACTGGGCGCTCCACGCCTTGAGATCGCGGCCGGACGTCAGCTCGAGTTCAGCCAGCAGATCGGCGAGCGTAGCGTTGGAGTACGCATGCTTGTCCAAATAGTTGTTGATGCCCTTGAAGAACTTCTCACGACCCACATAGAACACGAGCTGCTTCAGCACGGAAGCACCCTTGGCATAGGTGATGCCGTCGAAGTTGACATACGTGTCGTTCAGATCGTTGATCGGCGCGACGATCGGGTGGGTGGTGCTCAGCTGATCCTGGCGTAGTGCCCAGCTCTTCTCGCCGGAGCTGAACGTGGCCCAAGCGTCCTTCCATTCCGTGGCTTCGGCAGTGGCAAGGGTGGATGTGAACTCAGCGAAAGACTCGTTAAGCCACAGGTCGTTCCACCACTTCATGGTCACGTAATCGCCGAACCACATGTGTGCAAGCTCGTGTAGCACGGTGACGACACGGCGCTCGGCATACGCGTCGGTGACCTTCGATTCGAACACGTACTGGTCGCGGATAGTGACCATGCCAATGTTCTCCATAGCGCCGGCATTGTATTCCGGCACGTAAATCTGGTCGTACTTGGCGTACGGATACGGCACGCCCCAAGTCTTCGCATAGAAGGCAAAACCCTTCTTGGTGATGTCGAACAGGTAGTCGACATCCTTGGCGAACGCTTCGGCGAGCGCCTGACGGCAGTACATGGCCATCGGCACGGTGCGGCCGTCTTCGTTGGCGTATTCGGTATGCCATTCGGCGTATGGGCCTGCGCAGATGGCGGTGAGATAGGAGCTCATGGTCGGCGTGGATTCAAACACCCACAGTTTGGTGGTTTCGGCTTCGTGCGTGCCGAGCGTGCCGTCTTCGGTAACGGTTTCGTTGTCGGTCACGGATGCGGCAGGCATGTTGGAGGTGACGATCCATGACTTGGCCGCAAGCACGGAGAAGTCGAACACGGCCTTGATGTCAGGCTGGTCGAACACGGCGTACACGCGACGGGCATCCGGCACTTCGAACTGGGAGTACAGATAGATGTTGCCGTCGGACGGGTCGACGCTGCGGTGCAAGCCTTCACCGGTGTTGGAATACTGGCACAGCGCCTTGACGGTCACTTCGTTGTGCGCTTCGAGGTTCTTCAGTTCGATACGGCTGTCGGCGAACGCTTCGGCCGGATCGAGAGTTGCGCCGTTGAGCACGATTTCGCTCACTTCGGTGGCGATCAGGTCGAGGAAGCTGGTAGCCCCCGGCTCAGCGTCGAACGTGATGGTGGTTTCAGAACCGAAATTTTTGGCTCCACGGGTCAGGTCAAGTTTGACCGTGTAATGAACCGGTGCTGCGATAACGCTTTTACGTTCTTCCGCTTCGATTCGGGTGAGATTTGCTCCTGGCATGTCACTCCTTTTTATTGGGAAATTCCTATTTGTGGAATAGGAGACGGCGCAACCGATTGTGCCGGTTACGCCGTCCTTCTTTTGATTATGTAATCAACAATTATTGACGATCTGTCGATATTTCAATATTATTTCAATATTAATTTCGCCGAAATCAGCGATATTGCGAAAAATATTGACTATCTGTCGATTCATCATTGCGCCGCGTTCAATCCCATCGCTTCGTCAACATCCTGCGCAATATCGGCAACGACCGGAACGATCATCGGCTTGCGATGCAGCTGACGTGCGACCCAGCTACCCAACGTACGACGCATGATCTGCTGAAGCTTGTACGTATCGCGCGTACCAGTCATCATCGCATCCTGCAATTGCTCGACGATCTGATGACGGACCTTGTCGAATTCGCTTTCGTCTTCGGCAACCGCGTTGAGATAGATCTTCGGACCTGCGACAACGTCAGCGGTTTCCGTATCGACAACGACGAAGCTCGACACGAAACCTTCCGTGCCTAGAATACGACGCTTCTCAAGCTCTTCCTCGGTAAGTTCGCCAACGGAATCGCCGTCAACGTACACGTAACCGCATGGCACGGAACCGACAACAGCAGCCTGGCCGTGGTACAAATCGACCACGTCGCCATCTTCAGCGAGCACCACATTCTGCGGATCGACACCCGTCTTAACCGCAATCATGCCGTTCGCCACCAAATGGCGGTTCTCACCATGAATCGGCATGGCGCACTTCGGCTTGACGATGTTGTACATGTACAGCAGTTCGCCCTCATTGCAGTGGCCGGACACATGCACGGCGGCATTGTCTCGATTGACCACGCGGGCACCAAGCTGCACCAGCTTGTTGATGATCTTGTACACGCCATGCTCGTTGCCTGGAATCAGGGAGCTCGCAAGAATGACCGTGTCGAATTCGTTGATGGTGATGTCGCGATGGTTGCCGTCGGCGATGCGGCCAAGTGCGGCCATCGGTTCGCCTTGGGAACCAGTGCACATGTAGACGAGCTTGTCATCCTGCACGTCATGAGCCTTCTTCAGATCGATGACCGTGTCTTCAGGAAGCCTCAAGTAGCCCAAATCCGCAGCAATGGACATGTTGCGAACCATGGAACGGCCCACGAACACCACCTTGCGGCCATACTTGTGAGCGGCGTCAACAACCTGCTGCACGCGGTGCACATGGCTGGAGAAGCTGGCCACAATGATCTTGCGCGTGGCCTGGGCGAATGCCTGATCAAGCGCTGGACCAATGGTGGTTTCCGGCTTGACGAAGCCTGGAACCTCAGCGTTGGTGGAATCCATCATCAGCAGATCCACGCCCTTTTCACCAAGCTTGCCGAACTCCACCAAATCGGTGATGCGATGGTCGAGCGGCAGCTGATCGAGCTTGATATCGCCGGTATCGATGAGGCTTCCGGCCGGAGTCTGCACGAACACAGCCAAAGCGTCCGGAATGGAATGCGTGACGTTCACAAACTCAAGATTGAACGGACCGACCTTCAGCTTGTCGCGTCCCTTGACCTCAACCAGTCGCGGATTGATGCGATGCTCCTTGCACTTGGCTTCGACGAAAGCCAACGTGAGCTTGGAACCGATCAGCGGAATATCAGGACGAAGCTTCAGCAGATACGGCACGCCACCGATATGATCCTCGTGGCCGTGGGTGAGCACCAGAGCATCGACCTTGTCGAGACGATCCTTGATGTAATGGAAGTCAGGCAGGATCAAATCAACGCCCGGCTGCTCCTCTTCAGGGAAAAGCACACCGCAGTCGATGAGCAGCAGATGGCCGTTGTATTCGACCACGTTCATGTTACGGCCGATTTCACCAAGACCGCCAAGGGGCACGATGCGCATGGAACCCTTGCGGTACTTCGGCGGAGCGATCAACACGTCATCCTGCTGGGGTGCGGTGGTCTGCGGGGCAAGACGGGAATTACGACGGTTGCCGGCAGAAGAGCTTGCCGCATTAGCACTCTTGGAGTTCCTAGAAGGCTTGGTGCCTTTCGCTTTCTTGACGTTCTTCGCACCCTTGGAGGAGCCACTACCATTGCCGCGGGAACCGCCACGACCAGAAGACTTCGTCCTCTTGGAAGTCGTTTCGGCCTTGTTGGCCTTCTCGGAGCTTACAGACTTCGCAGATTTCACATCCGCGGTCTGGGTGTTTTCAGTGCGCCTGGCAGCTTTGCTGCCGCGCTTGTGCGTAGTTACTGTTTTGGTTTCTTCTATAGCCATTTCCTAGTTGGATTTCTATTACTAATTGTCTCCGCCTGTGCGGAAACGAGGAATTCAGTAAGTTTGCCGTATTACGGCAAACGTATTACGGCAAACCGGTAGTCGCAATGCTTGCCGTAATCACCATTGCAAATCAGTGCCGTAAACATCGCTACTGCAGGTACGGCAATCATCGCAATAATCGCAATCACAGCAAGCCGGAAGCGCGCATGCCATCCTCCGCGCGCTTAATCTCAGCTTCGCCCGGACCGACGTTCGGCAAACGCATCGTCGTGGAATCGAGAACGCCACGCACCTTCAACGACGCCTTCGCCATAACAGCTTGGAAACCGTTGCCATTCATCGCTTCGACCAGCGGGGCAAGCTGCACGGCAATGCGCTGCGCCTCATGAATGTCGCCACTATCGAACGCAGCAGCCAAATCACGCATCGGACCGGATGCGACATGCGCGATCACGGAAATAATGCCGACCGCGCCAATCGAAAGGAACGGCAGGAACAGACCGTCATCGCCCGAATACCAAGTTAAACCGGTTTCCATACGCTTACGCACGGCACCCGCGATATCTCCGGTAGCGTCCTTGACCGCCTTGACATGATCAAGCTCAGCCAAACGGCGGTAGGTTTCCAACTGAATGTGCAAACCGGTACGGCCAGGCACATCGTAAACGATAATCGGCTTGTCGGCGGAATCATTGACCGCCTTGTAGTGACGGAACACGCCTTCCTGCGACGGGCGCGAATAGTACGGAGCGACCACAAGCACCGCATCGGCGCCCGCCTCCTGGGTCTGCTCCACCATGCGCACGGTGTGGGCGGTATCATTGGAACCCGCGCCGGAGATGACCGGCACGTCCACGACCTCCTTGACCGCTTGTACCAGCTCGACCTTCTCCTCCATGTGGGTGGTGGGAGACTCGCCAGTGGTGCCATTGACCACAAGGCCATCAGCACCATCGGCAACAAGCTGCTTCGCAAGCTTCTGTGCGGCCTCAAAATCAACGGAACCATCGGCCTTCATGGGGGTGACCATGGCCGGAAGAATACGTCCGAAAGGAGCAGGATCAAGAAGATGCATAGTACCGTCAGTCATGGTACCAACGGTACTTCCCGCCACGGACGCCGAAGCGTCCGAGTTCGTAACCATGTCGCAATATGAACTACCTCCCCGAGACCAAAATCCCCCAGCAAGTGGAAGAATCGGTACGCTTAGCCGCATACTCAGGTGGATTCACGCCAAATGACTTCACGATTTTGATCTGGTGACCGCACGATTTCGGAATATCGCATGATTTTGATTTCCTGACCGCACGACACTCCAAAACAGTGCGGTCACCAAGAGGGAAAAGTACGGCCACCAGAACAAACTCAGGCAAGGTATTGGGTGGGGTTCTGTTCGAACTTGGCGGCGCAGCCCGGGTTGCAGAAGTAGTAGGTGGTGCCGTTGTACTCGCGGGTAGCTGCAGCGGCGGCCGGATCGACGCTCATGCCGCAGACCGGATCCTTGGCGAGCACGCTCTGGTCGGCGCCGGCAGTGTGGCCGCAGCAGGAGTGCGCGCCGCCCATGCCTTCCATACCCTCGTGCATACCTTCCTTCTTGCCCTTGTGATCACTGAACAGTCCCATGATGAATCCTTTCTGACTATGGTTGTTGTGATTATTATCGTTCGGGTTCGGCTGGCGAACCTGATACGTCCTGTTTGCGGCACGCACCGCCTTGTCTGGATCGAACAGGCGCAGTCGGCTCGCATTCGTCACCACGCACAGCGACGAGAACGCCATGGCAGCGCCCGCGATCATCGGATTGAGCATCATGCCGGTGAACGGGTAGAGTACGCCCGCCGCAATGGAAATGCCGATGCTGTTGTAGCCAAGAGCGAATCCAAGATTCTGCGCGATATTGCGCATGGTGGCATGGGTCAGATCAAGCGCATGCACCAAACCCATCAGAGAGCCGTTCATCAATGTCACGTCCGCGGACTGGATCGCCACATCCGTACCCGTTCCAATGGCGAATCCCACATTCGCACGGGCAAGTGCAGGAGCATCGTTGATACCGTCGCCTACCATGGCCACCGTATAGCCTTGCGCCTGCAGTTTTGCGATTTCGTCCGCCTTGTTTTCCGGTCGCACTCCAGCGATCACGTTGCTGACGCCAACTTGATTTGCCACGGCATGTGCCGTTGTTTCGTTGTCTCCGGTGAGCATCACCACGTTGACGCCATGCGATTTCAAAGCTGCGATGGCCTGTTGTGAATCGGGTTTTACCGTGTCGGCAACGGCCACGATTCCCGCAAGCTCGCCGTCGACCGCTGCAAGCATCGGCGTTTTCCCTTCCGCCGACAGCCGTTCCATAGTCTCGATGATGTCATCGAGATCCTCGTTGCCGACGCTCGGCATGGCCACGTCAAGATCGTCGATCAGATCGGTATTGCCAACAGCGATACTATGTGACGCGACGTGCGCAGTGACTCCCTGCCCGGAAATCGCACGGAATTGCGTTGCCTCGCCTAACGTAAGATGCTTTTCTTGCGCTCCGGCAACAATCGCGGCGGCAAGAGGATGTTCGGAATCCCGTTCGGCACTGGCTGTGATCGCCAGCAAATCATCTGGCATTTCACGCCATTTTCCAAGCGGAAGCACGTCGGTCAACGACGGTTTACCAGCGGTGATCGTACCTGTTTTGTCAAGCACGACAGCATTGATTTTGCCGCACGTCTCCAACGCTTCGGCGGAACGAATCAGCACACCCATTTGCGCGGCGCGACCGGTCGAAACCGTTACGGAAAGCGGTGTGGCAAGACCCAATGCACACGGGCATGCAATCAGAAGCACCGAAACCGCCGCCACCAGCGCATGCACCACGCGCGGTTCCGGCCCAAACGCAAACCACAGTGCGCACGACCACACGGCGATCAGCACCACAATCGGCACGAAAATACCGGAAATCTTATCCGCCAGGCGCTGTACCGGAGCTTTGGAACTTTGCGCGGATTGCACCAATCCAATGATCTGCGCGAGCACCGTGTCTTTGCCGACTTTTGTGGCACGATACCGCAACGATCCGGTACCGTTGATCGTGGCACCGGTCACATTGCCGCCAGCCTGCTTCAGCACCGGCATGGATTCGCCGGTGATCATGGATTCGTCGACAGACGATGAACCGGAAATAACCGTGCCGTCAACGGGAAGTTGTTCGCCCGGACGAATCGCAATAATATCTCCGACCAGCACCTGATCGACCGGAATTTCCTCTTCGATTTCATCACGCACCACGCGAGCGGTTTTCGGCTGCAGTTTCGCCAATGCACGCATGGATTCTCCCGTACCGACGCGAGCGCGCGCTTCAAGCAATTGCCCGACCAGCATCAGCGTGATGACCACACCAACCGCTTCAAAATACGGTTCTCGAGCATTCTCAGGCAGAATCTGAGGCACAAACGTGACCACACACGAGTAGGCAAACGCGAATACCGTACCCAAACTGACCAATGCGTTCATTTCCGGAGAACGGTGAATGATCGCAGCGAAACCGCTACGGAAAATCGGTAATGCGGCATAGCACATCACCGGCAGCATCAGTATGAACTGCGCCCAATTCGGCATCGGATACAGCATCAACATCGTAGAAGCGAATACCGGAATCGTAACGATGGCAGACACAATAAGCCGCGTGACCAATGCTCGCATTTCACGAGATGCGGAAGAATCATCTGAAGAACCAGCAGAAACAGAAGAAAAATCAGAAGAAGTATCAACGGATTCATACGATGTTTCATCAACCGCAGTCTGTTGCGATTGCATAGAAACATGAGATTCTGCATTATTCGGATTTTCTTCCGACACTGAATGCTCGTCCTGCATTGCAGCATGATGTTTTCCCGGCAACACACGCAACGTGCCATGCAGCATGTTCATACCGCACGCAAAACCGTACTCCCCCGGCCTATCAGGATGAATCGTCAAAGTCGTTGTACGGAAAGGAGGTAATGCAAGATCGACGCCGAAATCGGAGAACACTACGTGCGACGAGCATTCGCCGTCTTCTTTTCGATCGAAGATCAACCGCAAAGGCAAACCAGCCTCGGCTTCGATGACTGCCGGACTGTACCCGCCTTTGACTTCGACGACCGCCTCTTGCACGCCGTTGTCGACACGGGCGCGGAACGCTTTGCGCGGCGCGAAAAAGAACCACAAAACGGCTACCGTCACAGCCAATGCGACGATGATGGCAATCAGAGCCTGCATGTTTCACCGGTTTCCATATTGCATTCGTTTCGATTCGGACAGTCACACTGTATACCAGCACTTGAGCCGATTGCCAAGAGTCAGCGCACAGCTTTATTACGTAGGTATACGACAATATGCATAATCCCCAAATCGCCGATGCCTGGAATAAGCCAACATCAGCGGTTTGGGGACCATTTACCGTTCAACCGTAAGGATTTACAGGTCGAGGAAGTTGTCGAGGCCGACGGTCACACCCGGGTATGCACCAGTGGAGACCTTGCGGACGGCCAGCAGCACGCCCGGCATGAAGGAGATGCGGTCGAAGCTGTCGGCGCGAATGGTCAGCTGCTCGCCGTCGTTACCAAACAGGGCTTCCTCATGGGCATTGAGGCCACGCAGACGCACGGCGTGCACATGAATGCCGTCAACCACTTGGCCACGGGAACCGCCATCGGTTTCGGTGGCATCCGGAACAGGGCCAAGACCCGCTGCCTTACGAGCTGCGGCAATACCCTGCGCGGTATGGAATGCGGTGCCGGACGGAGCATCCACCTTGTTCGGGTGGTGCAGTTCAATCACTTCGGCGGATTCGAAGTACGGAGCCGCAACCTTGGCGAAATAGTCGGCAAGCACGGCGGAAATAGCGAAATTCGGCGCTATGAACACGCTCTGGCCCTCGCGAGGCGCGGCAGCGAGCGCGGCACGCACCTGATCGAGCTTCTCTTCGGTCCAACCGGTGGTGCCCACCACCACGTCAACACCTTGCGCCACGAGTGCGCGCACATTGTCAAGAGACACGCTCGGCACGGTGAACTCCACCACCACGTCAGTATTTTCGGAAGTAATTTGGCTCAGGTCGTCGCCAGCGTCAAGCGCGAGCGCCAGTTCGGTGTCGTCCGCGTTGTTCACAGCGTCGACCACGTGGGAACCCATGCGCCCTTTGGCGCCAACTACAGAAACCTTGATCATTGCAACTCCTTCAGGCGTTCTGGCTGCATCCATCTGTAACAGCTTTCTATGATTCCAACGAATCCAACAATAGAATACAATTGCCCGAACATAATCCTCACGATCATTTTCGGGCAATTTCTGGAATGCTTAATCCACATAGTATCTATGAATCACAGATCATCTATGAATGCTGTAAAACATTTCGACGCGTGATCACCCAGCCGATCAGGGCGAACGGGATCGAGGCGAGCACGAAAATCCACGGCAGCATAAGGCTCACGTCGGGTGTGGCGTGATCCAGTATGATACCGGTGATCATCGAGCCGAATGATGCGCCGACAGTTCCCGCAGTGCTCACCCAGGAAAGGCCTTCGGTCAACGACTCTTCAGGAACGGTTTCTTTCATCACGAGGTTGCCCGATGCGAACACCGGCGAAACAGCCAGACCGGTGAGAATTTCCACAATGCCTATTACGATCAGATTGCCTTGGCACAGGTGAATTACAAAGAAGCCGGCTGTGATCGCCGCAAGGAACATGATCATGTAACGCCAACGGGATCCTTTGAGCTCAAGCGTTCCGAAAACCAGCGCGCCCATACACGAACCGACCGCTAGCATCGCCAGCTGCACGCCGAGCACGGAATCAAGATGCAACGATTTCATGACGGCTGTCATAGACGTGTCGAATGCGGTGAAACTCATGTTGAATATGATGAAAACCAGCAGCAACGGAATCACGCCAGCATAAGTGAAAATGCTGCGTTTCTTGAGATTACCACTCGTCTTCAATTGCGCAATGGTCAGCCTGTTGCGCAGTGCGGAACCTGAATCGCCAGTATTGCTGGCATCGCCATCGATAGTCAATCGCACATCGGCATCGTCTAAAGAGGCCGAAACGACCTTGACTTCATGCACGACCGGCGGCTGCGTGTCTTTCAATGTGAAGAAAATGGTACCGCCAAGGGCGCAGGCAATCGTTGGCACGAACAACTGCGAAACAGGGTGCACTGAAGCTGCAAGGAACGCTGCGAGAATCGGTCCGAAAATGAATACGATTTCGTCAATGGCGGATTCCATGGCGTATGCGGTGTTCAATAGTTCGCCGTTGCCGGTGCGGTCGAGCACGTACGCCCAGCGGGTACGCACGAGTGCGCCGAACGAGAATTGCGTAAGACCCATCACCACGGCCAGCATGAACAGCAATGGAATCGGCACGCGCACCAGTGCGGCGAATGCGAAACCAAGCATGGTGATGATTTGCACAACAAGCACCATCGAACCGACCTTACGCTGGCCGAATCGGTCGAACAGTCGCGCGTACAGTGGCGTGACCGCTGCGGTGGCGAGCACATATGCGGCGCTCATCACGCCTGCGATCGTCCAATTGTCGTACAGGTGGTTGAGTGCGAGAATAATGCCGAGGCCCATCA
>ULRN01048985.1_pt1 | contig 15750 bp, 18 predicted proteins | sample 1955461 | NCBI WGS metagenome assembly ULRN01 (sample SAMEA4835683, study PRJEB28245) | human gut metagenome | biome: gut microbiome; material: fecal sample | place: Denmark | collected 2008 | reverse complement strand
CGCAATATGATCCGCGACAATAAGGTTCCGCAGATTGATGGAATCGTGTATTCATCTAATAAAGAAGAAATGCATTCGATGGATTTTGGTCTTCTGAATCTGTATAAAGAGGGGAGGATCACGGCGGAGACGGCTCTCTCCTATGCATCAAATCCGGAAATGCTGAAGAAAAAGCTATAGAGAAACATAACAGGAAGGGGCTGCGGTGAAGCAGTCTCTTCCTGTTTATCGTCAGTGTTTTAAGATTTAGTCAAGGGCTGCAATTGCTTCGATCACGATATCATACTGTTTTTTGACATCGGCGATCAAACCGTCAAGGTTGTCGTATTCCTGGCTGCGGAGCTTTTCGGTCAGAGCACTGCTGACATTGTAAAGTGCAGTAAATCCAAGGTTTACGGCAACACCTTTTAAGGTATGCATTGCACGAAATGCGGTTTTGTAGTCCTTTTTAGCCCAAGATTCTTCAAATAAAGCCATATTGTTGTCTTGCGGAAATTTGAGGACAAATTTGTGTATCATATTTTCATTCATAAACCGGTGAAGAATATCATTATAATCGCCACCAATTTTTACATAACATTCTTGAAGTGTCATTGTCTACAGTCCTTTCTGAACTTTTTTATCTTTGTGAAATCCGTATATTTTTGCCCCCAACATTTTAACATGATTGTAGCATGGCGCGTTATGCTTTACAAGATATTTCATATTATGAATTGTTATGGTAATGAAAAAGGCTTATTTATTCGAAGAAATTGCATCATTTAACTGATTGTACCATTCTTTAGTCTGTGCTTCGTTGCTGCTGTTCAGAAAAATGGTGGTATCTGTTGTCTTTATCTGAAGAACCGGAGGATGTTCAATCCAGATATACATCTGGCAATGTCCGGTTTTGCTGCCACGGAAATTACCGAGAAGTTTGCTGTTATCTTCGGAACCATCAGACCGGTAGAATTTTTCATCCGGCAGATTATCCAGAAGAGTTACTGATTCCACATCAGCGAGAGCAAAGGTTGCTGTTTTATAGCCGGATGTAATAGAATACTGGGCAGCATTTTCCGTCAGGCGGATCGGTGTAAAATCGATCCGGATACAGAGGATACACATCCAGAGGAGAAGAAGTCCGGTGCCGACGAGCATTCCTCCGGTGACATATTTTGCAGAAGGGTGTCCGTAGTTCAGAGAATAATTCATGCTGTTCACACGGTCCTGTACAAAATACCGTTTGTCATTTGGATTGTTGTACCAGCCTTTTCGCCAGTAATAGTCATCATCAATATAAAATGGTGTGCTGTCCTGGGAGAGGATCCGCTCTTTTTCCTTACGCAGCCAGAAAAACATGATCAATATGATGGCAGCCGGTATCAGTTCGAGGAAAATGTAGATGCCCATTCCAACTCCGCCAATCCAGTTGCTGGATGCAATATCCCGGATGATCCCGAGATAGGCGCCGGTATTGCAAATGTTGGAGACAAAAAGGAATATGGTGTATAAACGCTTTTCTAGTGCATTGATCTGCAGGTTGATCTGTGAATTTTCACTGTAAATTTTGTTTGGCATATGGGCGAATAAATAGCCGGTACCCATGTAAGCTGCCGCGACAAGAATTGTGCAGAGAAGCATGACTCTTCCATCACTTTCGGTCAGCAGATAAGTACGGACCTGCGGGAAAAACAGAGGGATCAGAATCACTGCAGCCGGGATCAGATGAAGCTTTGCCGGCAGTATCTTTTTCGCAATTTGTGAGGAAGTGCGGGTATCCACTGCAGCGGACACATCTGCATTTGCTGAGCTGATCCATCCATTTTTCTGCTTAATGTCGTATACTTTCTGGTGATAATGATAGACACGGAGAATGGTAAGAAGGCAGAATTCTACGAACCACAGTGTCCATACGGTAATAAAAATAGAAAAGTAAGTAAAGCAAAGCAGGCATACCGCAATTCCTGCCAGCATGTTCCACAAATAAAACTGGCGGTTGCGCTTTTTATAAAGCTGGAGAAGCTCTTTTACGTCGGGATGTTCAAGTTCAGATTTAGGAATATGGACTCCCATCAGCATTCCTTCCCGGTATTTTGCAATATTTCCATAGACTCCGGCAAAGATGCCGACCATGGAAATGTCTGTAATTAAAAATATAATCAGCATCATCATTTCGCTGTTACCTCCATTTCGTTAAATGCTCTCTGGCAGAATTCCAGGAAGTCGGTCAAAGTCATGCCGTGGAATTTTGCTTCTGCGCTTAAAAGTTCCAGTTCATCTGCCAGCTTTTCGTCAAAGCGGTTATCTTGTGGAGCAGAGGAAGTGGGATAACAGATGGTTGTTCCCTTACGGCGGTCTGTCTCGAGGAAGCCTTCTGTTTTCAAAAGCTGGTAAGCTTTGCTGACGGTCATGGTGTTAATACCGAGATCGGTTGCCATCTGGCGGACGGTCGGAAGCGATTCCCCCGGCTCAAATTCCCCTCGCCCGATTCCTTTGACAATCTCGTTGCGCAGCTGAAGGTAGATCGGGACTTCGGACTGCATGTTGATCTTGATGATCATATATCGGCATCTCCTTTCTGTGAGATTTGATTGTATTATACCACGCAATACAAATAATACAATAGGAGGATGAAAAAACAGGAAAATGATGTACACGCTTTCAAGGTGCAAATAAATCTTAGAATTTGTTTTCCTGAAAGCGCATATGTCAGTTTCCTGATTTTTTATGTGGTTTGTGTTTTGATTAAGTTAAACAAATAGCGGGCAAATATTCGCCTGACTAAAATTGTAAAAGTTTAAAAACATTTTTTACAGCCTGGTAATTTTGCAAGCTGAGTGAGTTAAAAGGATTGGCTGTTTGTATGGGAATTAATAAAATTCTGCATATAAACGCGGATATTTTCCATCTGTTCTTTTGTAACCGGATTGCTATAGGGAATCCTGTCAATAATGCGGTTTAAGTAGTCATTTTCCGCTATAATATCAAAGCTTTCTTTGAAGTTAATGTCAAAGAAATAGACGATATAAGATACCCAGTAATCCATCTGTGTGACGCGGTCTGCGGAAAGGATACATTTGTTTTTAAAAACTGTTTCGTATACCTTTTGGGTTATATTCTGTGTACCGAGTTCTTCTTCAGAAACGTTAATAAAGGTGCTTGTGGAGTCTACGAGCTTTACCCGGCAGTTGTCCAGCTTATCCTCATCACGGATCAGCTTTGCGTGTAAAAGTGTCTGCGGATCTGAGATCTCAGGGAGTTCATAATCGCTGTGGTGGGCGATTGCAGTGTAAATGATGGAGTCCCATTTGTCATCCGGAAGAAAGCGGCGGATCATGCCTTCATCAAAAAGCACCTTTACACCGTAAGCAGCGTGATCCATTGTGCCAGGCTCAAAGCTGTCGTAGCGCTTTAACTGCTCAAAACGCCCGATGTCGTGAAGGAGTCAAGGTCGGTGTCTTCGGCTGAAAGATGCATCCTTCCGGCAAGCTCTTCTGCCTGTTTTACAACGCCGTAGGTGTGGATGATTTTTAATTTTATGCGGTCATTTTCGCGGTCGTATCCGTTAAGGTAAGATTCAAATTCTTGTTGTGCGAGTTGGTAGTACATGAAGTTAAACCTCCTGGAAATATATGGTTAGTGATTAAAAGCTTTATGAATATGATAACACAAATTTTATTATTTTTTAATTGCTTCTGCCAAGAGAAACCAGTATTATTTGAAATAAGGCGAATGTAGAAAATCAAATCATATATAGATATGAGTGTATTTATTGTAGATAAAATTTTATATCTACACGAAACATGAGTTATGACGAATTTACTTATTAACCTTTTTCGATTATAATGGAGGCAGAAATGAGAAAACAAAAGAAAAAGATTCGTCATAACAAACAAACTCATAACCGGCAATATAAAGACCGATTATGGAGAATGATCTTTAATAACAAAGAAGATCTGTTGCAGCTTTACAATGCAATCAATCACACAGACTATCAGAATCCTGATGATCTGGAAGTAAACACATTAGAAGATGTCCTTTATCTATCTATGAAAAATGATGTATCCTTTCTGGTGGGTGGTACAATGAATCTGTATGAACATCAAAGTACCTTTAATCCCAATATGCCACTACGTGGCGTGTTCTATTTCGGAAGGCTATATCAGGGATATGTAGCAAAGAATGATCTGGATATATATGGAGAAAAAAGACTACGGCTCCCGATACCGAAGTACATTGTTTTTTATAATGGAACAAAGGATGAACCAGATTCAATGGAATTAAAGTTGTCTGATTGTTTTGAAGCGACAGATGATGAAAAATCGTGTCTGGAATGTACAGCGATTATGCTGAATATCAATTATGGTCACAATCAGGAGCTGATGCATCAGTGCAGACGGCTTGAGGAGTATGCAATATTTGTGCGATGTGTCAGGGAATATATGCAGTTGGAAGATACAATGGAAGATGCGGTTTCTAAAGCAATGGATGCCTGTATCAGGCAGAATGTGTTGACGGATTTTTTGAAGAAACATCGAGCGGAGGTGTTGGAAATGATTTTGACAACATATAATAAAAAATTGCATGAGAAGACGTTGAGAAGAGAAGGGCGTGATGAAGGGATACAAAATATCAATCGACTGAACGGATATCTGTTAGCAGATAAAAGATACAGTGATTTAGAACGCTCAACAAAAGATACCGAGTATCAGGAAAAACGCCTGAAAGAATATGGAATAGAGTAAAATAAGAATCCCGTGTCAGATGTCAGGAGAAACTGTAAGTTACTTTCTCCTGCGCCGGACACTTGCTTATATTCTGGCAGATGATATTTTTGCTGGATTGAATACAATTCTGGTCACCAGAGGATTCGGATTTTTCTGGTGAGGTCAACGTGAGGATTCGCCAGCATTTCCCGGACAACATTTTTCAATTGTGTTGATATCATTTGAAGTTGCAGAATATTTTTTTGCCAGATTTATAATTTCTTCTAAAATACTATTGATTGTCATAAAAATACCCCTCTATTCAGATATCCTAATAAATTCATAAGCAATCCGCGGAGTCCCGTTACTGACGTAAATAATCCCACATTCTTCAAATCCATTCTGCTTAAAGCAAGCCTGCATTGGTTGATTATCCTTGTGGGTATCTACACGCAGATGTGAGATTTGTGTCTTGCAAAAATCAAAGCAAGCCCGTGCAATCCCTTTGGTTGTTCCGTCAGATGCAAGGCGGTGAACGGTTCCGTATGGAGCCTCGGAACGCCAGCTTCCATTTTCAATGAGTTGATAGTTCGGCTCGTCTCCGATGATAAGTGTAAAAGTGGCAACGACCTTATCATTTTCTACGCAGACATAACTGTTACCATTCTGGATATCCGGTTCGAGATCTTCGAGAGCCGGATAATTTGCATTCCATTGTGTCGGGTTTCCGGTTGCGTGCATGAACTGGCGGGCGGTGTCAAAAATATTTAAAATCGTGTCTACATCTTCTGGAAGTGTTTTTCTGATTAACATAGTGTTTCGTTACCTTTATCTGTTTTTTGCTGTATATGAAGTATAACATTTGAAATAAAAAAAGAAAAGGTGGAGAAGAAGGGATTTCTGGAAGCGGTAAGGATTTTGCTTTCAGAAAAAAATATGCTGTTTGAGTCTTTGCGTGAGAAGCTGGAAAGCTATCCGGAATTGAACAGTATGCTCTATTCGCTTTTATTTACGGGAAAAGCAATTGTGTAACAATCAGAATTAAAAAATGCCAGGCAGGATACAGCATGCAAAGGAGGAAAAGGGATTGCTGTACCCCGTCTGGCGTTTTCGTATACGGGAAGCTTGGGGGAATTTCCCATATACGATTTACTGAATTTTATCGAATGTAATGTGGGCACTTGGGGAATGCACCACAATCTTATAATCATTTGGATAATATCTTGTAGAGAATACGAATTCTCCGTCATTTACAAATACTTCAACGGAAGAAGTATCTGCAAGGATTTTTACATTTTCCAGAGTGCCGACTTCGGCGTAGCGAAGGCTTCTGCCTGCGGATACGGAAGTTTTACTTTTGGTTGTGAAATGCATCTGGAACCGTCCATTCTCATAGTCAAGGATCAGTTCATCTGAAAGGACAGCCTGGAAATGATTCTCCTTAATTCCATCTACATTTACTTCATATACCGGGCAGCCGCTCTGGGTAAGTTCATTCTGAACATCCTGAAGCTGTTGTTTTTTTGCATCCAGCTCGCGAACCGGTTTCTGGCAGACTTTGCCATCTTTTATGAAGATTTCTCTTGGAAATGTAAAGCAGTGCTGCCATCCGTCTTTGATGGTCGGATTGGTATATTCTTCGCAATCCGGCATTCCCATCCAGCTGATATGGATGCGTCTTCCATCTTCTGCTTCGAAGCTCTGCGGAGCGTAATAGTCAAAACCATAATCCCACAGATGATATGGGGATAATTTGTAGGAATCTAAAATGTCGCCGTCCACAAGGAAGTAACCGGACTGGTATACATTTCGGTCAGCCCACTCTTTGCCTTCCAGGCCCTGGACGGAGGAAGAAAGGATTTTGATGCCGTCCGTTTCAAAATAATCCGGGCATTCCCACATATAACCGAAAGGCTTTTCGGATTCTACACGGCTGCGGAAGTGCCAGTTTATTTTATCGGAGGATTCAAAAATCAGTGCCTGACCGACATCATTTTTAGTACGTGCGCCCTGGATCATGTAGTAGGTATCGTCCTTTTTCCAGACCTTCGGATCGCGCACATGGCAGGTCAGGTCAGAAGGATAATCGCTGTTGCGGAGCAGCTCTTTTTTGCTGCCAAAATGGATTCCGTCTTTGGTTGTGACGAGTACGGTATTTGCCTCACGACCGGTGTTGATATAATCAAAATCTCCATCTTCCAGTTTGACATTTCCGGTGTAGTAAAGATACATTGTACCGTCTTCGAGGAAGGCAGATCCGGAATATACACCGTGGCAGTCAAATGGCTGATCCGGGTAGAGGGATACACCTTTGTATTCCCAGTCGATCAGATTGGTGCTGGTGTAATGACCCCACATTTTCACACCGCCTTCGGCGTTAAATGGGGAGTACTGGAAAAATGCGTGGAACACACCATCCATCTGACAAAGTCCGTTCGGATCGTTGAGCCAGCCAACCGGAGGCATCAGGTGCAGTTTCTCGCGGAACTGTGTGCCGGATGTCTGTTCTTTTGCTGTCTGGTTCTCTTCTGCTGTATTTACTAAGTTTACAAGATCTCTGGTTAATGCGTTCATATTGATTCACTCCTGGAAATAGTTCCGCAGGCAACGGTCCGGAAAACGTATTGATACGGATATCCGACACCCGCTGCGGGAGACAAATTTGATTATTTGTCATGAGTTATTTTATTTCGTAAGTTTCATAACAGATGATTTACCGGTTACAGTGCCGGGTGCGGCACATTCTACAGAATCATACAGATCTGTATTGGTAAGGATCATCATGGTTGTTGCCGGATGTCCGGCTTCTTTTATTGCATTTAAATCTGCTTCGATCAGCACGTCTCCGGCGTGTACTTTTGCACCGTCAGATACTTTCTTTGTAAATCCATTTCCATCCATTTTTACAGTGTCGATTCCGACATGGATCAGAAGCTCTGCGCCGCCGTCAGTCAGGATGCATACTGCGTGACCGGTATCAAAAATGCTTACGATTTCGCCATCACAAGGTGCGGTGATGATGCCGTCAGCAGGTTCGATCGCTACGGTTTTTCCAAGGACTTCTGCTGCAAATGTATCGTCTGCGATCTGATCATTTGGAATGATCTTTCCATTTACCGGAGCATTTAACACTTCTTCGGAAGAAGTGGTTTTTGTATTGCCTGAAGCTGTTTTGGTTTCGGAAGCAGCAGATTCTTCGCTGTCTGTTTCCTCTACGGAAGCTGCAACAGTAACAGGAGCTTCTGCGACTGGTTCTTTCTTCTTGTCTTTGTAAAGTGCGAAGGATACTGCAAATGCAACACCGACTGCGATTGCCATCTCAATGACGTACTGAAGTGGCTGGTTCAGGCAGAGCAGGATTCCGAAGATACCGGTTACACCTGTTCCTTTTGCACCGAGGTGAACAAGGAAAGCATAAAGGGCTCCGCATCCTCCACCGATGCATCCGGCGATAAATGGTTTAAAGAATCTTAAGTTTACACCAAAGATTGCAGGTTCTGTAATTCCCATAAATGCACTGAGTGATGATGGAAGTGCAAGGGATTTGATCTTCTGATCTTTTGATTTTACAGCAACGGCAAGTGCTGCTGCACCCTGTGCCACGTTTGCTGCACTTGCGAGTGGCAGCCAGTAGGTTACACCGTATTTTGCAAGTTGTCCGATATCGATGGCTGTGTACATCTGATGGATACCGGTAACAACGGTCGGTGCATATAAACTACCCATGATCAGACTTCCAAGTCCGAGTGGAAGTGTCAGCATCCACTGGATCGCTCCGAGGATTGCATTTTCAGCCCATACGAAGATTGGCCCGACGATGGAAAGTGTAAGGTATCCGGTTACGAATACGCTGACAAGCGGTGTGACAAAAAGGTCTAAAACTTCCGGTACGATTTTGTGAAGCTTCTTTTCAAGTACGGATAAGATCCATACAGCGATGACAACCGGAATAACGTGTCCCTGATAGCCGACCATGTCAATGTGATACAGTCCGAAGAACACGCTCTGTGTCTGCTGAACACCTTCTGTTGCAACTGTGTAGGCGTTCTGCAGGGACGGATGGATCATAATCATACCGATAACTGCGCCAAGGTAAGGATTTGCGCCAAATGCTTTTGCAGCGGAGAATGCAATCAGGATCTGCAGGAATGTGTAAGCAATGTTACTGAAAAGGGTTGCAAATACATAGATCGAGCTGGTTGTGCTGATGTGTAAGAACCCGTTACTGTTCATGAAATCCAGTGCGTTCATGATTCCCATAAGGAAACCGCTGGCTACGATCGCCGGGATGATCGGTACGAAAATGTCTCCCAGAAGCTTGATGGCTTTCATAAACCAGTTCTGCTTTTCGGCAGCAGCTTCTTTTGCTTCTGCTTTCGTGCTGGCTGTGATGCCTGCGATTGCAATAAATTCATCAAATACTTTGTTGACGGTTCCTGTTCCGAGAATGATCTGGAGCTGTCCGGATGCTTCAAATACCCCCTTTACCCCGTCTACATTCTCAAGTGCTGTCTTATCCGCTTTCGTGTTGTCTGCAATGACAAGGCGAAGTCTGGTAGCACAATGGGCAGCAGATACGATGTTCTTACTTCCACCCACATGATTCAGAATTTCCTTTGCGGTTTTTCTGTAATCCATATTCTCTCCTCCTTTAGATACAATGTGTAATCGATTTCATATCTTATGCTTAAATAATATGAAAAAAATGCCATTTGTAAATATGGCATTTTTACTGATAATTCATATTGTTTTTTGTGAAAAGTGTTGAAAGAAACTTTCGTTTCCTTAAGAAACTCCGGAAAATCAGGAAAATCAGGTAAGATTTTCGGAGTCTGAAGGGTCTGCTCCAACAAGACGGAAGCCGAGCTTCATCTCGATCGGGATCTGTTCTCCTCTTTCAATACTGTCAAGAAGTAGCTCTGCGCCGCGGATTCCACTGGTTTTGTAGCCGAAATGGATGGTTGGGATTCCTCCGGTGACGGCTTTTAACATCTGGTTATCTCCGAATCCGGTTACTCGGATGGACGTATTTTCAAGGATATAGCGCATTCTTGCACCTGCATCGGCTGCATTTGTCGGAATCTGCTTTTTTAAGTAGGTCTGAATGGCTTCGATTGCTCCCGCTGCTATGGTATCGGTTGCACATGATATGACATCGATATCACATTTGCTTTCCAAAAGATCCAGAGCAGACTCATATCCGGATTCCAGCGTGAAGGCTGAGGTTCGCTTATTTTCCTCGAAAAGCGTGACACCTGCATTTTTGAGTCCTGCGATAAATCCGTCCTCTCTTGCGGCACCTGCCGCCTTGTCATCGCGGGTAACACCGATGTAAGCAACTCCTTTTTTACTGAATCCGGCAACGGCCTGTCCCATTGCCTTTCCTGCACCGTAATCGTCGTGGTAAATGCAGTTTGCGTGTGAGGTGCGTTGCCCGATCACGACAACAGGAACCTTTGTCTCTTTTAAAAATTTCCGGTGACCGGCGGTGAACATCGTACCGACCAGGATGATTCCGTCCACCGGATAATTTTCAAATAACCGGAGGTATTCTACTTCCTTTGCAGGGGTGTTGTCGGTTCCGGCAAGAAGCATCTGATAGCCTCTTTCGGCGAGAACACTTTCAATTCCGGCAGTGATCCGGCTGATGGATTCGGAATTGATCTTCGGGACGACCACGCCCACCAGGCTTGCCTTTTTGGTACGAAGCATACGCGCCTGTGCGGATGGCTGGTATCCGGTTTCTTCGATGACTTTACGGATCTGTTCTTTTTTCTCTTCACTGACGTAGCCGCCGTTCAGATATCTGGATACAGCTGCGCTGGAGACACCGGCGAGCTGTGCGATTTCTTTGATGGTCATAATCTGGTAAATGAAACTCCTTTGTATTTGATACTCTTATTATAGTGGAAAGCAAAATAACAGACAAGACCGGAGAAAGGAGAAAATCCAATCTTGGTCTTGCCTGTATTATTTTGGTTATAACTTTTTAAAATGATGTAAGTGTCAAAAGTAAATTTTGCCGTTCACATCATTATTATAATCTGCGATACAGATTTTTATAGCGTTTTTTGTCCTCTTTCGTTAAGAGAACAGCCAGAAGCATGAATGCGACTCCTGTCAGAAGAACGATGATCCAGGTAAAGATCGGCGTATGATTTTTGTAAATAAATCCGATCAAAAGCTGGTACAGACTCATAAATCCGATACGGATGATCTCCATCAGCCCGTGGATTCTTCCGCGGTGGCTGGATGGGATACGCCTGGTCATGTACGGGCTTTCCGCCAGCATGTAAGAAATCTCACCCCATGTCAGTACGACCATTGCCGCATAATAGAACGGGATGTGTCCGGAAAAGAGGATGAACATCACGTAGCCGACCAGTGTCAGTAAAAATCCGTAGATTGTCTTTTTCGGTTCGGAGGATCGCTTCAGGATCTGGGTGATAAGTGGTGTGAAGAGAACAACGATAAAGCAGTTGATGCTTGTAACTGTTCCGAATATCACCGCACCGGTATCCCCGTGTAGACGGATCAGATCCATAGGAAAGAGATAATTATACATCTGGTAAAGTGCTGTGTACCCGCTGGTGATCAGAATGAACAGCAGAACAAGCCGGTTTTCTTTAAGAATCGTCAGCAGGCTTTCCCCGTGGCGTTCGGCCTGATAAATGGCGTTGCTATCATTTTCTTCTTTTTCCGGTGTGATATTCTGTACAAAGAAATAGATCAGCACAGAAGAAGTGCCGATGGAAATTCCACTGAGCAAAAATGCAAGCCATAAGTAATTGCGAAACATAAATCCGGCTACAGCAGAAGCCATCACGCCGCCGAGATTTGCTGTCAGATACTGGAGGGAATACCCTCTTTCCCTGTCCTTGCTGAGGGTGATGTCCGCAGTAAGCGAATTGTAGGACGGATTTTCCATGTTCTGGCAGGTCGATGCGATAAACATCAGCACAATGGATTTTGTCGTCAGCGGGATCAGTCCGCAGATGATATAAGAAATGACGGAAATCATATCCAGGTAAACGATATTCATTTTCTTATTAAAACGATCGGCCATCTTTCCACCAATCAGATTTGCCGGGATCGTCAGGATCCCCATCAGTGCCGTGATCCAGGCAACCTGCACGGCATTCATCCCAAGCTTCTGGCTTAAGATCATCGTCAGCATCGGACGGACCATTGCCCCCATGGCCGTCACAAAGCGTCCAAAGCATAAGACATAGTTTTCTTTTCTAAGACCTTTGTATTGCGAAATTAGATTCATGATACGTTTTCCCCTTTGCATATTCCCCAGTTTCAAACTACTAATAATATACAATGCGGGCACTTTTTTGTCTATCTTATTCCGCCGGGTTTCAGCAAAAATGGTGGTTGATTGAAGCCGGAAAATGATGTATGTTAGTACTTAGGAAATAGCAGTTGTAGGGGATTATGACTGAGCGAAAAAGGAGAATATGATGAAATCAGAAGAAGTTACGAGAATACTGGAAAATTCCATCCGTATAGGAAAAGGTGTGATCCGGTATGGAAGTGTCGCATCGTATATTCCGGAGCTTGCCAAGGCAGATAAGAATAAACTTGGGATCTGCCTTTACACAATAGACGGCAATCAATTTGAGATCGGAAATACAGAGGACAGATTTACGATACAGTCCATTTCCAAAGTAATGGCACTGTGTCTGGCGCTGGAAACGTTTGGAGCAGAGTTTGTGTTTGATCATGTGGGCGTGGAGCCGTCGGGAGAGGCTTTTAACTCACTGGTAGAATTGGATAACCGGAGCAACCGGCCCTTTAATCCGATGATCAATTCCGGAGCAATTACGGTTGCAAGTCTGCTAGTGAACCATTATTCCATCGAAGATATGCAGAAGTATATGCAGGAAGTATGCGAAGATCCGGAGATCGCGATAGACGAAGCCGTATTTCAGTCTGAGATGGCGACCTGCGCAAGAAATAAGGCGATTGCCTATCTTTTAAAAAGTAAGGACATCATTGATACTGATGTAGAAGAAAGTGTTACCTTTTATACAAAGATGTGTTCCATGTCGGTAAATGCAAGAGATCTGGCAAGGTTCGGTCTTCTGCTGGCAAATGACGGAGTGCAGCTTTCCACCGGAAAACGTCTGATTTCATCTCAAACTGTGCGGATGGTTCAGACCATTATGCTTACTTGCGGAATGTATGACGGATCGGGGGAATTTGCATTAAGAACAGGAATTCCGACTAAGAGTGGAGTCGGCGGAGGTCTCCTCAGCGTGTCGAAAAAGAAAATGGGAATCGGGATCTACGGACCGTCTCTTGACAAAAAAGGAAACTGTATCGCAGGCTGCGAATTGTTGGGATATATTTCAGAAGCACTGCATCTTCACATCTTTGATACCAGAGAGTGGAAGGTAGAAGAATAAAAAAAGACGATACTGCAGAAATTCTTTCATAAGAGTTTCTGCGGTATCGTTTTTCTTTTATCTTAAAACAGATTTTTGAAGTTTCTCTAAATCAGCTTTATCCGGATGAGATAAAGCTCTGTCAAAGTTTTCAATCAACATATCAAGATTTGGTTTGTGGTTTGGATCTTCTTTCATTTTCACATACCGTTCTCTCATAGCCATCGGCATCTTGCCCTGGCACATATACTCTCCTACTATCTGATTGCTCGGATCAATATTTTCACGTACGTTGTGAAGTACTTTCTGATAATACTCTTCGCTTCCACCAAAGCCGGCTGTTCCGAATAAGAAGATTTTTTTATTTCTAAGTGATTTTAACAGTGTGGTTGTCGCTTCGTCAGCAGTTCCTTTGTCTGTCCAGAAGCCGATATAGAGTATTTCTGACTGCGGATCTGCATCTTTACATAGGCCAAAATAATCGAGAGTTTCTTCCGGAAGTATTTCGCGGATCGCATCGGCAAGTTCCTTTGTATTGCCTGTCATGCTGCTGAATAAAATAGAATATCTTTCTTTTCCCATGTTTATTACCCCGTTTCTTTTAAACATATTTTAATTATAACACTATTTTTTAAGATTGACAGTTTTTTTGTGGTAGGCATAATACAAGAAATAAGGTAATATATAGATATGAATCAAGTCATGGAAAGAGGGGTATGAAAGCAATGGTTGATTTGAAAATGCTGGAGGAAAAGACTCCGATCTTGAAGGAGATCTGTAGTGAAAAAGAGGTGTTCTGGAAAAATCCGGACAAATCAGCTTGTGGGGAAGCAATGGAACAGATCGAACTTGGTATGGAAGATGTAGAAGATGCGGAGCGCAGACTGGAGCGTTTTGCACCGTTCATTATGAAATGTTTCCCGGAAACAAAGGAGAAAAACGGAATCATTGAATCTGTTCTGACACCGGTTCCGAAGATGAAGGATTTGCTGAATGAGAAATACGACAGCAATCTGGAAGGAAACTTATTATTAAAGCAGGACAGCCATCTGGCAATCGCCGGTTCGATCAAGGCACGCGGCGGTATTTATGAGATTTTGAAGCACACAGAAGAACTTGCATTAGAGCATGGGTTTTTGAGTCTGGAAGACAATTATGAGAAACTGGCGAGTGAAGAATGCAGAGAGTTTTTCAAAAAGTATACCATTCAGGTGGGTTCCACCGGAAACCTTGGACTGAGTATCGGAATCATGAGTGCAGCAGTTGGCTATCAGGTGATCGTACACATGTCAGCAGATGCGAAACAGTGGAAAAAAGACTTGCTCAGAAGCCACGGGGTAACAGTAAAGGAATATGAGTCAGATTACAGTGAAGCGGTGAAAAACGGACGTGCTTTATCTGATGCAGATCCGAACAGCTACTTTGTGGATGATGAAAATTCAAAAACACTCTTTCTTGGTTATGCAGTAGCGGCAAAACGTCTGCAAAAGCAGTTGGAAGAAAAGAATGTTGCAGTAGACGAGGAACATCCGCTCTTTGTATATATTCCCTGCGGAGTAGGCGGAGCACCGGGTGGTGTATGCTTTGGACTTAAGCTGCTGTTCGGAGATTATGTACACTGCTTTTTCATAGAACCGACACAGGCACCGTGTATGCTAGTCGGAATGGCAACCGGACTGAACCAGGAGATTTCCGTACAGGATATTGGGCTTACCGGACTTACCCATGCAGATGGGCTTGCCGTGGGACGTCCTTCTGGATTTGTAGGCAGAGTAATGAAGAATCTGCTTGGCGGCGAATTTACTATCCGCGATGGGAAATTATATGATTACATGAGAGACCTTCTCGGAACAGAGAACATTTTTCTTGAGCCAAGTGCTTGTGCTTCTTTTGAAGGACCAATACAGATTGAAAGGAATGAATCTGCACGTAAATATTTACAGGAGAATCATCTTGAAGAGAAAATGAAAAATGCGACACATATTGCATGGGCAACAGGCGGAAGTCTTGTGCCGGAAGCAATTCGTGAAGAATACAAAAACACGTATCTGGAGAAATAAAAAGAACCGGCTGATTCATGAATGCCGATTCCTGGTATAAAAAACTGAGGTCATTGTTCCATGATTAGGAAATGCTGACCTCAGCGTTTTTGAAATATTTAATTGTTGCGCTATATGGAATAAAAGTTTTGCTCGCCATTGTTGTATAAATTTAAACTCACATTCCATATCAGGATTTCTTTAATTCTTCCCTATACAATTCGGTTATATATGCCGGACCATTGCACCACAGTTTTGTTTTCTCATCATACAGTGCTTTTCCTGTCTTTGAACATAGAAAATCTGTCAATACCTCTTTTCTGTCCTTGCCTGTCTCTTCTGCGATTTCTTCTGTCACCATAGCGATAAGAAGGTCGATTGTATAATCCAGTTTTTCTTTTGGAATTGTTACTTCAGCCATATCTTCTCACCTTTCACAAATTTTAGACACTCAATAGCTGCTTCCGTTTTAAAGCAATATTGATCTTTTAATTTATTTGGCAGCAACTGTTTAATACAAAAATCATCTGCTTCCTGATCACCTGCTGTTCCAAACGCCCCTGCAAGGTAGGCTGTAAGAGTTGCATTTGTCGCATCATCCGCAATCTTTCCTGCAATGATATCATACCTTGC
>ULRN01013775.1_pt1 | contig 15771 bp, 14 predicted proteins | sample 1955461 | NCBI WGS metagenome assembly ULRN01 (sample SAMEA4835683, study PRJEB28245) | human gut metagenome | biome: gut microbiome; material: fecal sample | place: Denmark | collected 2008 | reverse complement strand
ACGAAGGGAAGCCGGGTTAGTTCGCTAATCCGGCTTTTTGTTGTATCTTATAAAAAGATAATATGTAAAACATTTATACCTAAATATTTGTTTATTATTTGAATGTCTTAAAAAAGATTTATTATGGAAACAAATGCGTTGTTGGCACCACTTATTTTTGTGGTAATATGTTTGGTTTTTGGAGCAATTCTGAAATCCTTGTTGAAAGGAAGGAATTTCCCGTATACGGTTGCTCTTTTTGTGTTTGGAATCTCTATTGGTCTGTTAGATCGCTTTAGTTTACTGAATACCCCTTTGGTAAAAGCTGCGATAGATTTTGCGGGAAATATGGATCCAGATTTAATATTGTATTTGTTTCTTCCTTTGTTAATATTTGATGGAGCATATGAATTAGATTTGCATGTTTTTAAAAAGTCCTTGTTGAATTCAACTTTATTGGCAGGACCAGGTCTGATAATAGCAATGTTTATGACAGGAGCATTGATCATGGGTTTATCCCATTTTTTGCCTGATGGTGGAGGATGGAATTGGAACTATGCCTTAATGTTTGGTGCTTTAATCAGTGCGACCGACCCAGTGGCAGTGGTAGCCTTGTTGAAAGAATTAGGAACCAGTAAACGGTTTTCGACATTGGTTGATGCAGAATCCATGTTGAATGATGGAACTGGTATCGTTTTGTTTATGCTCTTCTTTGGAATCTACTCGACTGCCGGTGCACCCGAATTGCCTCCACTTTTGAATTTTACACTGGTTGTGTTTGGTGGAGTTTTATTAGGATGGTTGATAGCACGGCTTACCATTTGGTTCTTAAAACAATTCAATGGAGATGAAGCCGTTCAAAATAGTATTATCATTGTATCATCTTATATAACCTTCATTTTGGCACAAAGTTATTTGGATGTGTCTGGAGTAATTGCATTGGTGGCGTTTGGCTTGACAATAAATAACGTAGGTCGTCCACGTTTAAAACCGGAAGTCAATAAGTTTATGGCTCAGTTTTGGGAATTGATGTCTTATATGGCCAATACACTTATATTTATTATAGTAGGTGTAGTGATAGCTATAAAAGTGGATGTCACATGGAAAAGCCTACTCTTTTTGCTAATTGTATATATCGGTTTGAACGTTATCCGTTTACTTATGATATTGTTATTGTTCCCACTGATGAAAAAAGCCGGTTATGGACTTAACAGAGGTGAATCTTTCATTTTAGCTTGGGGCGGATTAAGAGGAGCCTTAGGATTGACCTTGGCGTTGATGGTATCTTATACAGTAGGGATACCAGAAGAAATCCGTCGTCAGATATTGTTGTTGACAGGTGGAGTTGTGACGTTAACATTAGCAATCAATGCAACAACCATGCGTTGGCTTTTGCAGAAAATGGGTCTTGCTAAAGTCTCATTGGCAAAACTGAATGTAGACTATGGTATTAAGAAACAGATTTCGGATGCCTCTTATAAATATTTGGATAAGTTGAAAAAGAAAGAGGCTTTACAAGATTCAAATTGGGAAATTGTAGAAGAATACTTGCCTGAGAAAGTTGTTGCTCCTCCTTTGTCTTTGTCTGTAGACATATTAGCAGATATTCGTTTGCGAGTGTTGAAAAAAGAACAAAAAGTATGTTGGGAGCTATTTAATGAAGGTATTATTTCTCGGAAATCATCTCAGATATTGTTAGCGACATTGTCTGAACATTATGACCGTGATGGCCATTTGCCGTTGTCTTATCGCAAGTGGATGTTCGAATTCTATAATGAAGTCTTTTATGTCAGATGGTTCAAAAAAATCAAACTGGTAAGAAAGTTGTTTGATAAGTATTCACATGAATGGGTGATAAACGGATATGATTTAGGCAGGGGATTCATCATTACACAAAGAGAATCGATGAAGCTGATAGATGAGTTTGTCAATTCAGAAGTGTTAGGAGCTCATGCGAAAAGTTTCTTGAATGAATTGAAACAAGAAATAGATCAAAATATAAAAAGCATTACAGCGGAATTGACGACCTTGTCTACTGAGTATCCATTGTCATATCATTGCGGTGTTACACGAAAGGCGATAAGAATGTTATTGGCAAATGAAAAGAGACTGATTACCCAATTTGAAGACGATGCAATATTATCTTCAAAAGATGCAGAACAAATGATGGAAGATGTTGATGACAGGTATGAAGACCTTACAACACACCATATAAACCAGCTTCTGAATCGGTTTAAAACCAGTAATGAATAAAAAGTCATGTTAAAAATGGCTCTTTATTTGCATAATAGAGAAATTTGAAAAATAAATCATTATTTTTGTACATTATTTTAATGTAAAGGCGACATAAAAATGACGGCGACGAAGAAAATTAAAAGGGCACTGGTATCGGTGTACCATAAAGATGGCTTAGATGAGATTTTAAGAAAACTTCATGAAGATGGAGTTTCTTTTGTATCAACTGGTGGAACGAAAACATTTATTGAATCATTGGGTATTCCATGTGATGCAGTTGAAGATATGACCGGCTATCCTTCTATTTTAGGAGGACGTGTGAAGACATTACATCCTAAAGTTTTTGGTGGCATTTTGGCTCGTCGTGAAAATGAGAGAGACCAGGCTCAACTGGCTCAATATGATATTCAGGAAATTGATTTGGTTATTGTCGATTTGTATCCGTTTGAAGAAACAGTAGCTTCAGGAGCAGAAGAACAAGCCATAATTGAAAAAATAGATATAGGTGGCATTTCATTGATAAGAGCAGCTGCAAAGAATTTTAAAGATGTAGTCATTGTAGCTTCCAAACATCAATATGTAGCATTGTTGGATTTGTTAAATGAAAAAGGAGCAGAAACAACTTTGGAAGATCGTAAATGGTTTGCCAAAGAGGCATTTGCCGTTTCTTCAGGTTATGATTCTGCTATTTTCAACTATTTCGATAATAAGTCAGGCTCTTATTTCCGTGCTGCTGTAGATGAACCGATGCATTTGCGTTATGGTGAAAATCCTCATCAGAGTGGTAAATTCTTTGGTAAGTTTAATGATATGTTCCAGCAATTGCACGGGAAAGAAATTTCATATAACAACTTGTTGGATATAGATGCAGCTGTCAATTTGATAGATGAATTTGATGATTTGACTTTTGCCATCTTAAAACATAATAACGCATGTGGTGTTGCATCCCGTTCCTCTGTTTTAGAGGCATGGAAAGATGCTTTGGCAGGAGATCCAGTATCTGCATTTGGGGGTATTTTGATTACAAATACTACGATAGACCAATCCGTGGCAGAAGAGATCAATAAGATATTTTTCGAGGTGGTGATTGCTCCAGCATATACAGAGGAAGCTTTAGCAATCTTGGAACAGAAGAAGAACCGTATCATTTTGGTTCGCAAGGGATGCAAGACTCCTACTTTGCAGTATCGTTCATTACTGAATGGAGTTTTGATGCAAGAGAAGGATTTGAGTATTCAGACAGAAGTAGATTTGGAACCGATGAGTAATAGACAGCCATCTGAACCGGAAGTTGAAGATTTGTTGTTCGCTAACAAGATAGTAAAGAATAGCAAATCAAATGCTATTACTTTGGTGAAGAACAAGCAACTATGTGCAAGTGGTATCGGACAGACTTCTCGTGTTGATTCTTTGAAACAAGCTATAGAAAAAGCAAAATCATTCAATTTTGATTTGAATGGGGCAGTAATGGCTTCTGATGCATTTTTCCCATTTCCGGATTGTGTGGAAATAGCAGATAAAGCAGGTATTACTGCTGTGATACAGCCAGGTGGTTCAATAAAAGATGAACTTTCTGTTGCTTATTGCAATGAGCATAATATAGCTATGGTAAAAACAGGCGTCCGTCATTTTAAACATTAATCAATATTTGAATTTTGATTAGTAGTATTCTTGAATGACTCAAATATCGGGTTCGAAAATTTTAATTTAGTCTTAAAAGAATGGGTTTATTTTCATTTACTCAAGAGGTAGCAATGGATTTAGGAACTGCCAATACGATTGTCATGTGCAATGGTAAAGTGGTAGTAGATGAGCCATCCGTGATTGCTTTAGACCGAAGAACAGATAAGGTTTTAGCAATCGGTAAGGAGGCAAGACAGATGACAGGAAAGGAGAACGATAATATACGTACAATACGTCCATTGCGAGAAGGTGTGATAGCTGACTTTTATGCGGCAGAGCAAATGATGCGTGGGCTAATCAAGAGGGCAAGTAATAGAAGCCGTTGGTTTACCCCTTCTTTGCGGATTGTTATTGGTATCCCGTCCGGAAGTACGGAAGTGGAAATTCGTGCTGTGCGCGATTCAGCGGATCATGCCGGGGGACGTGATATATATATGATATACGAACCTATGGCTGCTGCTTTGGGTATTGGCATTGATGTTCAAGCACCTGAAGGAAATATGATTGTGGACATAGGAGGTGGAACGACAGAGATTGCAGTAATTTCATTGGGTGGCATCGTTTCCAATAAGTCTATACGCATTGCCGGGGATGATTTGACTACTGATATTGTAGATTATATGCGTCGTCAGCATAATGTGAAAGTTGGGGAGCGAACAGCAGAACAGATAAAGATCCATGTCGGTTCAGCATTGACGACTTTACAGGATCCTCCAGAGGATTATATAGTAAAAGGACCGAACCAAATGACCTCCTTGCCAATGGAAGTGCCGGTTTCATATCAAGAAATAGCACATTGCTTGGATCGTACGATATCAAAAATGGAAGCGGCTATATTGGGTGCTTTGGAAAATACTCCACCGGAGTTGTATGCAGATATAGTTAATAATGGTATATATTTGACAGGTGGTGGTGCTTTGATGCGAGGCTTGGATAAACGCTTGTCTGATAAGATGAAAATAACTTTCCATGTTCCTGAAGATCCTTTGCACGCAGTTGCTCGTGGAACGGGGGTTGCGTTGAAAAATGCAGATAAGTTTAATTTCCTTATTCGATGATATTAAGATAAGTTGGATGTTAAGCCTCAGTCGGGGCTTGATGTCCAGCTTCCATTTTATAAAGAATTTATGAGAAAATTGCTGGATTTCCTTCTAAGGAAAAAGCATTGGTTTATATTTATTCTCTTGGAAGTGCTATCGGTTATACTGATATATAGAAATAATTTGTATCAGCGTAGCGCATTATTAAGTTCAGCTAATTATATATCAGGTCATCTCGCAACGGTTACAGGCGGTATTCGTTCCTATTTCCATCTGAAGAAAATCAATAGAAACTTGCAAGAACAGAATGGAAAAATGGAGATGGAATTGCTGAATCTTCAAGAACAAATAGACGTGATGTTGGAGGATACTGTCTCTTTCAAAGGATATGCGAGAGATTCAATCCATTCAGAATATCCATTCCAATTTGTAATGGCCAGTGTAATTAACAACAGCTTTTCTCAAGTAGCCAATTACATTACTCTTAATAAAGGGAAAAACGACGGGATTGTTCCTGACATGGGAGTAGTTTCAGATCAAGGTGTCGTAGGTATTGTTTCTCATGTCTCAGACCATTTTTCTGTTGTGATTTCTCTTTTGAATCCAAAATCCAAAATCAGTTGTAAAGTTTTAGGCAACAATAGTTTCGGATATTTATCGTGGAATGGCAGGGATGTTCGTTACGCTACATTAGAAGAATTGCCGCGACATGCTGAGTTCCAAAAAGGTGACACGGTAGTAACTAGTGGTTATTCTGCTATTTTCCCTCCTGGGCTTATAGTCGGCACAGTGGAAGGTTTTAATAAAGAACATGATGATAATTTTTATGAGTTGCAAGTGAGATTGGCTACCTCCTTTTCATCTTTGCAAAACGTACGAGTTATCCGTAATACTATGCAACAAGAACAACTCAATTTAGAAAGAGAAGCGAAAAAGAATGATTAATGATGTATTTCGAACTGCGGTCTATTTTATTGTATTGGCTTTACTGCAAGTATTGGTTTTAAATAACATACACTATTTGCGTTTGGCTACTCCCTTTGTGTATCTGTATTGTTTGTTAAAGATGCCAGTAGGAGTATCACGAAGTAGAATGTTATTTATCTCTTTTTTTATAGGCTTAGCGATTGATATATTTTCTAATACGCAAGGGATGCATGCTTCAGCGTGTATTTTGGCAGGGTTTCTACGGGAACCTTTGATACGCTTGTTACAAGGAGAAGATTTACCAGTGGGCGTATATCCTTCATTTTATACTTTCGGACACAAAGGATTTTTCCTCTATGTGTTGTTATTCGTTATCATACATCACTGCGTGTTGTTCCTAATAGAAGCTTTATCTTTTTTCGATTCTTACTATTTGCTATTGAGGATAGGCGCAAGTGTTGTAACGACAGTACTGTTGATAATGATATTTGAATTGTTCAATTTTGAATCTCAGAAAGTTGGAGAATAGGTTAGATACAAAATACGAAAGTCGCCGCTATGTGGTGTGTGGATTTGTTATCTTGCTCGCTTTACTGTTCATTGTTCGTCTGTTTTATCTACAGATTTTAGATAGTGATTATAGAGCGAAGGCAGATAGTAACGCATTTTTGAAAAGAACAATTTATCCGTCTCGTGGCATTTTGTATGATAGAAACGGGAAATTGCTTGTTTATAACCAACCGGCATACGATATTATGTTGATTATGCGTGAAATCCATCCGTTTGATACGTTGGATTTCTGCCGTATCATTGGAATTGACAAAGAAAATTTTGTTAAGCGTATTGCGGATATTAAGAATCGGCGGTTAAATCCTGGTTATTCTTCCTATACACCTCAAGTTTTCATGACACAATTGTCTGCCCAAGAGTGCGGCGTATTACAGGAAAAGCTCTATAAGTTCCCGGGTTTCTATATCCAAAACCGTACTATTAGAGAGTATGTTTATCCCAATGCTGCTTTGCTATTAGGAAATGTCGGCGAAGTAAATAAACGTGATATAGAAAATGACAACTATTATACGGTTGGTGATAATTCGGGGCGGACAGGAGTTGAGAATTCTTATGAAAAGGTGTTACGTGGAGAAAAGGGTGTAGAAATCTTATTGCGTGATGCTCATGGTAGAATTAAAGGTCGCTATAAAGATGGAGCTTATGACGTTCCTCCTATTTCAGGAAAGAACTTAAAAATGTCAATTGACATAGACCTGCAAGCGTATGGCGAGAAATTAATGAAAAACAAATTAGGGGGAATCGTGATGATTGAGCCTGAAACAGGGGAAATCTTGTGTATGGTATCTTCTCCTACTTATGACCCCAGTTTATTGGTCGGCCGTATCCGTGGGAAAAATTATATGGAATTGCAGAAGAATCCTTATAAACCCTTGTTTAATCGTTCCATTATGGCACAATATCCGCCAGGTTCTACATTTAAGCCAACACAAGGACTTATCTTCTTGCAAGAGGGAGTGATAAATGCGGAAACTCGTTTTACTTGTGCTCATGGTTATACTTACCGGGGAGGAAAACCAGCATGTCACGGACATCCTTCTCCTTTACCATTGGTCGGAGCTTTGGCAACATCTTGTAACTCTTTCTTCCCATGGGGATTACATTATATGTTAGATGACCGTTCCCGTTATCCATCCGTCCAGCAAGCGTTTGATGTTTGGAAGGATTATATGGTATCGATGGGATATGGATATAGATTGGGAGTAGACTTGCCAGGAGAGAAAAGAGGTTATATTCCGAATAGTAAAACTTATGATAATATATATCGGAAAAGATGGAACTCAAGTACGATTATTTCTATAGCTATCGGACAGGGAGAAATCTTGGCAACTCCGTTGCAAATTTGTAATTTGGCGGCTACTGTAGCAAATAGAGGCTATTTTATTACTCCACATGTGGTAAAAGAGATACAAGATAGTCAGTTGGATTCATTGTATACCGAGAAAAGATACACGAAAGTTAATCCTTCTTACTATTCGTTGGTAGCTGAAGGTATGCGTGGTGCAGTTGCCGGGTCTGCTTATGGTGCCACTTGTAGAGGGGCCTATTTGCCAGATATAGAGGTTTGTGGTAAAACAGGAACAGCGGAGAATCCCCATGGTAAAGACCACTCCATATTTATGGGCTTTGCTCCGTATATGCAGCCGAAAGTAGCGATAGCTGTCTTTGTGGAGAATGCCGGTTTTGGAGCTACTTATGCAGTTCCTATTGGGCGATTGATGATAGAGAAATATTTGAGAGGTTCTATTTTGCCTGAGAGCCAGATGATAGAGGATAATATAGTAAATAGTGTGATTTTGCCGAATGCAATATAGTACAAAAGATAATTGGAGACTGGTTGATTGGTTTACCATTTTGCTCTACCTGTTGATGGTAGCAGCCGGGTGGATGAGCATTTGTGGCGCTTGTTACGAATATGATGTAGGCCATATATTGGGCTCAGTACGTCCGATGACGCAGTTGGTCTGGATAGGAGTCTCTTTGGGCGTGGCATTTTCCATACTATTGATTGATCGGGATTTCTTTGAAGTCTTTCCTTATTTCATTTATGTAGCTGTCATCTTGTTGTTGGTCGCTACTATCTTTTTGGCACCAGACATTAAAGGTTCCCGATCGTGGTTAGTCTTAGGTCCCATTCGGCTTCAACCAGCAGAATTTGCAAAGTTCGCCACAGCCTTGGTGGTAGCAAGAGTTATGGGCAATTATGGATTTGTCTTGACTAAATGTAAGAACTTTTTGTTGGTTTTAGGCTTGATCTTCTTACCAATGCTTTGTATCCTTATGCAACGAGAAACAGGATCTGCGTTGGTCTATTTTGCCTTTTTCCTTATGTTGTATAGGGAAGGAATGTCGGGCTATTTCTTATTGGCAGGGATTTGTGCTGTCGTCTTTTTCGTGACCGGTATGAAATATGCCGAAATCATGACGGGAGAAACTCCTTTAGGTGTTTTTCTTGTTTCGTTGATGGTATTAGCCATTTCTATTCTTTTGGTATTGGTTGAGACCAAGGACAAGCGTGATGTGTATTGGATGTCATCCATATCGGCTGCTGTTTTGGCTCTTTCATCTGCGGTTTCTTATTTTTATCCTTTCAATCTTAATTGGATTGTGTTTGGACTTTTAGTGGCATTGGGCGTATATTTAATATACAAATCCATTTTCCATTGGGTTTGGCATTATGTGCTGATTGCTCTATTTGCGGTTCTTTCGATTGGTTTCTTATTCTCTGTCAATTATGTCTTTAACGATATATTGGAACCTCATCAGCAGATACGTATCAAAGTATCGTTAGGTCTTGAAGACGACCCCAGTGGTGCGGGCTATAATGTGAATCAATCCAAGATTGCGATTGGTTCGGGCGGATTGTACGGCAAAGGATTTTTGAACGGCACGCAAACTAAGTTAAAGTATGTACCGGAGCAAGCCACTGATTTTATATTCTGTACAGTGGGAGAGGAGCAGGGATTTCTTGGATCTTCTTGTGTCTTGATTCTATTTACGATGTTCATTATTCGTTTGGTTATATTATCCGAGCGGCAAGATACAGTATTTGCCCGTGTTTATGGTTATTCGGTGGCATCCATCTTTTTATTCCATTTGGCCATCAACATTGGTATGGTGACAGGTTTGACTCCTGTCATTGGAATTCCTCTGCCGTTTTTTAGTTATGGTGGCTCGTCCTTATTAGGCTTTACTATTTTGTTGTTTATCTTTTTACGTTTGGACGCATCTCGGAAGGAGAGGTAGGAATGACACGCAATCCGATTTCTTGGATTCCATAAATGATGCTGTCACGCATGCCTTGTCTAAAACTAAAAGTATACTGTCCTGTATAGGGGAAATGATAATTTAACCGAATAGGATAACTGGATTCGTAAAGGGAAATGCCATGACCGTGCCATTTGCCGAACTCATCAGCTAAGATACATTCTGTTGTATCTTTCTTTAGTTTGCCGATGGGCGGTTCTTCATTGCAGAACAACCACAAGTTTTGATAAGGATACTTGTTGTTGTTCCGAATGTCAAAGAAAATGTCATAAGCCTTCGTGTTGTCCTCAATCTCGAATGTAAAGTAGTATACTTTGTCCTTTGTCCACGCAGTGTTGTCTATCACCTGATATTGATTATACAGGGTAGACGAGTCGCAGGCAAAGAACAAAGCACACCCTGCCAACATAATACATTTAATTATCCTGTTTAGCATCTTTCTCTTTCGGCTTGTTATTTACAGGTCTATTAGCATTCTGTTTGTTCCCGTTGACATTATTGTTCGGGGCTTGTGATGTTTTAGCCTTAGGCTGTTGGCCATCCTCTTTCCCAGACTGCTTTTCTTCATTTGACCTGTTCTTAGGCCGTTGTTGCCTATTCTTATTGTTGAATTTAGGTTCTTGCCCCTGTCCGCCCTTGTTCGCTTTCGGTTGCTGAGCCTGTTGATTATTACCGTTCGGTTGCTTTTCTTTGTTGTTACCTTTATTTTCCCTATTCTCCCGGGTAACATTATTCTGATTCTCTTTAGAATCTCTGTTCGGATTGTTATCCCTGTTCTCCTTCTCTTTGCCGGAATTACCGTTGTTCTGAGTCGGGCGTTCGTTTGCAGGATTGTTTCCATTTGGATTTCCTCCGTTACCCTTCTTCTTTTTCTTCTTTTTGGAAACGTTGTCAAAGCGGGTAACGCTGTCCTGACCTAAAATGTCATGTGAATTGCGCTGAGGCTGTTGTTTTGCATCCGCTTCCAAAGAGACAGGCTTGATGCCTTTCTTATTCATATTGATGACATCAAATGCACGCTGGGCTGTTATTGTGATAAGATTAGCGGCAATTGCCTTGTCTGTGGAATAAGTAATTTCCCTTTTGAAGATATCTGTTTTGAAATGGTAGTAGTTGTTGTCTTTGGTTTCCAATACGATTTCCCTTGACGGAAGACGCTTTTGGGCTTCTACATAGGCATCCACTTCATAATTGATACAGCATTTCAGTTTAGCACACTGTCCTGCCAATTTTTGTGGATTCATGGAAATATCTTGGTAACGGGCAGCTCCTGTTGCTACGGAAACAAAACTTGTCATCCAGCTTGAACAACACAATTCCCTGCCGCATGGACCGATTCCTCCAATTCTTCCTGCTTCTTGGCGTGCTCCGATTTGCTTCATTTCAATTCGGACCCTGAATGCTTCGGCAAGGACTTTAATCAGCTGTCTGAAGTCCACACGTTCGTCGGCTATGTAATAGAAAATGGCTTTATTGCCGTCTCCTTGGTATTCCACGTCGCCTATTTTCATGTTCAACCCCAACTTGGCAGCGATTTGCCTGGATCGTATCATGGTCTCGTGTTCTTTCGCTTTGGCCTCCTCGTATTTGTCTATGTCAGTTTGTTTTGCTTTCCTGTAAATCTTTTTTGGCTCCTGGTCGTTCCTGACATTATTTTTTTTCATTTGTAGTAAAACGAGTTTGCCGGTAAGCGTGACAGTTCCTATATCGTGTCCAGGAGTTGCTTCGACAGCGACCATGTCTCCTTTTTCCAAAGGAATATGAGTGTTGTTAAGATAATAACCTTTACGTGTATTTTTAAATTGGACTTCAACAAAGTCGGTTGCATTTTCTGCATCCGGAACTCCACAGAGCCAATCGTATGTATTTAATTTATTGTTTTGTATTTTGCTGCATCCTTTTGCACACATACCGCAGCAACCTTTATTTTGTTTAAAATCCATAAAGTCTTTCTTTGTATATCTTGTATCCTATTCTTTTTGTAAATATGCAAAAATAGAAAAAACATTAGGATTATCTTTTTTCTAATGAAAAAAAATAGCATATTTGAGAACTCTTAGCGGGTTTAATGCATGAAAGCATAGGTTTTATTGGCCGTACAGAGTGTGAACAATAATGATTGAACTGATGGATACAATACAAAAACCATATAAATTAGGTCTCGCTTTGAGCGGTGGCGGAGCAAAAGGATTTGCGCATCTTGGCGTTTTCCAGTTTTTGAACGAGTGTTCGTTGAAACCGGACATCATTTCAGGAACAAGTGCGGGCGCAGTGGTCGGAGCATTGTATGCAGATGGTTATTCTCCGCAAGAAATTCGGAATTTTTTCTCAGGAAGGGAGTTCTCGGAGTTTGCCCAACTGCAAATACCCAAGTCCGGTCTGTTTGACATGAGCCGCTTTAAGAATTTCTTACGACGCAATTTGAGGGCTAAACGTATAGAAGATTTGGCTATTCCTTTGGTGATCGTAGCTACAGATTTGGATAATGGGCAAAGCCATGAGTTTAGAAAAGGACCTTTGGTCGAGGCTATTGCAGCCTCTTGTTGTATCCCGATTATATTCAGTCCGGTAGAAATCGATGGTGTCCATTATGTCGATGGAGGCTTGTTCCGTAATTTCCCGGTAACAACGATTCGGGAAGAGTGCGAACGCGTGATAGGCGTAAACGTAAGCCCCCTTATTCCCCATCGATATAAACAGACGATATTTCACATTGCAGAGCGTTCTTATCATTATATGTTCCAAGCAAACACATTAGAAGATAGAGATGCGTGCGATGTCTTGATAGAAGCAAAAGAGGTTGGCCTGTATAAAACGTTTGACTTGGATAATGTTGATTTGATTTCCCAAGTCGGTTACGAGGCATCTATTGATGCTTTCAAACAAGTGATGCAGGAAAATAGATTTGAAATGGTCGAGAAGGCGTTGAGCGTACGCAATCTCGCCTTGAAACCAAAAGAGTGATAATTACAAAAAAAGAAGAGTTATGAAAATGAATGATTTAGAGAAGATGATTATTTACCAAGTTTTCCCAAGATGGTTTGGTAATAAGAGTGCTTCATTGGTTTCCAATGGAAGCATCAACGAAAACGGGGTAGGGAAGTTTTCTGATTTTTCTACATTAGCTTTAGACAAGATTAAAAAGTTGGGAGCTACCCATATTTGGTATACAGGTGTGATTGAACATGCCACACAGACAGATTATTCTGCATATCATATTAGCCAGGACCATCCGGCTGTAGTTAAAGGTAAAGCCGGTTCTCCTTATGCCATCAAGGATTATTATGATGTGGATCCGGATTTGGCAGATGAGGTTCCTATGCGTATGGTAGAGTTTGAGTCGCTGGTTCGTCGTACACACGAGGCTGGTTTGAAGGTCATTATTGATTTTGTCCCTAACCATGTGGCTCGCCAATATCATTCGGATTCCCGCTTTTTGTATATTGATGATTTGGGACAAAAGGATGATGTGAACAAAGCTTTTGATCCGAACAACAACTTTTATTATATTCCAGGACAACCACTTTCGTTAGCTTGTTCTTCGGACGACCTTGGACTTCCGTATAGCGAGTTTCCTGCAAAGGCAACAGGCAACGACCATTTTGATGCTTTTCCAGGAAAGAATGATTGGTATGAAACTGTCAAGTTGAATTATGGCGTGGACTATTTGAACGGTCGTCAAACACATTTTGACCCGATTCCGGATACTTGGCAGAAGATGTTGAACATTTTGATGTTCTGGGCAGGGAAAGATGTGGACGGATTCCGTTGCGATATGGCGGAAATGGTTCCTGTTGAGTTTTGGAACTGGGCTATTCCGAAGGTGAAAGAGGAATTTGATGTGGATTTTATTGCGGAAGTATACAATCCTTCCCAGTACAGGAATTATCTTTTTAACGGGCATTTTGATTATCTCTATGATAAGGTGGGATTGTACGATACGCTTCGGGCTGTCATTTGCGGGCAGGCTCCGGCTTCCCGGATTTCTTCTTGTTGGCAGTCATTGGACGGAATACAATCAAAGATGCTGAACTTCTTGGAGAATCACGATGAACAGCGAATCGCTTCCGATTTCTTTGCTAACGACGGCAGATGGGGCATTTCCGGATTGATGGTTTCCGCCTTGATGAACACCAATCCGTTTATGATTTATGCAGGCCAGGAGATGGGCGAACGGGGAATGGATGCGGAAGGATTTAGCGGAAAGGATGGGAGGACAACCATCTTCGACTATTGGAGCTTGGAAACGTTGCGCAACTGGAACAACGGAAGGCGTTTTGATGGTGGTTTGCTCACGGACGAACAGAAATCACTACGTGAAACCTATTCCAAGGTTTTAAATATTGCCCGTATGGAGCCAGCTATTACACGAGGCGTTTTCTTCGACTTGATGTATAAAAACCAGGAAAATCGCTTCTTCAATAACCATAATCAGTATGCTTTCTTGCGTAAATATAAAAACGAACTGGTTTTGGTCGTTGCCAATTTCAGCCGTTCCAACCAGGAAGTGTGCGTGAATATCCCGGCGGAGGCTTTTGATGCTTTGGGCTTGAAAGACAATGTGGCAGCACGTCAGATAGATTTGATGAACGGTGAGGAAACGATTGCCGCTTTGACGACTGCATGGCCGTTCAAACTGCATCTTCCGGGCGGTTCCGGGCGAATCATCAAGTTTATTTACGATTTATAGTCGGCAATTCATAATAGTTTTGTACTTTTGCAGTATTAAATAATCTATTTACTATCAGAATAAAATACGAAATAATGAGTGCACAGACTCCTTTCTTAGTTTTTTCGGGTACTAATTCCCGTTATCTTGCAGAAAAAATCTGCAATAGCTTAGGTTGTCCATTGGGACAAATGAACATTCAACATTTTGCAGATGGTGAATTTTCTGTATCATACGAAGAATCCATCCGTGGACGCGATGTTTTCTTGGTACAGTCTACTTTCCCTAATGCAGACAACTTGATGGAGTTACTCCTGATGATTGATGCGGCTAAACGTGCTTCTGCCCATTCGATTATCGCTGTAATCCCTTACTTCGGTTGGGCTCGTCAGGATAGAAAGGATAAGCCACGTGTTGCTATCGGTGCTAAGTTAATTGCGGATATGTTGAGCGCAGCGGGAATCAATCGCTTGATTACGATGGATTTGCATGCCGACCAGATTCAAGGTTTCTTCAATGTGCCGGTTGACCATTTGTATGCTTCAAGTGTGTTCTTGGATTATATCAAGGCAGAACTGCCATTGGACAATCTTTGTATTGCTACTCCGGACGTGGGCGGTACGAAACGTGCAAGCAGTTATTCCAAATATTTGGGTCTTCCGATGGTTATCTGTCATAAATCTCGTTTGCGTGCAAATGAAGTGGCTGAAATGCGTATCATCGGTGACGTAAAAGGTTTGGATGTCTTGTTGGTAGATGATATGGTGGATACAGCAGGAACTATTACAAAGGCTGCAAACTTGATGATGGAAAATGGTGCTAGGTCTGTTCGTGCTATTGCCAGCCATGCAGTGATGTCTGACCCTGCTTCTACTCGTGTAGACCAGTCTGCTTTGACAGAGATGATTTTTACCGATTCTATTCCTTATGCAAAGAAGTGCGAAAAGATAACGATTTTGTCAGTAGCTGAAATGTTTGCTGAAGCAATTCGTCGTGTATGCAGTGGTGAATCAATCAGTTCTTTGTATCTTCTCTAAGCTAAAGTAAGAATATCATACAATTGATATCATGATATAGGGGTTGTATCAAAACAGAAGTTTTGATGCAGCCCCTTTTTAGGTATGACAGAATTAGAAAAGCAATGGAACTTTGTTGTGTCATTGTATTGTCTGCGGAATATAACGCCACTTTAATAGAATTAAAACACTATTTTAACGCCATTAAAACACCGTTTAAACAGTATAGTGCTCTTAGTTTGCAATTATGACATATCCCTTCTTTATCTAAACAAGTCTTTATAAAAAATGCTTATTCTAAAAATAACGTTAATTGTGCAAAGATTTATGTTGATAAAATATGCTATATAGGGTTTGCTAATTAATGGCAAGTAGTTGATTGCTA
>ULRN01030950.1_pt1 | contig 15948 bp, 26 predicted proteins | sample 1955461 | NCBI WGS metagenome assembly ULRN01 (sample SAMEA4835683, study PRJEB28245) | human gut metagenome | biome: gut microbiome; material: fecal sample | place: Denmark | collected 2008 | reverse complement strand
TGTATCATGATAGTTATCTGTATCATGATAGTTATCTGTATAATGGTAGGAGCTTACCACGAATGGAGCAAACACGGAGAGTACACAACTTTCAGCTTCATAGCTTCTTTGGTAGTTCACGGTGGGCTGGGAGTAATGATATATTGCGGGGTTGATTATATACTCCGTAGAGTGTTTTACCAAATCAAATAAAGATGAAGAAAGTAATGTTATTGGTATTGTTAATTATAGCATCAAGTTGTAATTTGAACATCTACCAAGAAGTAAGAGAAGAACGAACAGCAGTTTTATCGGAGCAAAAGCAAGAGCCTTCCGAATGGGACATATTCATTGAGGCTCTCATAAGAGTAGAAAGCGAAGGCAAAGCGGATGCGGTTGGCAAAACCAATGACGTAGGAATATTACAAATTACTCCGATATACGTCAAGGATGTCAACCGCATTCTTGGTGAAGAACGATACACACTTGCGGAGCGTACCGATATAGAAAAGAGTTTGGAGATGTTTGAAATCTTACAAAACCATTACAATCCGAATAAGGATATTAACAAGGCTATCAAACTCCACAATCCGAGAGCTGGACAAAGTTATCGAATAAAGATAATGAATCAAATGGAAAATATTAAAACAAATTTATCATGACAAAAGAAGAATTGAAAAGGAAGTATCACGGTCATACAGTTACTGTGAGTTATCCTATTAGATTGGGCGGTTTTAACGGAGAGCGAGAAGACTCATCAAAATCGAATGTTCTTTTACAGGCGTGTAAAGAATTGGGATTACAAGTTGCATTGATGCCTGATATGGCGATTATGACGGGTCAAAACGCAAAGATGTACGCCATCAATGACCCATCTGTTAAACCGAGTTATTCAAGTACTCCTTGTTCTTCGATAAGCGTTGAAGAGTTCTTGGAAGATTTTTCTCATTATACAAAAGTAGAGGAAGAAAAGCAATTTGTAAAAGCCAAACGACTTCTTGACGAGTTCAAAATTGAATACGGCTCTATCGAAAAGAAACATAAATCTTGTACTTCAACCGATATGGTGGATGAAGGATTCATTCAGGGATATACTTCAAACGAGGCATCACTGTGGTGGCATCCACTGGGTAGGCGTGTTTTCTTTGTTCGTGGAGAAGGAGCGTTTGAACTTACAGATAAAGTTGAACCGAAGGAAGAAGCCCATGTTTGATTTCATAGATTGGTTCTTTGATATTGAATTGGGAAACTTATCAAGAGAGACTTGGCGAAACAGACCTCATTACGATAATACAAAAGAGCCGAAAGAAGTTTGGAGCGGTACGCCAAGAAATCAATTCACATCAGAACAAAGAGAGTATCTGGACAAAATAAAATCATTAGCAGTAGATGTAGAGTATGAAGAAATTCAAAGTTAAGTTCTTTGGTTCAAAGAATCGTAAAGAACAAATTAAACAAGTAAAAACCGAAGTTGAAGCCGAGAGCCGTTCAAAGGTTGAGGACATTCTCAGGCATTCCTACGGTTACGAGGTCATCAACGGATTAAAGATTCACGAATATGAATAAGGCAAGCAGAATCGGAATATTTATTTTGGGAGCTTTACTGACCTTGACATTATTCAAGGGTTACGGACAATACGAACGTAAAGACCCAAAAGCGGTTGTGTATCGGGAGAAGGTAAGTGAAACGGATACAACCGAGATATGGCGCAACGTAAAGTATGAGCTTGTAAGCGTTGAGCACGATACGGTGAGAAAAGTTACCAAACCAAGAAACAGTTTGGAGATTGCACCGCCCAAGCCAATCCCGATGCCCGAAGATAGAGTGGACTTGAACGAATATCTTGGAACACCAGACGATGGTACGGATTGGAACTACACGGATTTGAGAGAGGAAGAACAAAAGTATCTTGATGATTTAGGTATATATTGGGATAGTAACAGAGGATATTGGAGAAAGAAACAATAATCAAGTATAGAAGGAGTATAATTCAAACATGGAGTTATACTCCTTTTAATTTTACAATAATATGAAAAGTCTTTATGTAGATGCAAACAGCCGTACCGTCCAATGTGCACGATTGAGCATTGGGTTGAACGTAAATGCGGCAGGGGTTGTAGCTCAAATAGAGCCCAACCAGTTTATCCGAGTTAAGGCAGTAGGCGGTGATGCCGTTATACGACAGGAAAACCAGTCAGGTGATGGTGTACTTCTTTCCGAAGGAGAAACTGAATACTTCTTTATTGAATCTCACCTTGAGCTTGTAAGTGGTCAAATCAATGTAATGTATTAAGCCATGCTGAGAATCGGGAAAATAGGCAAGCTCACGAGCCGCCAAAAGCCTAAAAAGGCAAGCACTCCGTAACGCAAAAGAAGTTACCAAAAGTTAAAAGCGAAGTTTTTACCAAAATTCTTCGCTTTTTATTTTGTAGTTTGGAAAATAGTCTCTATCTTTGTATCAGAAACATTAAAATTACAAAGATATGAAAGTTCAATTAAGTACTCATCAGAGAATGGTTATTGTTAAGGGCATTTGCGCAGGAGTTGCTTTAAGAGACAAAGAGCCTGTTATAAACAAAGATAATAACGGCATTATAGAAATATCGCATAAAGGAGTTGTAAATATTTGGGATTTATGCGCAATCTCTTGCGATGCTGAAGCCTTCGGATTAAAAGCAAAATTTCACCCAAACAGAATAGAAATAATACAAGAATCATGAGAACACGTACTTTCATAATCATATTGCTGGTAGCTCTATTCGGGAGCTACCTATATATCAAACTTGTTTGGGGAAGTTTCGGAGCTTTCATGACAGCGTGTCTCATCAAGTCCGCTATCGGAATAGGATGTTTGGTTGTTATATTGTTAGCAACGTTAATTATATCAAAAATCAATCGAAAATGAAAATTGTTATGCGAATATTGTATGCTATTGACGGAAGGTTTGGACGTAGAGTGCTCAAACCGCAATACCGAGTTTGGTGGAGATTGTTTACCTACGGAACGCTGGCGGTATTACTATTCAGATTTGTATTTGTACCGATTCTTGATTGGTGGCAAGGCGTTGTAGATTTTCTTAATTATGTAATTTGGGGATGATATGAAAGTATTGGAATTTATATTTAGCAGCTTTTGGACGTTTATCGGTTCAGTTATCCTGATAAGCTTATTCTTTCAGGGAGTTGCTCAAGTTATCCGAGCGATTAAAGGAACGCCAGAGCCAAAAGACGAAAGCGATGAAGATTGAAACAGCCGAAAAGGTCATCAAGAAGATGTCTTGGGAAATAACGAAGCAAGAACGATTCCTTGGACTTGTATCAAGAGCCAATCAGATGAAGCCTAAAGACCGTGAGAACGTATTGAAGGGAGCTTGTTGGATTGATGGCACAATCGAAACCCAAATCAAGTTTGCGATGGATAAGAGAGCGAGACTGGTGAAGGCACGTTCAACTCTATCGAAACGATATGGAATATCAATCTATTAACCACATTTGCTGACGATTAACCGAGAGGATGAAGGGAAATACCTTCACGGATAACGAAAGAGGCAGAGCAATCAAATTTTAAGCATCATGGAAGATATTAAACAAAGACAGATTGATTGAACAACTCCAACGTGACATAAGGATTCTGGAAGAAATTATTTCAGGCAAGATGGAGAATTACACCAGTCATCCAATTCCAGTCCTCAAAGAAGGTTTATCGAAGTACCAATCAGATTTGGCGAGGTTACAAGAAAACGTTGGGCAAAGGGGGAATTAAAAGGGGGTTACTTCACGAGCGTATGCGAGTGCACGAGGAAACAAGATTTTCAAGATAATTGAATATAGTTTCTTTGGGCACTTTCTTTGATATATAAGGGGGTTCATGAACCAACGTTACTTCCTTCCAGATATAAAACAAAGACGATATGGAAATTGTAAAGAAAATAGCAAAATGGATTCTCCGAGAGGAACTGAACGACCTTCAGACCACCGTGAATAGGCAAGCCCACGATAAGGTTGAAATGAAAAAGCAGATAGCGAGTTTGAGAGAAAGGTTGTTTGGTTCAAGAAAAGTCCTACTATCCCAGACGATGGTAGAATGTATTGTTAAAATGCTACCTGACCCGAACAAAGCAGGTTGTGGCGGTTTAACTTCTTCGGACTTGAAAATTCGAAACATGATTTTTGTAGATGAACTTGGCGGACGACAATATCAACACTCCGTTCGTTTTGTTCAGGCTATCGGAGACGATGAACGTTTACAAGGTTTAACCATAAACATATCTGAATACAATATCAATGTGTTCGTTCCGTTGAGACGGGAGAATGCGAGTTATGAGGTATTCGGAGTACAAACCGCAATAGATACTTACTTTTGGGACTTGTATGGAGCAGGCATACGAATGTTGAGCAACGAAGCCTTTGCGATGAGTTCCGAATTTATCAACGCTCAGCATAATGTTTTGAAAGAATTTAGAGAACAAGGATTGTTATGAATATATTGAACCAAGAAAGTTTTTGTCGTCATTGGTGTAATGACTACGACAAAGTAATGAAGGAACAGACCGAAGAATGCGAATGTATTGTAGCTTGTTCAAGTTCGGAGAACGGAATGAATCCAGATGCCTTTGCTGCACAAGGATTGATGATGAAAACCGAAGAAGAATTGTTTGAGGAAGCCTTGAAAAATTTTGCTAAAAGTGTGTTATTTACAAAAGATGGTTCATTTTGCGTAGATGACTTTGAGAAATATTGGGAAGATAACAAAGACAAATTATTGAAATATGACCAAAGTGAGATTAAGCCAAATTGAGGAAGGAAGCGGAAAGCCGATGTTCACCCGAAAGCATAAAGGAACGACAAAGAAGAAGCCTTTGATTGGAGACATAGACGAAGATGATGAAGAGGATTCGGACGATGACTTCAACGACAATGAGGATGAAGGCAAGAAGCGGTTATCAAAAACAATGCTTCACTTCAAAGACGAAGGAATAACCATATCAGCTTGGGACTTACATACCATTGAAACTGATATGCGATTCGTAGAGAAGCCGAAAGCCCACTGGGAGTTTGGAATCACTATCAATAAGGGATTGAATCCCAGTCAGTTTATCAATAAAACCGACCTTTCTATGTGGTATTTAAGCGAGGAAGTAAGGGATGATAAAATGGCAAAAATGCTGGAAATCCTTAAAGTAGAAGGACTCAACGTTATCGAGATATAGAGAACGCAAGTATATAGTGTTTGAATATTGTTTAATTTAACAAATTGTAAAATGAAAAAGTTTGAATTAGTGCAAGCAATTGCCAAGGAAACGGGTTACACCCAAGAAGTAGTAAACAACGTGGTTGATGCAATGCAACCGATTATCGCAAACGCTTGTATCGAAGAAGGCGATGAAGTGAACCTGCCTGAGCTGGGTAAGTTCAAACGTCAGGTGTTCACGGCACGTAAAGGACGCAACCCGTTGACGGGCGAAGCTCTTGACATTCCCGAATCACACACCGTTGGCTTCAAGGCTACGACCAAGCTGAAGAAAGTTATTCAGCCGAAGAAAGCCGCAAAGAAGGGTAAAAAGTAAGCATGCTCCATCAAATGCTTTTGAGAACTGGGTTTTGGCGAGTTTAAGTCAGCCCAGTTTTCTTTTTGCCCAAAGTTTATAATTCCAGAAGATTAAACAATATTATAATGAAAGCAATAACGGAGAAAGAAAAGTTACCAAAGTTTCTTATTGTGAACGGAGTTCCTGAAACTCAATCTTACAATAAGCATCTTTTGAAGCCTTGGAAGAAAGGTGAGCTTGTAAAAGTTGCTCCTTTTGAAGAGCAGGTCAGAAACGATAAGTATGACGACCAATTGAAATACGTCAAACCAGACAACAATCCTTTGCACTTTCGACAAAAGTATGTAAAGGTTATCCGAAAGGACGACAACGGTGAATGGACTTTGACTTACACAGCAGGATGGGAATATTTTGATATGTTAAAAACTAATAAAAAGAACAAAAAATGAAAATCAGGAGATTTATTTTGAACCGCATCTTGAATGCGAGACAGAGAGAAATGATTTGGGCAGCGTTGCTATTTTCGGCTCACACCTACAAAAGACGTGGGAACATGGAAGGATTTGCCGCTGTAACAAGAGTGTTGGACGAAACTCAACCGATTCTGGGAGTTAAGGAAAGGACTTGGACAAGAAAGGAAGTTGAAGCCTTGATTGAGGAAAGCTCCGAGCACATCAGCCGAAAGATTAACGAGATTGCCCAAGACGCATACAAGAAGGGCGTGCATGCAGGGCGTTCCGAAGCTATCCAAGAAAGAATCAAAGAAGACACCGAACACGCTCATCACATTGAAGAGTTTGCTGATACGCTCCGACCTTTTGGAATCGTCATTGGTGTAAGACGTAGCGAGGATTCCGAAGGACTTCAACCAGGTCATGAGTTCTCAAAGGAGAAATGTGAAGGATGCGAGAACAAAGAAGATTGTGAGCTTTACAATGTGGTTCTCAAAGACGAATTTGAGTCAGCCGAAGGAGAGGACGAAAAGAAAGAGAACGGCACGGAGAAGGCAGAAGAAACCGATGAGCATGCCGATACCGAAGAAGGAAAGACTGAAGGTGAAGACAAACATGAGTAGTCTCCTGTTATTCCATATATAATCCGAATACCGTGGACAAGGTTAATAACTACGTTCACGGTATTTTAATTTAACAAAAGTATGATAACAAGTAATTATATTGTTCACGACTGCGAAACGGGTGGATTGGATTGCGAAAAGAATCCCATTACCCAATATGCTTGCATTATTCTTGACGGTAAGACTTTGAAGGAGCTTGACCGATACGAGACATTTGTAAAACCTTATGCTGATTTGACGATTGAAAAACAAGCTCTTGAAAAGACTATGGTAAGTATGTCTGATATCAAGAACGGAGTTCCTGTCAAGGAGTTCATTGCCACAACTCACGACCTTTGGAAACAATATCAATCAAAGGCGAAATGGGAAGATGCCCGAAGGTTAGTATCAGTTGGGCACAATATACCATTTGACCACCGTATGCTTGAATGGGCATTCCGATATTGCAAGAAAGGAAGTATTTGGAATTTGCTACAAGATAGCTTTATTGATACTATGGTATTAACGAAGATGACTTGGGGAATTAACGGAAATGAAAAGATTACACTTTCAGATGCCGTTCGATATGCCAAGTTGAAGATAACGGATGCTCACGGAGCTATGAATGACGTAGAGGCAACCGCAGACCTTCTCCGTTGGTTCATGAAGAAGCTCCGAAGTAAGAAGGGAGAAGCGAGTGTTGAGAAAGAAGTTAAGGAACGTTTGAAAGGTCAAGAGTTCTTTGAGTTTCAATGCGGCGGTAAAACTCCAAAATAAAACTTACCAAAGTTTATATAACAAAATTGTAAATCAAATTGATATGGCACGTGCAACAGTTGACGAAGTAAGAGCTGGATTGGAATTGGCTCTTGAAGAGATTCTAAATGTCCAAAACATGAATGTTTGGATAAGTGTTAAAGATAGACCAATTGGTAAGATTCTTGAAAGCGCAGGAGTTGAGAAGAAATACAACCCATACGTTATGAAGGCTCTTGTTAAATTAGGATTGGTTGAGGAAGAAGGACAGCTTGGCGGTAAAATGTATAAAATCAAGTCCAAAGTCATTCCCGATGTAAAGTATTTGGTTAAGAAGATTCACGAAGAAGCCAAAGCCGAACGGAAATCATATTACACTCCAGTATCGGAGCGAGAGGAAAAGCAATTTGACGGTTATCCTACTTCAAAGCCTTCCGACCTTAAACCAAAACGCCCATACAAGCGCAAAGATGCGCAAAGATGCGCATCAATCCGAATACTCTTCACCAGCTGTTAAAACGACACGACAAGTAATTATACCAAATTTGGGTGATATGAGATTCTTGGTATATGAAAACAATATCGTGGAAGGAAAGATTGTATCACTTCACTTTGGAGAGGACGGCAAGAAAATTATGTATAATATTGAGATAGTTAATACATATTGGATTAAGATGCAGAATGCTCCGAAGGTAGAAATCAAAGAGGACACGAGAGATTATGATGGCGAAGAAGATGACGTTGAACCAACAAAGTATCTTGTATTGAGAGATATGAGCGTGAAAGACTTATTTGAAACACCTGCAATTGCTGCTGAATATCTGGTACGTCATTCAGTCAAATACATTAAGAAGTAACATTATCAAGTATAATAAACAAAATCGTAAACGTTATGTCAGAATTGGAAAAGAAAACAGAAGAAGCTCCGAAGCGTAAACGCAGAACGAAAGCGGAGCTTGAAGAAGCAAAGAAAAACGGCACTTACAAGCCGAGAAAGAAAGTTGTGAAGGAAGAAGTGCCGAACGAGACGAAAGCACCCGAAGAACATGCCGCCAAAGCTCCTATGAAGCCTGAGCAGAGTGTTCTTATTATGGCGTGTTTGAATCCGACCGTAGCAGAAGCCGCAACGAAAGCAGCCCATGATGCGGGAGTCAAAGTGGTCATTCTTGAAGACCGAGTTATTCACGACTATTTGGAAGTAAGAGAGGGTGAAAAACCTCAAGACCTTTCCGACTTCTTGAACAACGCTTCAAACCGTCTCCATGCTGAAGACCAATGTAAGAAACTTTATGCTATCATAACAAAGGGTGGACGCATTGAAGATTCGGTTGGAAGAGTATTCACGGCAAGCGAGGTTGTGAAAGCTACAAACTTGACTCACTCAAAAGCGAGAGCCGTGTTTGACCTTCTCAGAGCGTTCGGACTTATTAAGTTCACCAAAGGAAACTTCCAATTTATGTTCACATTCTCCAACGACCTTCGGAGAAAGACAATCAAAGAAGAAGTTTTGGGAATGTTGAAAGTTATCAACGTGGACATCCAAAGATACCGAGCTTCAATATACAATGACGATTCTTTAACACCAGAGCAAAAACATGAAATGTATAATGGTTTGGCCAAAGATTTGGACGAGGTATTGGAGTTCTAATAATTCATAATATAGTGTGGGAGCTAACAAGGAGCAATCTTTGTTAGCTTTTGCCGTTTTAAGACGTTTGTTTATGTTAGTAGATTCTTCAGGCACTTTGTTACTTCAAACTCCGATGCACCGATTGGAGTGTTTGAACGTTGTTGATGAAATAATCGAAGGACTTGATGAGCGAGGAATCAACGAGCTTTTGGAAGGCTCAGAAGGCGACTTGGATTTTGTTATTGATAATTTAGTCCGAGATACTTTTGAGGTAATGTACACGGGAAAGACTGATATTGACTTTTCTCCTAAATACACCGACCGTCTTTCAGAATCAATTGAGGAAACGTTAAGGACAAGAAACCTTACATATTTTATCACTTCGGTGATGCCCGACTTTCAATTGTCTTGGCATCATTTGGAATGGGGAGACTTGGTGCACCGATATAGGAAGCTGTGTATTGAGGCAGCACGTGACCATGGTAAATCTTTCTATTTCTCCAACGCTTATGCAGCTTGGCAATTGTATAAGTATGCCCGACCGAAAGGAACAGTATTTTCAGCCAGACCTACCAAATCAAATTCCAATCGTGGTTATCTCTTTTCGTTCTCTTTGCAACAATCCGTTGACCTTATGGAGATTCTCAAAGGAACGATTGAGAGCAACGATATATTGAGACAAAGACTTTTCCCAGATTCAAAACAAAGCGGAGCTTGGGCAAGTACGAATATAGTATGTAAGAACGGAGCGAGATTGACGTGTAAGGGATTTGGGTCATCAGTACGTGGTGCTCACCCGTTCTGGATAGTAGTAGATGACGGATTAAAAGATAACGTCATATACAGTCAGCTACAAAGGCAGAAAAGCATTGATTATTTTCATTCGGTTATTATGAACATGCTTGTGCCAGGTGGGCAGATTATTGTTGTTGGTACTCCATTCCACGCTTCGGATTTATATGGAGACTTGAAAAGCAAGAAGGGTTGGTTTGTTATTGAATATCCTGCTATCTTTCCTGATGGTAGAATCCTTTGGCCACAACGTTGGAGTTTCTTTGACCTTCTTGATAAGAGAGCTTCACAAGGTAACATAATATTTTCCCGTGAGAACTTATGCCGACCGATTACCAATGAGGCTTCTATATTCCCATTGAAGGTTTTGGAACGTTCTTTATTGCGTATGGAAAATTATGTTTTGGTACGCAATCGTGATGACTTCCCAATGAAGTTTAACAAGGTTGTTACGGGTTGTGACTTTGCAATATCTGCAAACGTAGGAAGCGACTACACTGTATTCACAACTTGGGGAGTTGATGACGAGACGGGAGAACGCTGGTTGTTAAACTTCCACCGACAAAAGGGAATGACGTTCAACGAGCAAATGCAAGTTCTACGAGGAATCAACGCAAGATTCCGTCCAGATACGATGATATTGGAACAAAATACCTTCCAACAGATATTCGTACAGGAGAGCGACCGTCAAGGACTTCCAGTGGTTGGTCATACTACGGGAATAGATAAGTATGATTTGAAAACAGGTTGGCCAGGTTTGGCGATAGACTTTGAGCGTGGCAAAATACACATTCCCGTAGGAGATGACTATTCACGCAACGTTAAAGACCTCATATTTTCTGACCTTGGTTCGGTGGCGTTTACCGATAAGGGATTGGAGAGTGTAGGAGAGCATGATGATATTTCATCCAGCTTCTGGTTAGCCAAGTTGGGAGCTAATTTGATAACAACAGGATTCAAATATACATTTTTATAACAATAATATAAAGAACAATGAAGAAAAGAGAAGTAAACATTATCATCAAAGGATTCGGAAAACTACCTTTGTATGCTACGGAGAAATCGGCAGGAGCAGATTTGTATGCCGCCAACGCTCAAGCAATAATATTAGAGCCTGGTCAGAGAGCTTTAATACCAACGGGAGTGTTTATTGAATTGCCCGAAGATTCCGAAGCACAAATCAGACCAAGAAGCGGTTTGGCGGTAAAGAAAGGCATAACAGTTCTCAACGCACCTGGCACAATTGATGCTGACTATCAAGGAGAGGTTGGAGTGCCTTTGATAAACTTGGGACAAGAAACGTTCGTTGTTCAAAGGGGTGAAAGGATTGCCCAAATGGTTTTGAACGGTGATGGCGGATTATTCCAAGGAGAATGGAAGGAAGTAAAAGACTTTGAACGTGATTCCGAAAGAGGTGCTGGCGGCTTCGGTCATACAGGAATGAAGTAATGGAACAGTTTAGACAATTTACCAACGGCAAAGGCTTATTTATCGGGGTTGACTTCGGTAGAGGTAAAGACTTTGCCGTTGAAACTCAAATACAAAAGCAACCCGATGGTAGCTTGAAGATATTATCAAGTAATATCATTGGGCGTTCGGCAGATATGAGCGAAGAAAGAAAACAACAAATTTGTAATAGATATGAAAGACTTTGCGAAAATGAAGCCGTTGAGCAAAAATCAACTTGACGACCTTACTGACGGATTGGTAAATGCTATGCGTTATTCCAACCCAGAATTTGAATATCCAGAGTATGACGGAGCGAAGCCAGACGATGGTGTTCCAGCAGAATGGTTTTATCCAATACATAATGGAACAAATTCGTTCTCCGAACTTACAGCGATACACATGTATGTTACGCAAGAAGCTACTTTTGAGGATATAGGAGAGTTGATGTTGGGAATTGGTATGACCGAAATGAAGCATTACGACAAACTTTCCGACTTCATAAAGAAATTGGGCGGCAAGATTGACCAACGCTTCAATAATTCGGGCGTTACCGTAGGAAAAGACGCAGTTGAGGCTTTGACTATTGCTATCGGAGCTGAAAAGGAAACAATTGCGTTCTATGAAAAGATTCAAACAAGGTTAAAGGAAGTAACGGAAACCAAAACAGTCAAGATAGCTTTTCAGCTTACTTCAAAACTTATAGCCGATGAGGAAGTTCATTTGGAGTTATTGAAAGAAAGATTAAGACTTTTGGCGGACGAAGAAACCTACAAAAGCGTAATTGATGAAGATTGAAAATTTCATATTGAACATTCTCCGAAAGATAGAATCATTGAAAGATGGCACGATAGCATACGCCTATCTGGACGGAAATGCCCCGATGACTCATACATGGTATTTGGTGTGCCTTAATGACTACGAAATGTATATGAACGATAAAAGGCTCAAGGCTCTGATGAACGCTTGGCACAAGGCAGGAAAAGCATTGGGAATTAAAGTCATTTTTGCATATTGCAATCCGAGCGAGGAAAAGTTGAACGAGTTGGCTGAAAAAGACAACCTATTCTTGAACGTGTGAGCCGTACTGCTATTTTTGCGAAGGGAGTAACCTGTGAAGGCTATTCCCTTCTTTTTTTTGGTGCCCAAAGTTAAAAAGATAAAATAAATGACAAAAAGTTTTGTAGTTACAAAAATACTCCGTAACTTTGTAACATAAACTTAAATAAATTGGATTATGGCATTCATACCGAGCAAATATCAAAAGACCGTTTACACTTACATCAAGATAGGTAAGGCAATGCGGTTATTGATGCAGTAGCAGGTTCAGGGAAATCTACTACCATAGTGAATGCGCTCAAACAAATACCGAGCGCAAAGAGAGTTTTGTTTTTGGCTTTCAATAAAGCTATCGTTGAAGAACTGAAAATTAAAATCGGAAATCTACCAAACGTTGATATTAAAACACTTCATAGTTTGGGAGCTTCTATTTGTATGAGGAATTTGAATTGCCAAATACAAGATGATAAGTATAAGATTTGGGTTAATAACGGAGTAAATTATAGCAATCTTGTTCCGACAGTCCCACTTCCAGATGAGCAAATGGGTACGTGGAAGCAAAATATCTTAAAACTTATAGACCTTGGCAGAGTTAATTTGGTAAAGACGAAAGAAGCGTTGGAAGATTTATCATATAAACATGATATAGACCTTCTTGATAACGAAGCCGACCTTGCCTTGAAGGGTATTCAATGGGGAGAGCGAGAAACGGCAACCATTGATTTCACGGATATGATATATTTCCCGAACGTTAAACAATTGAAGATATTCCAATATGATTGGGTATTCATAGACGAGTGCCAAGACTTAAATGCGGCTCAAAGGGAATTGTTCTTGAAATGCGTTAAGCCGAAAGGAAGATTTATTGCGGTGGGAGACCCACGCCAAGCAATATACGGATTCGCTGGAGCGGACGTTGAAAGTTTCAATCTTTTGAAGAAGATTCCGAATACAGTGAAACTTCCACTATCGGTTTGTTATCGTTGCGATGCGGACATTATAAATTTAGCCAAAGAGATAGTGCCTCAAATAGAAGCACGTGATGGCGCACCTTCGGGAGAAGTAAACCGAGATTGTAAGATGGCAGATATTCAAGACGGTGATATGGTGCTTTGTCGTCTTTCAGCACCTTTGGTTAAGTTGTGTATGAAATATATCGGTTCAGGCGTTAAGGCTTATGTCAAAGGAAGGGATATTGGAACCAACCTTATAAATATGATTAAAAAGACCAATCGCAAGCAGATTAAGGACGTTGAAGAACGTCTCCAGAAGGAGTTATCACGAATAGTAGGAAAAGTGGTTACAAGGCAGAAATGCACTGAGCAGGAAGCGAGAGAAAGCGATGTGTACAAGAACTACGAAGATAAGGTCAAAGCAATCGAAGTCCTTTCAGAAGGATTAACAACCGCAAAAGAGGTCATTGACCGCATTGATACAATATTCTCCGATGGAAATAAATCGGGAATATGCTTGAGCACAATCCATAAATCGAAAGGATTGGAAGCCGACCGAGTATTCATCATATGTGAAGATAAGTTATATTTCAAGCCTTGTATGAACGTTCCTTGGATGGCTGAGCAGGAGAAGAATTTGGTATATGTAGCTTATACAAGGGCAAAGCATTTTCTTGGATTCGTTAAGGATTTTGTAGCATAAAAGTTAAAATTTGGTAAAAATCGAAAAAAGTTGGCAATTTATTTTGCGGTTTGAAAAATAGTTCGTACCTTTGTATCATAATCGAAAAACAAATTGTAAATTAAATCGTAAATTTTTGGAATATGGAAGCAACAAATTTAGACAAGATTAAGACGAAACTTCAAAAGTTAATGCGTTTGTACGAAGGTGCAAAGAAAATCAACTCCGAAGGTGAAGCAAATGCTGCGGCTGCCGCAATTCAACGGCTGCTTACTCAGTACAATCTTACTATGGGTGATGTATCGCAGGAAGAACAAGACCGAGACGTGGTCAAAGAAAATATCATGTCTTGCTATCGTTTCAAATCAATCGGTGGTGATTGGGAGTTCCGTTTGATGTTCGTAGTTTGTAAGTGGAATTTCTGTAAGGTGTTCCGCTACGGCAAGACGAAAGACAAAAATATGATTTTCTTCGGTAAAGAGGAAAACATGGAAACTGTTAAGTGGTTGTACAATATGCTTTGTGAACGTTTTGTTTCTTTCGGGAAAGCGAGATACAAAGAGTATCAAGAAACAGAAGATTACTTGGTGAAGCCTATCGGACTTGACACCTACCTTCGGAGATACCTTGAAGGATGCGCAAAAGGACTTGACGCAAAATTCCAAGAGGAAGCCGACCGTGAGAAAATCCAAAACGAAGATAAAGACTATTCAGCCAAAGTAACAGCGTTGGTAGTTCGGAACGGAGCAGAGATTGATAAGTATGTAGGCGAAAAGTTTGGCGGTTATCAGAAGGGCAGAGCGATGCCGAGTGCTAAAAGAGATTCATGTTTTGCATACGGATTCAAAGATGGTAAGAATACTCAAATCAACAAACAAGTTGGAGAGTCAACCAGAGAACAAGCAAGTAAAGTTAAGTTGCTCAAATAATCCAAATATTTAAGTTGAGAATCGTGGGGCAGTTCCTTCGGGGATTAGTCCCACGGTTTATTTAAGAAAAGATTAAAAGACATGAATATACTTTTTGACGGGAATTACTTATTCCACAAAACGTTCTCCGTGTTCTCAACCTACTACAAAGGTCAAGATATGGGAGAAGTTCTTCAAGACAAGGAGAAGCAGCAGGTGCTATTGAGAAAGTGCATAATTGATATGTGCTTTGCTTTATCGAAGTTCCGAGATATAAAGCGAGTTGCGTTTGTAATAGATTCATCAAGCTGGCGTTACAGCATATACGATGATTACAAGTACGCATTGACGAGAGTGAGAGACCCATTTTACAAGCATTTTCTGACGTGTTTAGATATGTTTGAGGCTCTTTTACGAAAGAAAGGAATAATCGTCAGTAGAGTCATGGGAGCAGAAGGAGATGACCTGCTATATGTATGGTCAATTTACTTCGGATATATTCTTGACGAGCCGTTGGTGATTGTAACGGGTGATTCTGATATTCGTCAAATAATGAATAAGAATGTAGCGTTGTTCAATAACAATTCAAAGAATCTGAGGATGTATTGCATTCCAGACCGAGAAGTGTTTTGGAACGAATACATGGAAACCGATGTTCAAGTTGTAGCTACAAAGCCGTTTGAAGTTCTTCTGTATAAAGTAATAATGGGCGATACTTCGGACAATATACCGAAGCTCAAAAAGGGATTCGGGGATAAAGCATTTGAGAAATTCATAGCAAGCATATCTCCATACCGAGAGCCGAAAGACGTTGATTTGGTTAGTATGGCTCAATGGATTGCTGGACGTTTCTCTGAGTTCGCTGGAATGAAATATGAGGAAGTATTGGGACAAGTCTTATTTAATCTAAAAATGACTTGGTTGAATTTGTCTGTTTATAACGAAACCGACTACTACACCCAGAATGGCAAGAGCCTTCTTGAGAACATGCTTGACGATGTGAACGCCAACAAGAACAATTACAAGTATAATAAGGCATACACATTAGAAGATTTTTATGGTTCGTTAATTAAATAAAGAGACAATGAAAAAGAAAACAATTATTTGTATTGCGGTTATTGTAGCCGTAGTTATCGGAGT
>ULRN01043263.1_pt1 | contig 16034 bp, 14 predicted proteins | sample 1955461 | NCBI WGS metagenome assembly ULRN01 (sample SAMEA4835683, study PRJEB28245) | human gut metagenome | biome: gut microbiome; material: fecal sample | place: Denmark | collected 2008 | reverse complement strand
ATAAGGAAGCAGAGCCTATATTCTTTTCTGATATAGTGATTAAGGGAATTACAAAATCTGCAGTAAATCAGCAGCTAAAAAAGCTGTGCGATGAGGGAAAACTACAAAAATATGAGAATGGCATTTATTATTTGCCTAAGAAATCACGACTAAAAACAAATGTGGGCGTAAATGCAGATACGGTTGCCAGATACAAATATGTTTCCAGAGGTGGAAAAGTAGATGGTTTCTATTCTGGTAATACATTTGCTAATCAGCTGGGAATTTCAACGCAGGTTCCCAATAAAGTTGATTTTGAAAAGAATCCTCTATAAAAATCTGTAAAATAACGACCATTACGATCCCCCGCAAAGTTACCATACTTAAATGAAGTATAGATCATCCCGTTATCTTTAAGTGCAATGCACATCTTTTGTAATACTGAACGCAGCTCTTTCTTTGGTAAATGCAAAATAGAGGAACAAGCCCAAATACCGTTATATTCATTAACCGCATCCGAAAGATGAAAGATGCTAAAAAATCCAGGATTCCAATTATTGCGATGACTGCTAATGTCTTTGCAGAAAATATACAAAAAGTTCTTTCTGTTGGAATGAATGATCATGTTGCAAAGCCTGTAGATATGAACATTCTCGTGCCAACAATAATGAAATATTTATAATAGACAGATTTAATGATGTTGGGGGCAAAAGGGTCTGTTACAACAGCAAAAGCCGCAAAAATATGGGCATACAGCTTTTTCATAGTCAGGGAGTGCTCACCCTATGATCTCCATAGGGTGAGCACCTGTTTTTTACCTGTATACCCGTAAACATTATTACATCATCTCATTAGGCTTCATGGTGTCCATATCATCAAATTCCATGTTCTCGCCGCCCATTGCCCAGATAAAGGTATAATTAGATGTACCTGCACCGCTGTGAATGCTCCAGGACGGACTGATCACAGCCTCTTCGTTTTTCATGATAATGTGTCTGGTCTCTGTTGGTTCGCCCATCATGTGAAATACTACATTGTCACCTGGTACCTCAAAATACATATAAACCTCCATACGGCGCTCATGTGTATGTGCCGGCATAGTATTCCATACACTTCCCGGCTCTAACACGGTCATACCCATGGAAAGCTGACAGGTTTTTAATACATCCGGATGGATAAACTGATTGATAGTACGCTTATTAGAAAGAGCTGCATCACCACATGGTCTCTTTGCTGCCTTTTCAATAGGAATGAAAGTAGTAGTATAGGAAGTATGGGCCGGAGCACTTACCATATAAAATTTTGCCGGATCAGAAGGATCTTCGCTTTCAAAGTAAACTTCTTTTGTTCCCTTGGTAATGTACAGACAGTCCTTATATCCCATAGCAAATTCCTGTCCATCAGCAGTAATCTTTCCTTTTCCGCCAATATTGAAAATACCGATCTCACGGCGTTCCAGAAAATAGTGGGTTCCAAAGTTCTTCCAACAGTCAATGCCTTTTTCAATAGAAACCTTCTCAGAAACCGGCATACATCCCATTGTGACCATACGGTCTACATGGGAATACACTGCAACTACCTCATCTGCCTGATACAGGTTCTGGATCAGAAATTCCTTTCTCAGCTCTTCTGTTGTATAGCGTTTTACATCTCTCTGGTTTGCAGAATAACGAATATCCATTTTTTATTGTCTCCTTTTATCTAAATTGGCTGTATTTATGTCCTGCTGCCATTCCTCCTCTGGCTGCTGCCAGCTCACTGACTGTTACCAGCTGGTATCCTCTGGCGGTCAGTTCCGGGATCAGCGCCACAGCAGCATCTGCAGTAGCATCGTAAATATCATGCATCAGGACAATATCCCCATCTTTTACCTGACTTAAAACATTGTTAATGGTCTTTTGGGCATTTCTGTGCTGCCAGTCTCTTGTATCAATGGACCACATGATAGCAGGCATTCCCATAGAACCAAGTACAGAAAGGGAATGGGCATCTATATAGCCGCCTGGCGGACGCATTACAACTGGTGATACACCGCAGGCTGCTGCTACCTTCTGGTTTACAGCGCTTACCTGGCTTACAATGCCTTCATTGCCCAGTTTTGATATGTATTTATGGTCATTGGTGTGATTTGCCACCTCACAGCCCTGAGCCACCATACGACGGATCACTTCGCCATTCTGTGGAACATTGGTCCCTACCATAAAGAAAGTGGCTCTGCCCCCATACTGGCCTAAGCTGTCTAAAATACGGTTGGTGACAGAAGCCCTTGGCCCGTCATCAAAGGTCAGCGCGATCATTGGTCTGGACGGATCTATTGTTGATGGAGCTGTCTCTGCAGGTGCGCCTGCATTTTTTGCTGTAATAGACGCCTTAATGCCGTCCACTCTCAGTCCTGCACCTTCCGTTCCTGCTGTTGCACCGTTTACTGCCCAGTCTGTCCAGGAACCATTCTGGTAAACTTTATAATACAGATCATAAGAAGCTGCCGAAGAACCTGTTAATTCCATAGCAATGGCTTCCAATGGCATTTCTGCTGATGCACCGCCATTTTCTGCTCCATCTGCTTCCCAGTCAAGCCAGCCTGTACCACTTAAATTTACCTTATAACGGACACCGATCTGTGCTCCCGCCGGAATGTTAATCAGATTAGCCCTCATGGATGTGACCCATGAATCAGCCGGCGCTGCCAGCGCATGATTATCTGCCGTCGGATCACTCCATCCCCGGTTTCTGAAATATACGCTGTAATTTACCTGTAGCGGATCGTTGGTGGGAGTCTGGTCTGTGGTACCTGTATTATCACCGCCGGATACTTTTTCCTGCTCTCCTGAACCAGCATTTTCATTATCTGCTGTAGCATTCTCCACATCTTTTACGGTCTCTCCCGGTCCTCCTGTGGACTGCCCAGTCTTTGCCGCTCCCACTCCGGTAGTTCCTGCCAGAGCGGTCATTCCCTGTGCAGTAAAGATCATTCCTGCTGCCAGGATCGCTGCCAGGATCCTGCCTTTCATTTTTCTCATTTTTCTTCTCCTTTAACCAAATATCTTTTTACACAGCATCAGATATTCTTCATAATAAATGTGGCCTTTAAACTCCTTCAGTGCCTCTGCCACCCCTTTGTAATACCAGCCCTGCATTTCCTTGTCCTTCTGGTTAAAACGCTGCCAGACCTCATCTCCCAGGACCAGATAATCTCTGACTGTACTGCGGATATTGCTTAACTTATCCGCGAGCGCCAGTATTTTTTCATCTCTGGTTGCTGACTTTAAGTGTTCCACTGTAGTGCCTTTGCGCTCCATCCAGCTTCTGGACTTGTCTTCGCTTTCACTCTCTACCAGAAATGCCACTCTAGAACCAAACTTTTCCTCCAGTTCTTCTTTCGTAACCCCGGCGTCCTCTATCACATCATGCAGCAAAGCCGCAGCTATCATTTCCGGTTCATTTGTAAATGCCGTTACAATGGCTGCCGTTTCCATCGGATGTGTGATATAAGGGATCTTGGTTCCCTTTCTGTAAACACCCTCATGTGCCCGCTCTGCAAATTCAGCCGCCTCTCTTATCATATTGCGTTCTACCTCTTTTCCCCCATTTTATCTGTCCCCTTAAGATCCTAGTACATCGTTTCGTAAATAACTGTACTAATCACGTAGGATGTGGATTTGAGTGTGCAGGTCTAAAAACGCAAGCATAGCGGGCTACGCTGAGGCTTTTAGGCCTGTGCAATCAGATTCGCAGACAAGTGAGTGGTATAGTTATTTCGAAAACGATGTACTAGTATAATCATACCATACCCCCTTAACATTTTGAAGCTACTTACTAGCATTTTCGTAAGACTTTCTCAATGAATAATTCCTTGTAAGTAATCTGTTTTTCTGCTATGCTATAGGAAGCTTTTACTAAAGGAGGAAATGGTAATGGAACACCATTCATCATACAGCGCACCAAGAAGCAGCCGTGCATCCGGACGTACACGCTCCACTGCTTCCCGTCAGGATCAGCGCCGCACACACAAACCACAAAAAAATGGAAATACCGGTTTTTCCCGTATTTTATTATGCTACATACTTCCATTTTTAGTGGTCAATCTGGCAATTTTCTTTATCGTTACTGCTACACCAAAGATTGAAATAGATATCAGCGATACAACTGATTACAAAACTCTAGATGTAAGCTTTAAGATCCACTCCCTGCTTCCTTTAAAGAAGATGACAACCACTCTGGAATCCCAGCCAATTGAATTCAAAAAAGAAAAGGGCGTTTACCACGCTGTACTGGAAAGTAACGGCACTCTAGAGATCTACGCATTAAGCTTAAACGGCATGCAGGCCCAGGATATTGAGCATATTGCAGTATTGGATGATACAGCCCCATCATTTGATGAAGAAAACGTAGTTATGGAAAACGGCAAGCTTATCCTCACTATAGAAGACAGCATTTCCGGCATCAACTATGATTCTATTTATGCTACCGATGACAGTGGAACGAAGATCCTTCCTGACAGCTGCGATAAAGAAAACGGAGAAGTCACTTTTAAATTAGAAGAAGGCTCTCTCACTGTTTATGTAGAAGATATGGCCGGAAATCCGAACCAGGCTGCCTTCTCTATCAACCAATCCGGAATTAATACATCAGACCGGAACAGCAAGTTCCCAACTGACGGAAAGAATGGTATGAACGGAACAGAAGCAACCGAAGCGGAGAATGAAACAAAAGCTTCTAAGGCAAAGACTTCCGAAACAAAAGCTTCCGAAACGAAATCTGCAAAAGCCAGCAGTACCAAGGCAGAGACAAAAGCATCATCTGCTGCAAAGTCTACTACTGCTGCAAAATCCTCTTCTGCGGCTAAGTCCACCACCGCAGCAGCGAAATCTACTTCTGCGGCAGCTAAGTCCACCACTGCTGCGCAAAAATCTACTTCTGCTGCAGCTAAGTCCACCACTGCGGCACAAAAATCCACTTCCGCAGCGGCTAAGTCCACCACTGCGGCGCAGAAATCTACTTCTGCTGCGGCTAAGTCCACCACAGAAGCAGCAAAATCTACTACAGCGGCACATGAACCAACTACAGCGGAAGCTCCGGCTACTATAGCTCCATTAAACAACTAAAGGGATATATAAAAAAGCTGATAGGATTTCTCACAAAAAAGCATCCTGTCAGCTTTTATTTAATCTTTTCGTTTTGACCTTAAATCTTATCGTCCTTCTGCCACGATCTCATCAATAATATCCACATACTCTGCACAGTATTTTTCATATAAAGGCATAACTGCCTGCTGGAACCGTTGTTTTTCTTCCGGAGAAAGCTGGGTCACAATACAGCCATTAGCCTCTACCCGCTGTCTGGAAATAGATTCTCTTATTTTCCACTGGTTTCTTTCATAACGTGCTGATTCTTCTGCACATTCCCGGATAATCTTCTGGTATTCTTCCGGAAGCTTGTTCCAGGTGTACTGGGAAGCGATCTGTGCTTCCGGCACACGGCTGTGCTCATCTACGGTAAAGTATTTTGCTACTTCATAATGTCCTGCAGATTCATAAGACGGCCAGTTATTTTCTGCCCCGTCTACCTTTCCGGTCTGGATGCCGGAATACACTTCCCCATAAACCATAGGAACCGGCGTAGCTCCCAGCGCCCGGACTGTATCACTCATCAGCTCTGATTCCTGTACACGAATGGTCATTCCCTTTATATCTTCCAGCTTTTCAATGGGCTTTACAGCATTATAAAAGCTTCTGGCACCTGCATCATACCAGGAAAGAGCCAGTATACCTGAGCCCTGAAAAGCCTCAAGGAATTCATCTCCTATAGGACCTTCCAGTACCTTCCACATATGATCTGCTCCTGTATACAGATAAGGCATCTGAAGTACATTCAGCTTGGGAATATACTCTGCTGCTGTAGAAAGGGCAACTCTGGCAAAATCGATCCCGCCAAACTGGATCTGTTCAATCACAGACCTTTCATCTCCTAACATTCCCCCTGCATTTACCAGAATCTCTACTTTTCCCCCGGTACGTTCTTTTACCAGTTCAGCAAATTTATAGGCGCCCTGGGTCGTAGGATAATCTTCAGCCTGGTTTTCTGCATAAGTCAGGACAAAATCCGGTTCTGCCAGCTTTTCTTTCCCTTTTAATGATACCCCTCCCAGAGTGCAGCCGCCTAAAATAAGAACGGTCATACACAAGCAGAATATCCCTTTTTTTACCATTGTTGCCTCCTGATCTTAAAATGTTCTCTCAGAATCTTTCTGTGCCTGCTTTTATTTTTCCTTTTTCAAGGTCTGGGATTGTTTCTTCATCAGCCAGTCGTAAAAGGCTTTTTTGTCCTCTCCTACTACCCGGTCTGTAAGCAGATATCCATGGGACGGATCTGTAAAAATAATAGCCATACCAGGCAGCTTTGCGATCCTTACTATTTTTCTCCACGGGATCTTATCGTAGGTATTCCCCACTTTTACCTGGATCCCAACATCGTCCAGACGGATCTCTGTATCTTCTCCGGATGCAGATGCCAGCTTTCCTGCACTTAGGTAAATAGCCAGAGGCTGAAAGATGGTAAAAAGGCAGCAGCCTAAAACCATACAGATACGGAATATGTTTCCTGAAGATCCCCATTTTGCAAAAGTGAGGGCTAAAAGAGCTGCTGTAAAAACCAGGTTTACCATGCCTGTCATGGAATGGTAAATGAAATACATGGACATTTTCCAGTATTCTCCTCTGGTGGTTTTATAACGGTATTGATACATAATATAATTTTCCCCCTAGCTGTGAGTATACACTTACGAAACTCACGAATCCCGCGCATTCGCGCTCCACTGCCTGCTTACGCAGGCGATTCGTTCGTTAATGGCTTGTGAAAAACAAATGTCTGCTGACGCAGCCGCTTGTTTTTCCCTGCGCTCATTATATCATAAAGGGGATGTCCTCGACACCCCCCTTATTTTTATATGTACTTCTTTTATATATACTTTACTTTTATTATACCCCTATCAGTGTGCAAATACACTTGGAAGCCATAAGCTGATTCCTGGTACAAAGGTGATCAGGATCAGGGTAATGATCATACACAGATAGAATGGTAATGTTGCTTTTACAACCTTTTCCATCGGGATCTTTGCAACAGCGGAACCGATGAAAAGTACGGCACCTACAGGAGGTGTCAGAAGTCCGATACCACAGTTAAGGACAACCATGATACCAAACTGGATCGGGTCGATACCAATAGAGGTAGCGATCGGAAGAAGGATAGGAGTTGCGATCAGGATGATCGGCGCCATATCCATAATACAGCCTAATACCAGAAGGATCAGGTTTAATAAAAGAGCGATCAGGATCGGATTGCTGGTCAGTCCGACAATAGCCTGGGCTGCCAGGTCTGGTACATGAAGTCTTGTAAGGCAGTAACCGAAAATACTGGAAGTTGCGATCAGGATCAGTACGATAGATAATGTATCTACACACTCGCCTAATACTCTCCATACACCTTTCCAGTCAAGGCCCTTGTAAATAAATACGCTGACGATCAAACTGTAGATAACTGCAACTGCTGCAGACTCAGTAGCTGTGAACACACCGCCTACAACGCCGAATACTACGATAAGGACTGCTGCCAGTGCCCAGAAAGAAACACTTAACTGCTTAAGCAGGTTCTTTATGCTGAACTTGTCACCCTTTGGATAATTGCGTTTTACAGAAATAATGTAAGAACCAACCATCAGGGATACAGCTAAAAGTGCGCCTGGAACATAACCTGCAAGGAATAAGCTTCCTACAGAAATACCACCTGCTGTAGTAGCATAAATAACCATGTTGTGGCTTGGAGGAACCAGAAGTCCCTCACAGGAAGAAGTAATGGTAACTGCTGTAGAGAAATCACCGTCATATCCCTGGTCAACCATCATAGGGATCAGGATGGATCCTAAAGAAGCAGTATCTGCAGATGCAGAACCAGAAATACCACCAAAGAAATAAGAAGCAACAATGTTTACCATTGCCATACCGCCTCGCATCCAGCCTACACAGGCATTTGCCAAAGCGATCAGTTTTTCAGAAATACCACCGGACCCCATAAGGCATCCCATGGTGATGAAGAAAGGTACTGCCATTAAGCTGAAGGAACTGATTCCTTTTACCATCTGCTGGCAGATAGTGGTCAGAGGAAGTCCCTGAGACATCAGACAGAATACAGAAGAAAGGGCTACTGCATACGCAATTGGGAAACGCAGCATGATCATAAGGAAGAAGCTTCCAAGTAATATTAAAATTGCCATACTATCTACGCTCATTCTACTTTTCCTCCTTTACATAAAAACTTCTGATATGATTATACAATGCTTCAATCTCGAAAATGATCATTGCAATACCTGCTAACGGAACAGGCAGATACATCCAGAAACGGGATACAGTCGGCATACTTACATAAGTACCTTTTGCACCGATGCCGGAAGCATAATTCCAGCCTACAGTCAACATGATAACAGCCAGTACTAAAACAGCCACATCAGCAAGGATATCCAGGAATTTTACCAGATTCTTTGGCAGATAGCTGTCAAGAGCAGTCATACGGATATGAGCACCGCGACGGATAGCCAGTGCTGCGGAAAGAACTGCCATATAAGCCATACAGGAAAGAACTACTTCCTCAGACCAGGCCGGATCTGGGATAAATGAGATATAACGTCCTGCAACAGACATACAGGTAATGAGGATATCAATCACAAGCAGAAGCTTGCAGATGAATAATACAAACTTGTATGCTGCATCATATAAAGGACGGATCTTATCGATTTTTTCAAAAATTGAAGGCATTTTTCAGTCCCCTTTCTTAATTAAAAGCGCAGGAGAGACGCGCTCTCCTGCGCCAGATACACCATTTGCCTATTTATCTGACTGGCTCAGATTATTTTGCCATATCAAGAATCTTCTGATACAGTTCTGCGTTATCCTTTGTAGAGGATTCGATGATGTCCTTGCAAGCTTCCTGCCATGGAGTCTTATCTTCAACATCTACTACAGATACGCCATTAGCCTTTAACTCATCCAGAACCTTGTTCTCTGCTTCTTCAGAAATCTTACGGTTGTATTCAGATGCATACTTTCCAGCTTCGGTCAGAACATCCTGCTGCTCTGGAGTTAACTTATCCCAAGCTTCATCAGTAATGATAACCTGGATAGCACCTAATGTATGTCCATCAAGGATCAGGTTAGGAGCAACCTCTGGGAATGCGTTGGACTGATAGTTTGCGATCGGCTGCTCAGCGCCATCAACAACACCTGTCTGCAGTGCAGAGTACAGTTCGTTGAAGGAAACTACAGTTGCGTTTGCACCAAGTCCTGATACCATACCGGTCATGATCGGGTCGTTAGAAACACGAAGCTTCATTCCCTTTAAGTCTTCCAGACCATTTACCGGCTTAACAGTGAAGAAATGACGGAAACCTTCTTCTCCGTAGAACAGACCTCTTACGCCCAGTCCGTTGTCATGAGGTTCCATTAAGAACTCTGGAGCCAGTTCACTGTCTGCAAATTTCCAGAAATGCTCACGGTTTACAAATGTATAAGGTACAGACAGAAGAACGGATTTCTGTGCGCCGTAGCTTGTCAGTGCGAATGCGGAGATACGGGACATATCAATAGTTCCGCCACCGCCAAGCATGGTATCCAGAACATCGTTTTCAGAACCAAGAACACCACTTGCCTGAAGGTCTACTGTAATAGATCCGCCAGACAGCTCTTCTACCTTCTCTTTGAATGCTGTATCAGTCTGTCCAACGATCGTATCCAATGGATTAACCTCTGCCATTACCAGAGTAACTGCAGGTCCTACAGGCTCCCCAGCTGCTGCAGACTCTCCTTTGGATTCCTCTTTTGCTTCTGCTGCTGTGGTCGCTTCCTCCTTAGCTGCCTCAGTAGCTGCTGCTGTAGTAGTTGTTTCTGGGGATTTTAATCCGCATCCTGCCAGTGATCCAGCTACCATAGCTGTGCAAAGTGCTGCGCTTAACCATCTTTTTTTCATGTTTTTACCCTCCTATTAATGCGTTTTTCACATGTTTTTTATGTTTTTTTACGCTTTCTTTATGCTGATTTCATTATAGGGGTAAAATCTTGTTCTGAACATGGTAAATTTTTGATAATCCTAGTACGATTTTGACTTAATAAGGAAATTTTTATCCCTTTTCCCTGAAAACTGTATTTCTATACTCCGTCGGGCTCTGTCCTGTGATTCTTCTGAACACTTTTGTGAAATAGTTTGAATCCTCATATCCAACATTTTTACCTACATCCTTTACATTTACCGTAGGTTGTTCCAACATCTTTTTTGCCATATTGATGCGGTATTCCGTAAGATATGATGTGAAATTCTGGCCAAAACTCTGCTTAAATAAACGGCAGAAATGAGGTTCGGAATAATTTGTCTTTTCAGCCATCTGCTGCACAGAAAGATCTTTCATATAGTTTTCACAGATATAATCCTTCAGCATCTCTGTCACTTTGCTGATGCGCAGATTTTCATTTGCATAATCTGGCTCTTCTTCCATGATCTGCTGACCTGCTTCTGCCTGTTCTGCCACCTTTCGTATCCTGGTCTGTTCTTCCTTTTCTCCTGCCAGACGCATAGCTTCTTCTAACACCAGCATCAGTTCTTTTTCATCCCATGGTTTTAAAATATAATCCAAGGCACGGACTGTGATAGCCTTTTTTGCATAAGAAAATTCATCATAGGCTGTGAGAAAGATAATACAGCAGTTTTTATCTTTTTCTCTGATCTTTTCTGCTGCCTGTATTCCATTAATGCCCGGCATCTCAATATCCAGTATGGCGATCTGGATCTTTTCTTTTTCATATATCTCCAGAGCTTCCCTGCCGTTTTCTGCCTGAAAAAGCTCGCATTGTCCCTCTAAATTCTTTTGCAAAGTCTTCAAAAGAACTTTTCTCTCGATGATTTCATCATCTGCTACCAGCAGTCTGTACATTTTGATCTTCCCCCCTGTATTTCATCCCTGCATCCTTTTGCGGAAGTATCATCTGTATGATAGTTCCCTTTCCCTCACAGCTGTAAATTTGAAGGTCTCCTCCCTGATATATCATGTGGATACGTTTATAAATATTTCCCAGTCCAATACCTATTTTGGCTGTACGTCTTTCTGCCATGGCTTTTCTTACTTCTTCCAGCCTTTCTTCACTCATCCCAAGACCTGTATCTGCTACTGAAAGGACCAGGTCCTGATTTTTTTTCCAGATACGCACATAGAGGATACCTCCCCCTTCCTTTTTGGAAATACCATGGACGATCGCATTTTCCACAATGGGCTGTAAAGAAAGAGAGGGGATCATTACTGCTGCTGCATCCGTTTCCAGACTCAGTCTATATTTGATCCTGCTTCCGAAACGCATTTTCTGCAGATACATATAATCCTCTACGATCTTTAATTCCCGTTCCAGGGTCACAAACTGTTCCGTGGTCTTTAAATTATAACGAAAAAGGTTCCCCAGGCTTAAGATCATTTTTTCTGTATCCCCTGCATCTTCCAGCTTCGCTGTACATGCGATCATGTTTAATGTATTAAACAGAAAGTGAGGATTAATCTGGCTTTTTAACAATTCCAGTCTGGCAGAATTCAACTGTTTCTCCATATTGCTGCGTTCCATTTCCTCTTTATAAAGAAGCTCCTGCATCTCGTTGTTCTTACGCATGGTCTCAATATAACCTCTTGTGCTGTGCTTCATTACATTGAACGCCGCAACCAGTTCGCCCATTTCATCTTTATTCTCTATGATCAGGTCCGGCTCGTCAAAATCATTGGCTGCTATCTTTCTGGTACTTACAGCCAGCGCTAAAACAGGCTTTGCAACAGAATTTGAAAGAATCTTTGTAAGCCAGACTGCTGCGACCATAAATACAATGGAAATACCAAGAATTATATAGGGAATATTAGAAAATACGGCTGCTTCTCTCTGATAATCTTCGGTTCCTTTTGTCATGGTTATCTGTACCAGACGGTCTGTATATTCCTGAATATACTCCTGCATTCTGTATACGTAATACAATTCCTCCACAAATTCACTGCCTGTTTTGTTTCCCTCTGCAACGTCATCGCGATGAACTTTGTAGCTTTCATAAGCATTTCTTATACTCCAGGTTCTGGCACTGCGCTCTTTTCCGATCCTTCTATAATCAGAAGGCAATGACCACAGGCAGCGTTCTGTCCTTACACAGGCTACACGGTAAGTATTGCGGCTTTCTTCATCTGAATTGCGCACGTAATGTTCAAAGGCCTTTATTTCCAGGTCCAGTGCATCCTGAAAATCGTTACATTTGGAATTGTCATTTAGGATCCTGCCAAAGCTTCCTAAGGATACATTGGTGATCCATACATTAAAAGAAGCAGAAAGAGCCATGATCAAAATGACCATGGCTGCAAAAAATCCTATTTTTCTTTTTATGGAGATCGTCATCCATAGCTTTCTCACGGAAGGAAGCATGATAACCCCCCTATGTTGTAATACTTATGATATGATCCAGGGTCAAAAAGTCATAAATCCGATGCAAGCTTGCTTGCAGGAGGATTTTTGAACTTGGGACCCGCCAAAAACATGAGTAAGAAGCCATTTTTTGAAGAAAAATGAGCGGATTACGAATGTTTTTAGAATTGCGTGAGTGCAAAGCACGTAGCAATTCGGTATATGTATTTTTATTTATTTCTGCTGCGTCCCCGCTTTTTTGCTGCTCTGAGAGCAGCTTTTTTAGATGCCGGAGTGGTTTTTTCCGGTGATGCCGGAATTTCCGCAGCTGGTGCCGGAACCGGATCAGGTTTGGCTGTTTCCAGTTTCTTTGGCTCTTCCCTGACTGTTTCTAACTTTTTCGGCTCTTCCTTTTTAGTCTCCAGCTTGTGTGCCTCCGTTTTAGCTGTAGCTAATTTCTTTGGTTCTTCTTTTTTGGTCTCCAGCTTGTGTGCCTCCGTTTTGGCTGTAGCAAGCTTTTTGGGCTCTTCTTTCTTCGCCGCAGTCAGTTTTTTAGGCTCCGCCTTCTTTGTTGTTAACTTCTTTGGCTCTTCTTTTTTTGCAGTAGTCAGCTTTTTCGGTTCTTCCTTCTTTGTTGCTAATTTCTTTGGCTCAGATTTTTTCGCAGTAGTCAGCTTCTTCGGCTCAGATTTCTTCGTGGCCAGTCTCTTCGGGCTTTCCTTCTTCTCCTCTGGTGTGCAGGAAAATACCATAAAGCTCATTGGCGGAATATGGATCTCAATAGAGTTTTCTCTTTCATCCCATTCCATTTTTCTGGAAGATTTTGCACGGCTGTTGGTACGGCCTTCTCCGCCAAATTCCTTAGAATCACTGTTAAAGATCTCTTTATACTTTCCTGCAAATGGCACTCCAAGACGGAATTTATCATGATCCACATTATCAAAGTTGCATACACAAAGAAGAGTTTCTTCTTTGCCCCTGCGCACAAACATGATCATGCTTTCCTCATGGTAGCTGCAGTTGATCCACTCAAATCCCTCTGTTTCAAAATCCTGCTCATACAGTGCCGGATGTGTCTGATACAGCTTGTTTAACTCACGTACATAAGTCTGCATGTTCTTGTGCAGCGGATATTTTAACAGATCCCATTCCAGGGATGCATTTTCATTCCACTCGTCGATCTGACCATAGTCCTGTCCCATAAACAGCAGCTTCTTTCCCGGATGGGACATCATAAAGCCGTAAGCAGCCCTCAGATTTTCTGCCTTTGCCTCTAAGGTCTCTCCAGGCATTTTGCCCATCATAGAGCCTTTTCCGTGAACTACCTCATCATGGGAGAATACCAGGACAAAGTCTTCACTGTATGCATAAAGCATGGAGAAAGTCAATTCCCCATAGTTATTTTTACGGAAATACGGGTCACAGCGCATGTAGTTGGTGAAATCATTCATCCAGCCCATATTCCACTTATAATCAAAGCCCAGTCCGCCGTCCTTTGGATCACCGGTGATCATCGGCCATGCGGTAGATTCCTCTGCGATCAAGATCGCGCCATTTTTTCTGCCCTTAAATACAGTATTTAAGTGTTTTAAAAACTCTACTGCTTCCAGATTTTCATTTCCGCCGTAGATATTTGCCACCCATTCGCCATCATTTTTACCATAGTCCAGATACAGCATGGAAGCTACTGCATCCATACGGATGCCGTCTGCATGATACTTCTCAGCCCAGAACAATGCGTTGGCGATCAGGAAATTAGATACCCCAGGACGGCCATAATTATAGATCAAAGTGCCCCAGTGAGGATGAGACCCCTTTCTTGGGTCTGCATGTTCATAAACGCAGGTTCCGTCAAAGCATGCCATTCCAAAGGCATCTCTTGGAAAATGGGCCGGTACCCAGTCTAAGATCACGCCAATGCCCTGTTCATGCATATAATCCATGAAATACATGAAGTCGTCTGGTGTGCCATAACGGCTGGTGGGGGCATAATAACCAGTTACCTGATATCCCCAGGAAGCATCTAAAGGATGCTCCATAACCGGCAGAAGCTCTACATGGGTATACCCCATATCTTTTACATACTCTGCCAGTTTTACTGCCAGCTCCCTGTAGTTGTAAAATTCAGAACCAATGATACCTTCCCCATTTTCGTCCTTTGCGATCTCTTTGCGCATCCAGGAACCTAAATGGACTTCGTAAATATTTAAAGGCTTGTCCTTCGTATCAGTAACAGCCCGCTTGTCCATCCATTTTTTATCTTTCCACTGATAAGTGTTGATATCCCATACGATAGAAGCATTATTTGGACGCAGCTCTGCATAGTTTCCATAAGGGTCAGCCTTCATCATAGGCAGTCCTGCAGCGGTCTTGATCTCATATTTATAAAGACATCCCACCTTCAGTCCCGGAATAAACAGTTCAAATACACTGGCATCTCCTTCGCCTACTTTGCGCATCTGATGGCGTCTTCCGTCCCATAAATTAAAGTCACCTACTACGCTGACACGCATGGCGCATGGAGCCCATACTGCAAAATAAACACCTTCTATTCCATCAATCGTCATAGGATGGGCACCCATTTTCTCATAAATGTCGTAGTAGATGCCTGCTCCGAATTTCTTTAATTCCTCTTCTGTAAACTGAGGTCCGAAAGAGTAAGGATCATGGATCTCTTCCTCCGTTCCATTATCATATGTGACAAGCAAGGTGTAAGCGGTCACTGTTTTTCTCGGGATCAATACTGCATAAAAACCTGCTTCGTCTGCAAGCTCCATAGGATATTTTTTCCCATTTCCTGTCAGCTTTACAGTAATGGCCGTTGCTGTCGGGATAAATGCCTGTATTAATAAGCCTTCTTCTGTTACATGCGGTCCTAACATTCTATGGGGATCAGCTGACTCGGAATAAGTCAGTTCCTCGATCCCCGCCCAATCCATAAGATCATATAATTTCTGTTCCATCTGTATTCCCCCTCCTGGCAAAAAGCAGCATTGGCCTTACTATAACTGTTGCGCCCGTTCTGAAATATTCTGTCTGAAATTGATCACATCATGCTCATACTCTTCATCCATAAGAGGAGAGGAGATCATAAAATCTGCACTTGCCTTGTTGTTTGCAATAGGGATATCGTAAACCTGTGCAATACGCAGCAGTGCCTTTACGTCCGGATCATGAGGCTGTGCTGTCAACGGATCAGAAAAGAAGATGACGAAATCGATCTGTCCTTCTACGATCTTGGCACCGATCTGCTGGTCGCCTCCCAATGGACCGCTGTTATATCCTTTTACCGGAAGCCCTGTATAATCAGTGATCATCCTTGCTGTAGTTCCGGTTCCGCATAGGAAATGTTTCTCCAGAATAGATTTATTTGCCTTACACCATTCCATTAATTCATGCTTTTTCTGATCATGGGCGATCAGGGCAATGTTTTTCTCTTTCTTGATAGTCATTGGGATAAATTCCATTGTATGCATGCCTCCTTTTGCTGTCTGCATCCTCTCAGGATCTTTCAGTGTCTAAAATGTTTCCTTACTCAACTACCGGATTAGTCAGTGTTCCTATTCCTTCTATGGTGCATTCTACCACATCCCC
>ULRN01004776.1_pt1 | contig 16051 bp, 10 predicted proteins | sample 1955461 | NCBI WGS metagenome assembly ULRN01 (sample SAMEA4835683, study PRJEB28245) | human gut metagenome | biome: gut microbiome; material: fecal sample | place: Denmark | collected 2008 | reverse complement strand
AGTGAGGTAACTACTCATGCCCTAGGGGTCTGAGTAGTTACGCGAATGGAAAGCAACGTTAATTCTTGTATAAAGCATTGCTTCGTTTGAAGCAAAACAATGCTTTGCTCCCCGAAAAGAATTGTTTCTTGTAAATCACTGATTTTCAGTTGATATTAATTAAGAGTTAGCGAGAGGAAAAATCGGACAATTCTCCGTTTGTTTTCCTCTTGCTTTTTTATTCTGAAAATAAAATTATTGTACATTTTCGTAATGTCAATATGCCGTCGAATTCCGTAGCTGATATTACTTCGTGTGTTTTACGCCACTCACGGCTTCTGCTTCCAATGGATTCTCGGGCCAGTAGTGTTTTGGGTATCGGCGCTTCATCTCCTTGCGCACGTCGAAGTATGCGTTCTGCCAGAAGCTTTTCAGGTCTTGGGTGAGCTGCACGGGCTTGAAGCCTGGCGACAGCAACTCCATCAGTACTTTGCGTTTTCCGCCGTCCACTGTCGGTGTTTCTTTCAAGCCGAAACATTCCTGCAGACGGACACTGAGCACAGGTGCTTCGGCGCCCTGGCGGTAGTCTATGCGTATCCGGCTGCCTGTGGGCACCTGGATATGGGTCGGTGCCAGACGATTAATGCCTTCCTGCTGATTGTATGGAATAATTGCCCATAGCACTTCGGTCAGGTTGATTTTCCTGAGTTGCTCATTTCTTGTCAGCACACGTCCGTTCGTCTCGAGATAGAGCGGCAGCCATTCTTCGGCGCATTGCAGCAGATGGTCTGTGGAGATGTCGGGTAGGTCCAGTTCCGGATGCCATAGGGCAACAGCCGACACCCGGCGTTGCAGCGAGAGGACGTGGTCGTCGCTCCATGAGAGCATGGATAGTCCGTCCTTTCTCATTGCCTCGCAGATGATGTGCTTTATCTGCTCTTTGTCGATGTCGTGGAGAGGTTTGGAGTCTATAGTGAGTTTGCCGATGCGCCTTTCGCGTCGGGCCACAATGCAGCCCTCGTGCGAATTCCAAGTGATTTTGTCGATGGTCTTTACCAACTGGCTGTCGATATTCTCTATGTCCAGCGGAGCCGCAAGGAAAACTCTGCCCATTCCGCTTGTGGCGGAGTTGAGCGATGCTATGGCAATCCACTTGTGGGCAGAGATGGAGTCGGTGGTTTCTATCCTCACGTTGTTGCTGTTGGCAAGTCGGAATGAGCCGATGTCGTCAGTGCTCATAGCTATCCTCTCGGGGTAGGCTAGGGCGATAAGTCTGGCGGCATCGTCGTGGTAGAGGGCGGTGTTGTCCTCGCTGGCTTTTGCCAGACGCATGTATTCTGCAGCAATCTTTGCTATGCGCTGCCAACGTCCGGGGGCTTTGTTTCGCCGTGAGCGTCGCAGCGAAGAGATACGTAGGGTTATGTCGGTAGTGCCGCTCTCCGCCATCGGGTCCTTCTCCTCAAGCAGTGCGGCAATGTCGCATGCAAGGCATTTCATGCTGTTGCCCTCTGCGCTGACAATCATTCTTGCAATTCGCGGATGGCATGGCATGCTGTTTATCCTTGTGCCGAGGGGCGTTATTCTGCCGTCTTCGGTTATGGCGCCGAGCGAAACGAGCATCTCCTTTGCCTGGATGATGCCGGAATGTGGGGGCATGGTGGGGAAGGGCAGAGCCTCGATGTCGGTTTCTCCGAAGGCGGCGATGGACAGAAGCATTGACGATAGGTCGGCATAGATGATTTCGGGTTTCCTCTGTTCGTCCATCAAATGCTCTGAAGCCTTGCTCCACATACGGTAGCATTTGCCCTCGCTGACGCGTCCGGCTCGTCCGGCGCGCTGTGTGGCCATGTCCCGGCTTATGCGTATGGTCTGCAGATGGCTCATCCCCGTGTGTGGGTCTGTCGCTATGGCACGGCAGAGACCGGAGTCCACTACTATCCTTACGCCCTCTATTGTGATGGATGTTTCGGCAATCGGCGTGGCAAGCACCACCTTGCGCTCTCCCTCCCTTGACGGGATTATGGCCTTGTGCTGCTGTTCGGGTGCGAGGTTGCCGTAGAGGGGGTGTATGGTTGTGTCGCCGAGCGAGTCGTTGAGCAGTTCGGCGCAGCGCATTATCTCGCCCTGGCCTGGCAGAAAGGCAAGTATGTCGCCTTCGTCTTGGCGATGGGCGGCGGCAATCGTGGATGCTACGGCTTGGGCAATGTCAGCGGGAGAATGTTGCTGTGAAAGGTCGGTGCCGGCATATTCTATGTTTACGGGGTACATTCGTCCCTCGCTTTCGATGAGTGGAGCATGTAGCTGATTGCATATTTCGTCGGTATTGATGGTTGCCGACATGATGATGATTTTCAGTTCGGGGCGTAGTATCTGTTGCGTCTGCCTTGCAAGAGCAAGTGCGAGATCGGTGTTGATGCTGCGCTCATGGAATTCGTCGAAGATTATGGTGTCGACGCCGTCGAGTGTGGGGTCGTTGACAATCATGCGCGTCAGTATTCCCTCGGTCACCACTTCTATTCGTGTGTCTTTTCCCGTGCATGTGTCGAAGCGTATGCGGTAGCCCACTGTCTTTCCTGTCGGCTCGCCCATTATGGCTGCCATGCGCTCGGCGATTTGTCGGGCAGCGAGGCGGCGTGGTTCGAGCATGATGATTTTCCTGCAGGGGCTTCCTGCCAGAATGGTAAGTGGGAGCAGGGTGGATTTTCCGGCTCCGGGCGGTGCGGTGACCACGGCACAGCTGTTGTCGTCGAGACAACTGTTGAGTCGTCCGGCGATGATGGCGGCAGGGAGGTTTCCTGCCATGCGGATTATCTCACTTATCGTGTACACTGTATAGTCTCCCTGATTTCGCCGGAAGTGACGAAGTTGGTGTTGTTCTTGCTGAACTCAAGGTTTATTTCTGCGAGCTCCTTTCTGCCGTAGATGTAGTCGTCATACATGTCTTCCATGTCTACGCCTTCGCATTCTCCGTCACCGAAGTCGAGTGCTTGTCTTACTATATCTATTCTCTCGGAAATCGTGGTGTCTTTTATCAAAATACTTTTCATGCTTGTTCGTTATTTAAGTTGACGTGGATGTTTGTCTTTTGGAGTCCTTCATTTAAAAGATTTTTCATTCTTCACTCTTCATTCTTCATTTTTTTCTCTTCTTCCACCTGAACAGTTCCCTCCAGTTGCCGAAGTCGCGCTTGAGGATAAGGCCCAGTCCTTGGGTATTGATAGAAGACTTGGTGAAGTATCGGTCGTTTGTCTGGTTGTAGACCTTTATTGCTATGTTGCCTGATGGTGTGAGCAGGTATTTCAAGTCGAAATCGCCGATGAATGAAGAGGTGGTGTTCGGGTTGTCGCGATAGCCGAACTGTCCGTTGATGAGCAGTCGGTTGCTGAAGAGGCTTCCTGATAGCAGTCCCTCATACTCGGCGTTGTTGAAGCCTTCGGTACCGGTGCTGATATTGGTGCTGAAGTTCCAGTTGTTATTGTTAATTACGGAGCTAAGCAGACTGCTTACCTGTTGGCTGATGGTTCCGCTGAGCAGACTCTGCATCGCAAGGCTTGTTTGGCTTTGCTGCGCGTCCTCCTGCGCTGAGTTGTTCACGTTGTCCATGTAGAATCTGCCTATGGCGAGCAGATAGATGACCTGCTGGTTCATTTCCTCCTCACTGTTGATGAGCGAGCGCACCATCTGTTTGGCGTCGTTGTTCACCGTTGGCATGTCGAAGTCGAAATCTACCTTGATGTTCTCCGGCGTTCCTCCGATGTTCATGATGCAGTCCACCCGCACGTTGTTGCTCGAGAAGCTGTTGCCTATCTTCAGGTCGGCGAGCGGCACTCCGTTCACTTGGTAGGCGGCTTTCAGATTGAGCAGAGCGTTGAACGGGTTTCCGCCGAAGACGATGTTGCTGCCGGGCTTGAACTGGAAGTCCTTCTTTATGATGTTCTGTATGGTGAGGTTGTACGAGCCGTGGTCGATGAGATACGTGCCGTACATGTCGAAGTTGCCCTTGTTGAAGTAGCTTGCCTTGATGTTACCGTTTCCGTTGAGGGCTATCTTGTCGCCGCTCGCCTGATCCATCAGCACGCGCAGAGTGAAGTCGGGCGTGGTGTTCACGTTGAAGTTCAGATGTATGTCCGACGATTCGTTGAGGTCTTTCAGCGGCGTGGCTGCCGGAGTGTCTCCTTCGTTGTGCTTTGCCCATGAGATGAAGTCTTGGCTCGTTATTGCGTCAGGGTTTGCGGTGTTGTATTCTATGAATGAGCCCATCACTGGCGTCATGTCGATATTGAAGACGATGCTGTGTGGACGGCCTGTTATGGAGCAGTTACCAGTGCCGTAGACTGTACCATAGAAGGTGTTGTCGTCATACGACTTGTAATCGTAGCAGAGAAAATCGTGGGCCTCAATGTCGAGGTCGAACGTGAGCCTTGTCAGGTTTTTGTGGTGCAGGGCACCCTTGATTATGGCGATGTTATCGTTCTTGTCTCTCACGGTGTCACCGCTGAAGATTATCTCGTCCGGCTCCATGCGTATGGTGTCGTTCTTGAGGTAGTATCTTGTGTTCAGCGTACTAATTTTCAGATTTCCGTTGGCAACGAGCAGTCCACGCAGGTTCACTTCGCTCAAGTCCCCATAGACCTGTGCGAAGCCGTTGGCTCTGGCGTTTATGTCGCTCATGAAACTGCTGCAGAAGCTTTTCATGAACTCTATGTTCGTGTCTTCGGCCGTTATCCCGAGGTCTATGTAGTTGCGTTCCGGCGACACGTAGCCCTTGATGAGGGTCCTGGCGTCTTCGCTTTCATCGGCCGTGGCATTTATGTCAATCTGCTTTTCCGCCTTGTTCCAGTCCACGCGGGCATGAAGAACGCCCATGTCGCCTTCCTGGAACTTGAAGTCGTTTACTGTGAGCAGGGCGTAGGCATCGGGGGTGTTGAGTACGGACTTGAGGTAAGCCTGTCCGGTGGCCCGTCCGCTGAATTCTACGGAGTGGAATTCCACGAGGTCGAGGATGTAGTTCACGTCCACATCGTTGAGGTCCACACAGATGGAGTCGGCAGGACTCTTTGTGGCGAGTCCGTCAATCTTTATGTGCTGCTTGCCGTTTCCTATGGCGAAATGGTTGATCTGTATCTTTTGGCTGTTGTAGATGATGCTTGATGGGCTCACGTTCCATGCCGTGTCTTTTACCATGATTGTAGAGGGAGCGAGTTCCAGCAGAACGCTGTTGTTCCCTTCATGGTCTTTGTAGAATTTCGTGTGTGTGTTGAGCGTACCCTTTATCCTTGTCGGTGTGTTGTAGTCAATGTCGAGCGTACTGTTCAGACGGTTGTCTGCGGCGTTTGCCTTTACGTGTAGCTTTATGCCGTTGCTGTCGTCGAGCAGTTTCCTCAGGCTTATGTCGGCAAAGAGGGTGTCGTTGATGGTCTTCAGCGACAGTCCGCCGTTTCTGTATCTGTCGTTCCCATATGAGAAATCGGGCAGAATCATATCTGCATTGATGGAGCGGCTGATGTCGTCGATGCTTGCATGGATGTTTATCGGTTGGTCGGAGTGGAACGGCACGCCGGCAAGTATCTCTATCCACTTGGTGTCGGTGATGCTTGCGTTGAGCGTGAAGCGGTTGTCCGAGGCATAGATTTTCTTGTCGATGCCTGGCAGCGTGGGCAGTTTCTTCTTCAGTATTCCGAAGATGCTCTCACCGATGGTGGCGATGTTGTATTTGCCGTTGAGCTCTACGCTGCCGAAGTCGGCATCTATCTTTATTTTGTCCGGACTGATGTTTGCATCGAGGGTGTTGATGGAGTATTCGTCGGTTGCCGACTTGAATTGGAAGTCTCTCACCATCAGTCCTGCCTCCATCCTGCTGATGCTTTTCCCATTTGTGTGGGCGCTGATCTTTGTACTGAAAACGGCGTCATCCCATTTCTTGCTGATGTTCAGGCGCTGGGGGCAGAATCTGTTTATCGTTGCCGTGAAATTGGTGGCCGGCATCTTCGTAATGTTGGCGGCACTGCCGGAAAGGTCCAGGTCAATGTTAGGATCGCTTATCGACAGGTCGCCACGGACTGTCGTGCCGTTGTAGGCGACATTGAATTTCGCATTCCTGTATGTGTAGTTTCTGTATTCTAATGAGGGGATGTCGCCGTTGGCACTGATTGCCCTAATGGTGCTGCCCTGGAGCTTTCCGCTTGCCTTTACGTTGAGGGTCAGACTGCCGAGGTCTTTATCGGAGAGCAATTCGCCCACTTTCAGTTTTGTCGTGCTCATTGTAAGGGTTATGTTGTTGCCGGTTTTCCTTATGTCCGACTTTATATATCCCAGGTTGGTGCTCAGTTCCGTCTTTGCAACAATTTTGCTGCCGCGGCCCACTGCATTGCCGTGGAGCTTTATCTCCTTTACGTTCAGCACCTGTTCGGGTAGGGCTATGCGTAGGGCTGAGAGCACCCTGTGCACGTTGTCCAGGGTGTGCTGTCCTATTGAGAATTCTCCGAGCCTTACCTTCCATTCCTTTTTGGGGGCAAACGGTGTCAGTTCTCCGCTTGCGGATAGGCGTATGTCGTTGTCAGCGGAACGGAGCGATAGGGGGATGACATGTAGTCTGCCGTTATGCATCTCGTATGCCATCCTCATCTTCAACGACACATCACAGCTCTTCAGCTTCGGCAGCAGGAAGGCGAAGTCGGGCAGGGATATGGCGTCGCTGTGGAGGTTCCCTTTGGATGAAAGTGAATGTAGGTCTATTTTGCCGTCACCTTTTATAATATAGGTAGCGGTTATGGAGTCGGATGAAATTGTGGAGTTGGGGAGTTCGAGCCTTAATTCTTTGAGCGAGACTCTCGATCTGTTTGCTGAAAGGCTGAACGACAGGTTCTTGAGGTGCAGGCCAGACTTCTCCGCAAACGAGAATTTTTTTACTCCGAGGTTTACTTCGTCATCGGTGATGTGACGGATGCGTATATCGGAGCTGATGTGTGTTACGGATATGTGGTTGGTGTTGAATTTTGACGGAGTTGGGGGAATGTAGAGGTTGTTGTATTTCACGGCTCCGTTGCGGATGATGAATGAGCCGATATGGAGGTCGAGCTTGGTCTTCGACTCGTCTTTTGACTTGAGGGAGTCAAGCACAAACTGGAAGTTGGTCTCTGCTGCGGCCGTTTCCTTATAGAGGTTCGCCCTTAGTCCGAAGAACTGGGCGGAGGAGATGGAAATCTGTCCTTTGAGCAGAGAGGTGACATCCATGCTGACTGAAAGGCGTGAGGCATGTAGCATCTCCTTGTCCTTCTTGTCGAGCATGTTGAAGTCGTCGATTATCAGACGGTTGAGGAAGCCCAAGTTTACGTAGCCGATGCTCACCTCTGTGCCGAACTTATCTTCAAGTATTTTTGCCACACATCTGCCCGTATATTCCTGTATGGCAGGGATATGCAGCAGTATGGAAAGCAGAAGGTATGAACCCAGCAGTGTCCATACCAGTGTGTTGAGTATGTGGCGTAGTCTTTTCAATATTTTATGGTTGTTTGGTGTGGTGACGGTGGGGAAATCTCTCCTGAACTTTTATTTCAAGACTTGAGAAACTCTTTATTACCTTAAAAGAAAGCGCCATGAGTATGTCCATAGCGCTTTCCGTGTTGTTTGTCATAGGGCTTCGTCGTCAGGCTTCTCGATCAGTCTTGACGTTTTTGCCTTGATATGTCTTTTGCGTGCCATCCATTTTGCTTTACGCTCCTCGTAGTCACGCATATGTCTCTCGAGAAAATTGTCAGCCATCGTCTTCCTGGTGCTTGTTATTTTTTCTCGAACTTGCTGTAGATGACGAAGAGCTTGAGTTTTATGTTGTTTTTGTTTGCCGGGACGAGTCCGTCGCCTCTCTGCAGGCGTGTCTCCGTCATGCCCATGTTGTGCTGCACCTTCACAAGCTGCTGCGTGTTGTTGCGCGTCTCGTATTTTGCTGTCACCGGCACGATGTAAACCTTGTTCCAGTCGCTGTTTGCTACGGCGTAGGCGTTTTTCTTGTCGTTCCATGTGTTCCATGCGGCACTACTTTTGTCGGCAGGTTCTTCGCCAATCTCCTTCTTCCTTGTGTCATACATATATTTAATAAGGTTAGAGATATTGTGGAACGTGTATGAATTTGCGAGAGTATTCGATGTGGTGTTGTCTGCTGCCGAGTATGTGGCGAGGAACGACTCCTTGTTGTCCGCAAGCTTCCCGTCCTCGAAGAATCCTTTCAGCTTGTCCTTCTGCACCATCAGCAGGGTTGACGGGTAGCTGAAGCTGTGGCCCTCATGGTTGGTGTTGTTGATGCGTGTCAGCGAGAGGCGTGCGGAATTTATCGTATCGCTCTTGTGCTCGTCCATCACCTCGTCCACGGGAATCGTCAGTTCGGTGTAGATGCCGGCAGGCGACTTGACATAGGTGCATGTCGGATCTTCCAGGTCTATCTTGCCCAGGTTGCCGTTGATTCTTGTTGTCTGCAGTACCTCTTCCGTTCCGGCGAATGTAGAAACCACACTTGATATAGTGTCCTTCTTCGTGCCGTCGGCATTGGTCTTCTCGTATTTGTATTTATAGTATACGAGCATCTGGCTCATGTATATGTAGGCCATGGATCCAAGACCATCGGCCGACTTGAAGTAGAAGCCTGGACATACGTTGTGGATGAATGTATAGGCGTTCTTGTAGTTCTTTGGGTCCTCAAAGTATTTCTGCATCAGATACGTGCCGTAGTTGTGGTAGCCCTTTCCGTCTTTCGAGTGGTATGCGTAGCTACCTATGATGGCTGTGCTGTCGGCGTTCAGCTTCGTGTTAGGTAGTTTTATCCTTATCACGCCCACGGTGTCCTTCGCATTGTCATACAGCGTGTAGGTTTTCTTTACGTCCACCGCTCCGCCATCCGTCCGGCACAGGGTCTCGGGGTTGAAGTCTGAGTAGTTATAGTCTTTCTTGTTCTCCTCCAGCGGCGTTCCCATCTCTATTGCTCTTACCTTCATCGTGGAGAGTGAGTCTCCGAAATAATTGTCATAATAGAGGTATATTACGCATGAGTCGGCAATCAGTCTGCCGTCTTTCAGCTTGCTCATTATCGTGCTCTTCTCCGGCAGCTGTGTCCCTTCGAGAGTGTAGAACTGTGTGCAGAAGTCTCCTGAAACGAAGGAGCCTGTCTCCGGATCCTTCACTTTTCCCAGATATCCCGTTGTACTCCTTGAATATACTGCGCCTGCTGTGGCGGAGCCTGATGCTACGGAGAATGTGTCGCACTTCACGTTCACATTGTCGAGATTGTCCACGATGGAACCCCCGATCAAGTCGGTCGTGTCGTCGCACGACATGAGGCAGGTCGCTATTGTGGCAATGAGGAATAATAGCTTTTTACTTTTCATAAGCTTTATCTGTATCTTTGCTTTGGCCTTTGGCGTAATCGTCTCCCGTACCGCTTGTACGGGAACGGTCTGCCGTATAGTCCTATAGTGGTGATGAAAATTTGTTTATGTCATTCGGCGTCACCGTAGACGCTGTCGTAGAACTTGTCGTATGCGTCGACGTCAACCTCCGTCGTGTCGGCCTGCGAGAGGAAGGGCAGCCCCTTTGCCTTTGCATATTCCACGAGCTCCTGGTTTACGCCCGGTCCGGCTTCCACCACTCCATCGGAGTAGTCGATGGCGAACTTCTGAAATTCCGTGAAATCGAACTTCTCCTTGTAGTTGTCGAGCACGTCGCCATGTGCGTCTTTGAACTCGAGACACTGGCGGAATGTAGGCTCGATGTCCTTCTTCAGCCCGTTGCCGAAGAGCGAAGTTACGATCCTTGCGTTTGCAAATGAAGGCTCGTCCTTGTATGCCGTTTTGACGTAGTAGGGCAGTATTGAACCTATCCATCCCTGACAGTGTATGATGTCCGGAGTCCAGTGGAGCTTCTTGATGGTCTCGAGCACCCCGCGTGCGAAGAATATCGAGCGCTCGCCGTTGTCCTCGTATTCCTCCCCGTTCTCGTCGGCTGCCATCTGGCGCTTTGTGAAATAGTCGTCGTTGTCGATGAAATACACCTGTATTCTTGTCGCCGGGATTGACGCCACCTTGATAATCAGCGGATGGTCGGTCTCGTCGAAGATTATCATCATGCGCGAGAGGCGTATGACTTCGTGCAACTGTCCTCTCCTTTCGTTGATATTGCCCCATTTGGGCATGAAGGTGCGGATTTCGTAGCCTTTTTCTATGATTGACTGTGGAAGCTGACGTCCGAGCAGTGACATCTCGCTGTCATGAACATAAGGTTTTATCTCTTGGTTGATAAATAGAATTTTTTTTGCCTTCATCATATTTCGCTTTAATAGCTGCAAAGGTACGAAAAAAAACTTACTTATTTATCTTAATTGTGTAAAATCACTCAAAAGTCATTGTTTATTGGCATTTTTTTAAACATATTCTTTCTTGTTTAAGAAAAATGTTGTTATTTTGCACCGAATTTAATACTTGGCGCGGGAGCGTCCTTTCGTGGGGCGAAACCTGGCGCCTTGTTGTTTACTGCAATTTCCATGTCAATACGACAATATATAATATATAATTCCAAATGAAAGTATTTCATAAGATAGCAGACCTCCAGAATGAACTTTTTGCCGCACGCAAGGAGGGCAAGACTGTGGGTCTCGTCCCCACTATGGGGGCTCTTCATGAGGGGCACGCCTCTTTGGTGTCCCGTAGTGTCAGGGAGAACGACGTGACGGTGGTTTCCGTATTTGTCAACCCCACACAGTTCAACGACAAGACCGACCTCAACACATATCCGCGCACGCTCGAGGCAGACTGTAGACTGCTTGAGGGAGTCGGTGCCGACTACGTACTCGCCCCGTCGGTGGAGGAGATGTATCCAGAGCCCGATAATCGTCATTTCGAGTTTCCGCCCGTCTCCACGGTGATGGAGGGAGCCCACCGTCCCGGACATTTCAACGGAGTGTGCCAGGTAGTGAGCCGCCTGTTCTATATCGTGCGCCCCGACAGGGCATATTTCGGAGAGAAGGACTGGCAGCAGATTGCTGTCATCAAGGCGATGGTGAAGTATCTCGGACTGAAGTTGCAGATTGTGGAGTGCCCTATCGTGAGGGAGACCGACGGACTGGCCAAGTCTTCGCGCAACACTCTGCTTGCGCCCGACGAAATGGAGGTTGCCCCTAGTATCTACAAGTATCTGAAGGAAAGCCTCGACTATGCCAAAAGCCACACGCTGAAGGATACCCACGACTGGGTGGTGGAGAATATTAACGCCGTCAAGGGGCTCGAGGTAGAATATTTCTCCATTGTCAATGGCGACACATTGCTTGATGTGCAGGACTGGAGCGATTCCGACAATATCGTGGGTTGCATAACGGTCTACTGCGGCAAGAAGCCTATCCGACTCATTGACCATATCAAGTATAACGTAAAATAACAGAACAGATTAAGCGAGTATGTTTATTGAAGTATTGAAGAGTAAACTGCATTGCGTGCAGGTGACCCAGGCCAATCTGAACTACATGGGCAGCATCACCATCGATGAGGACCTGATGGATGCTGCTAACCTGATTGCCGGCGAGAAGGTGCAGATAGTTGACAATAACAACGGAGAACGTTTCGAAACCTATATAATAAAGGGCGAGCGCGGCAGCGGCTGCATCTGTCTCAACGGGGCTGCAGCTCGCAAATGCCTCGTGGGCGACACGGTGATAATAATCGCCTATGCGCTGATGGACTTCGAGGAAGCCAAGACATTCCAGCCCACAGTGGTATTCCCTGTGGACAACAGAATTCAGAAGTGAAAAATCATTAGACGAGTAGACAAGTAAACAAGTAGACGAGGAGATGTCATTTGACCACCTGTACAAAAAGACAAATCTCCTCGTCTACTTGTTTATTCGTCCCTCGTCTACACATGCATCAGGTCGCTCATCACGCTGTCGCTGACAAACAACCCTCTTCTGGTCAGCGAGAGTGTCTGCCGGCTCTCGTCCATATGCAGCAGACCGCCGGTGACGTGCCTCCCCGCCTCCCTCATCAGGAAGTCATAGTATTCTTTGCCGAACTCCCTCCTTATCATTCCCAGGCCAATGCCCTCCTTCGTGCGCAGGCGCGTCATCACGGTGTCGTCAAACATCATGTCCCTTGTCAGCACCTCCCTCTCGGCAGGCACCCTGCCTTCCGCTATCGCTGCGATGTATTTCCTCACGTCGGCCACGTTCCATTGTCTCGACGTTCCGTCGTAAGAGTGGGCGGCGCTCCCTATGCCAGAATATGCCACGCCCTCCCAGTAGCTGCTGTTGTGGCGCGACCTGAAGTCAGGTTTGGCGAAATTGCTAATCTCGTAGTGTTCATACCCCGCACCGGCAAGCTCGTCAATGAGCGTCTCATACATCCATAGGCTTGTCTCTTCATCCGTCTCCCTGATTCTTCCGCTCTCGAGCATCCCGTAGAGTGGAGTGCCCTCCTCATACATCAGACTATAGGCCGAGATGTGCTCCACGCCCAGTCTCACGGCCCTCCGTATATCCTCAAGCCAGGTTTCTCTGCTTTCTCCAGGAAAGCCGAACATCAGGTCGATGCTGATGTTGCTGATGCCCGTCTCTCTCAGTCTTTCCACTGCCTCACCTATCTGTCCTGCACTGTGTCTGCGGCCAGCAAAGCGCAACATCTCCTCCGAGAAACTCTGCGCTCCCATGCTCACCCTGTTTACGGGCGACTGCGCGAGAAATTCCGCAAACTCCGGCGTAACGTCGTCCGGGTTACACTCAATGGTGATTTCCGCACCCTCCGTGTCCACCTTATTATATTTATAGACGGCTTCGAAAATCTTGGATATTTCCTCCTGCGCCAGTTGCGATGGCGTACCGCCGCCCAGGTATACCGTGGAGACCGGCTCGTGTAGATAGTCTCCCCTGAGGCGTATTTCCTCGCATAGAGCGCCCACGTAATCCCTCCTCAGGGCATGATGCGCCGTGGTGGAGTAGAAGCCGCAGTATATGCAGCGGCTCTTGCAGAACGGAATGTGAATGTATAAACCTGCCATATAACATAAATTTGGCTGCAAAAGTACTAATATGTTTTAAAAAAAATGTGAATTGTGACATTTTTCTTTGTGAAATGCAGAAAAAATGATAACTTAGATGCCGTTAAATCTAATTATCGGTCGGAAACGAAGGCAAAGACCTGCTTCCAGTTGACGACATGAACCTAAATCTATAATAACATGAGAGTTTACCAGACTAATGAAATCAAAAACATTGCCTTGCTTGGCAGTGCGGGATCCGGCAAGACGACTCTTGCCGAAGCGATGCTTTATGAAAGTGGTGTCATCAAGCGCCGTGGTACAATCGAAGCAAAGAACACGGTTTGTGACTACTTCCCAGTTGAACAGGAATATGGCTACTCAGTATTCTCAACTGTTTTTAACGTAGAGTGGAATAATAAGAAACTTAATATAATCGACTGCCCGGGGGCTGACGACTTCGTGGGCGGCGCCATTACTGCACTCAACGTTACGGATCAGGCCCTTGTACTTATCAACGGACAGTACGGACCCGAGGTTGGGACACAGAACCTCTTCCGCTACACTGAGAAACTGAAGAAGCCGGTCATCTTCCTCGTGAACCAGCTCGACAGCGAGAAATGCGATTTCGACTCCATCATGGCCACCATGAACGATATATACGGCTCGAAATGTGTGCAGATACAATACCCCATCAAGACTGGACCAGACTTCAACGCCCTCATTGACGTGCTCATGATGAAGAAATACTCATGGAAGCCAGAAGGCGGAGCACCCATCATCGAAGACATCCCCGCCGAGGAGATGGACAAGGCGATGGGGCTACACAAGGCTCTCGTGGAGGCGGCAGCCGAGAATGACGAGACACTGATGGAGAAATTCTTCGAAGAAGAGACTCTCACCGAAGACGAGATGCGCGAAGGCATCCGCAAGGGGCTCATCACACGCTCCATCTTCCCCGTATTCTGCGTATGTGCCGGAAAGAGCATGGGTGTGCGCCGTCTGATGGAATTCCTGGGCAACGTGGTGCCATTCGTCAGCGACATGCCAAAGGTACACAACACCCGAGGCGAAGAAGTGGCAGCAGACCCGGCAGGACCCACATCTCTCTATTTCTTCAAGACCGGTGTGGAACCGCACATCGGTGAAGTGTCATACTTCAAGGTAATGAGCGGCACCGTAAAGGCAGGCGATGACCTGACCAACGCTGACCGCGGATCCAAGGAGCGCATAGCCAACCTCTACGTATGCGCCGGAGCAAACCGCCAGCCCGTGGACCAGCTTGTGGCAGGCGACATCGGATGTACAGTGAAGCTCAAGGACGTGAAGACAGGCAACGCACTCAACGGAAAAGACTGCGAAAACCGCTACGACTTCATAAAATACCCTAACTCCAAATACTCGCGTGCCATCAAGGCCGTGAACGAGGCCGACACCGAGAAGATGATGGCGGCACTCGTCAAGATGCGCCAGGAAGACCCCACATGGGTGGTGGAGCAGAGCAAGGAATTGCGCCAGACCATCGTGCACGGACAGGGAGAATTCCATCTGCGCACACTGAAATGGAGACTCGAGAACAATGAGAAGATAAAGGTGGAATATGTGGAACCGCGTATACCATACCGTGAGACCATCACCAAGCTCGCACGCGCTGACTACCGCCACAAGAAACAGTCGGGAGGAGCCGGACAGTTTGGCGAAGTACACCTGATAGTGGAGCCGTATGCCGAAGGTATGCCTGACCCCACATCATACAAGATAAACGGCCAGGAATTCAAGATGAACATCAAGAGCAAGGAAGAAGTAGACCTCGAATGGGGTGGCAAGCTTGTGTTCATCAACTCCGTGGTGGGAGGAGCCATCGACCTGCGCTTCATGCCCGCAATCCTCAAGGGAGTGATGGAGCGCATGGAGCAGGGACCACTCACGGGAAGCTATGCCCGCGATGTGCGAGTGGTTGTATACGACGGAAAGATGCACCCCGTTGACAGCAACGAACTCTCGTTCATGCTCGCAGCTCGCAACGCCTTTTCGGAAGCCTTCAAAAACGCTGGACCGAAGATTCTGGAGCCGATATACGACCTTGAGGTGTTTGTACCGTCCGATTTCATGGGAGACGTGATGAGTGATCTCCAGGGCCGTCGTGCCCTCATAATGGGAATGGACTCCGAAGCCGGCTACCAGAAGCTGCAGGCAAAGATACCATTGAAAGAACTCTCCAACTACAGTATCTCGCTCAGCTCCATCACGGGTGGCCGCGCCTCCTTCACCACCAAGTTCGCCAGCTACGAACTCGTGCCGAACGACATACAGCAGCAATTGATAAAGGAGCACGAGGAAGAAGAGGAATAGTTGAATGAAGAATTGCTTCGCTGGCGCTCAGCGAAATGAAAAATCATTCTAAATGAAGAATAAAAAATGAAGAATGAAGAATGCGGATATGCTTTTTCATTCTTCATTTTTTATTTATAACTGATTCTTTATTCGTAAAATTTTAACCCAAATAGGTCGTTAGGGTTTGCATGGATTTTTTAGAAGAGTGGATTTTGCCTGGCTTCTTATGAAAAAAAACGAGCTATTGCTTATTGTAAGAGTAATAGGCAAAGGATGCCTTGTAAATAGACTGCAAGCTGTCATAAAAAGACACAAAGAACGTCCTAATGGGGCTTAATATCATATAACAATGTTCTGAAGGAGGGTTTGAATTTGGCTGAAAGGCAGAAATGTTCAGAACTTCTCCAGAATCCTGCAGCTCTGTTTTCTCGACAGTCGAGGAAACCGTCGCTGAAGGCATTGTCCAATCTTTGCCCGGTATTTGGACAATCGATGCCCGTATTGTGAGCATCGATTGCCCGTAATGCGAGCATCGGATGATCACATCGTGGGCATCGGGCAGAACTGTAGGTTTGGCTGTCGAATATGAACTATATAAATTCTTTTAGAATTGTTTTTAAGGTAAATCTATTATAAATGCTATGTTCAAATAGTCGAATTTTGATTTTTCATCTTTAGTTTCGACGTATTTGGTAACTACTCAGACCCCTAGGGCATGAGTAGTTACCTCACT
>ULRN01039691.1_pt1 | contig 16094 bp, 8 predicted proteins | sample 1955461 | NCBI WGS metagenome assembly ULRN01 (sample SAMEA4835683, study PRJEB28245) | human gut metagenome | biome: gut microbiome; material: fecal sample | place: Denmark | collected 2008 | reverse complement strand
ATAAACAGGGCGTTTCAAGCGGATTGTGAGGGTGTGAGGGTAATAAAATAAAAAAAGTTTTTTTAGAAGTAGACGAGTTAACGAGTTGACAAGGAATTCTAAATTGTATAATTGACTTTCCCTCCGGCCGTCGAACGTTTATACACCATATTACTACATTGGTGATGGTCAACGCATAGCCTTTGTCCGTGTTGGCGACGAGAGCATACCTGCTACGGCAGAGCAAATGGTACGCTTGGTGTTGAAAGGTACAAACAAAACTTACGATTCCCTTCATACGGATTATAAGGTTGAAGACTATTCTTTCACGATTTTGGCCAACACGTTCAAAAAGCGTACCAATCAAAAATGGGACAAAAAGTATCTCCTTTCATTTGGCCTTGTAACTGGTACTGGGACTCTTACGAATGCAGTATGAAATAAAGGGTCAGCAGGATGAACATTATCAAGCAGGAATTAAGCAGGGATTAAGTTGGGAGCAAGTTGGGACTAAGATGGGGCTAAGCTGGGATGAAGTTGTGAAATACCAATTATAAGATAAGAAAATCGTGCTGGATGAGGCTAAAATGGATTCGGTTGGATGGAAAATCCAGATAAAATAATCAAAATTACTGACTTTGCATCAAAGTAATTCTGTATCTAAACTTTTGGATTATACACTTTTTGTCCCCAAAACGTTTCAGTCTGCAATATTTTATGTACCTTTGCACGCATAACATTTGTTAGTAAGACAAACATACTTTATTGAAAATCAAACAAATATGAAAGCATTGTTGACAACTTTAATAACATTAGCTTGCATCCCTGTTATTTCCGTATCGGCACAAAGTGTGTCATATTCTTACGACAGAAGCGGAAACAGAATCGGCAGGAAGTTTTCTTCTCCCAACAAAATCAAGGCAAAGGGACGAAATGTTACCAATACTGCTATTTCTTCGGATATAAATACCGTTTACAACCGTGCTTCTAAAAATATAGAGATAGCATCAAGAGTATTTCTATACGCTCCAATAAGAGTTTGTGTTTACTCTGCATCCGGACAAACAATTTATAGCTCTATAATTTCAAGGGACCATATCACTATAGATGCTTCTTCTTTTCCTTCTGGAATATATTTGGTAGAAGTTGAGTTTGGTAAAACAAGGCTAAACAGAAAAATAACGGTTAGATAGCATGAAAAACATTATCCGATACATATTCCTGATATTTTCTTTACTGTCCTTGCCTTTCCACGCACAGACTCCATTGGAGATAATAGGCAATTATAAGGTAAAGCCTGATATGACAAGTCCAAGCGACAAGTCTGTTGGAGGAGTTCCCGTAAGCTTCGATGTGTCACAGACAGGTGCCGCGACATTTTCAATTCCGATAGAATGCCCAAAGGGAGTAAACGGCATGCAGCCCAATGTCAGTATCGGATACAACAGTCAGAATGGTGAAGGCTTTGCCGGATGGGGGTGCAGTATTCAAGGACTTTCTGTAATTACGCGAGGAATGAAAACTGTATATCATGACGATGCGGCAAGCGGCAGAGACTATTCGGAGAAAGATGCCCTGTATCTTGACGGCAAGCGTCTTGTGCAGAAATACGGGGACGGTATCGTCAATGGAGCAACATTCGTATCAGAAACAGATCCGTACAGCGTCTTTACAATATGTGGGAGCGGTCCCGAGATGTGGATTTGCGGGAAGCTGTCAAACGGCAATACTGTATGGTATGGGCGAGATATAGACGCCCGTCAGTTTACAACAACGCTTTTAGGTGTTATGGTCGTAAACGCCTGGTATCTGGAGTATGTTGAGGACAGAAACGGAAATGCCATGGGAATTACGTACGAACGGGACAACAGTACTATATATCCTTGGTACATTTCATACGGCAGAAACGGTAAGGGAAACATAGAATATAACATGTCTGTAATGTTCGGCTATGAACCGCGTGATTTCAGTCTTCCGTATACGATAAACGGAACTAAGTGCAGTAACAGTTTGCGCCTAAAGACAATAGAGACAAGCAGCAACAACAAGCTGTACCGTAAATACTCGCTGGACTATGAAACCAATGAGACAACACACAAAGAGAGGCTTGTTTCCGTATCTGTAACTCCTGGCGAAACGGCAGAAGAACGAAAGATAAATATGACATGGAGCGGTCAAACGTCCGATGGTATAAGTGCAAAAGCCGTCGATGTCCCCGAAACGGATTATTTTCTTACGGAAAAGCTCAACCGCTGTTTTACGGCCGTTGACATCAACGGTGATGGCGTATCAGACATATTGGAGTTTGCTCCCGTGGAAATCACAACTTCGTACGGAGTAAACAGTTATAAAGTTGTTCCTGATAACTATTGCATTCCATACCTTTCAGCCATAGACGGCGATGGAAATGTAAAATACAAGAGACAAAATCATATAAGTCTTGGTGCTGACATCAACTTAGACGGCTTTATAGACGGCATGGGAGCACCGGTATTCACTGACATGAATGGTGACGGAATACAGGATGTCGTAATCCCGGATATACGTATAATAAAGTCCTTGAATGTCAAGGGAGTCCTTTTCTATACCATATACGGCAAGAGGACGGATTATGTGGACAGTGACAAGGATAAGATAGGTCTTTCTCTCATAAATAGCGACAAGTTTCCGTTGTATACTGCGACTGATCTTGACGCCGACGGTAAAGGCGAAATCATCACACTTGAAAGAGACCGTGACAAACAGGGGAAATATGTGCTTACAGTCATGCCGTATGTGAAGAGGGGAGGGACTTCAGATTATTCAAAAGCTTGCATCAAGCTGAAGTCTGCTCCACAGAATCTATTGACCGGAGACTTCAACAGCGACGGTTTGACGGATTTGCTTGTCTTGGAGAGCGGATGCAGCGAACTGATATTGAATGAAGGAGGAAAGAAGCCGTATGACGGAGACCGGCATGCGGTGGTTCTCTGTCAGGATGTGAAGAATGCGAATATGGTAGAGACAGGCGATTTCAATGGAGACGGATGTCTTGATATAGTCATGTTCAGCGACAAGAAACTTGTCATTGCCCTTGGCAACGGTAAATGTAAATTTACGCTTTGCAGTCCGCAGACTTTTGAGAATTTAGACAGCTATGCCTTTAAAAGCTCCGAATCGAAGATGTTTGCTTATGATTTCAACCGCGACGGCAAAACCGATATTGTAATTGCGAAGGCCAACATGTCGCACCACAAGAATTTCATAGATACAAGAACTTTCTGGCTGCAATCACAAGGCAGCGCTTTCAGTCTTGCATCAATGGCTGTTTCCAAAAAACGTGACGATGCAAAAAGTCAACGCCACGTCATCGGTGATTTCGACGGTGACGGATATGTTGATTTACTCAATTACGGCAACCAGTGCTATAATGCGATTGGCGTATCAGAAGAGCCTAAGTTTTATATTTACGGCAAACATGCGGAACCGTCGGAAGACAAAGTTGTACATGTTGACAACAGCTTTGATACGGATGTCTCCATTTCATATGCCAACAGTATCTTATCGGAAATCTGCAAACCAAAATCCGATGCAATATTCCCGATAATAGACGGTGTCGTACCTATCAGTGTCGTCTCAAATGTGAAGAAGAACACAGGAATAACCGGTGTACACGAAACGACATTCAGGTATGAAGGATTGAAAGCACATGCTCAAGGAAAGGGAATCCTTGGATTCTCCAAATTTACAGCAACGGATATCGAAACAGGCTTTGTGAGAGAAAGGGAGATAAAGGAATATGACAATGACAGCTTTCTTCCGAAACATACAATGACGGCGGAAACGACAGGCAGTGCAACTGCCGTAACGGAAACAGAGAATATTGTCGAAACTGTTGTCGGCAGGTCATTCATTTCTTATCCGAAAAGCATAGTCGAAACGGACATTGACGGTAATGTTACGAAAACAGACTGCATTTATGACAAAGACAGAGGATATTTGACAGAAAAGAAGATAACAAATGATGACGGCTCGTATGTCAAGACAATCCTTGGCAGTTATGGGTATTATTCAGGCAAGTGGATGCCAAAGGTTTCGACAACTGTAATGAAACATCCGGATGACAGTCAGGAATATACGGACGTTACACATATGGAATACGACGAACGTGGAAATGTTACGTCAATCGTTTCACATGCAGGAACTGACAAAGAAACGTCAACGGACATGACCTATGACAATTTCGGCAATGTTACGTCAGCATTGTCAAGAGCCGGTTCTTTGCAGACTTGTATGACATATACAGAATACAGTAAAGACGGGAGATTTGCTGTGCATGCGTATACAGGACCTTCCTCTACCGACATTTCTTACACATACGATGACTTCGGCAACTTGCTGACTGAAATTGACAATACAGTTCAAGCTTCTCCTCTTACTACGACCCATGTCCTTGACGAATGGGGAAAAGAAACGGAGACCGTATTCCCTACAGGCATAGTCTCTGGTAAGTTAACGAAGTGGAAGAATATGTCAGACAAGTCCTATTTCACGGTGTCATATTCCACAGATGCCCCGTGGACAAGAATAGAATACGACCGTCTCAACAGAGAACTCCACCGGGAAACTGTTGATGCCGGAGACGTACCGGTTACGACCGCCACGGAGTATGACCGAAAGGGAAATGTTGTGTCGGTTGTTATGCAGACAGGCAAACTCTCCACATCAAAAAACATGACTTACGATGATTCAGGAAGGCTTCATTCCGAAGTATACTCGTCGGGAAAAACTGTAAAGTATACTTATGGTAAAAGAAAAGTAACAGTAAATGCCAACGGACATTCCTTTGAGAAAGAATATGATGCACGGGGAAATGTAAAAAAGAGCATAGATCCCATAGCTACAATAGAATATGAATATTATTCCAACGGAAAGACAAAAAGAACTACATGTTGTGACGCTTCTACAGAAATGGAATATGATGCGGCAGGCAACCGCATTCTTCTGAAAGATGCGGATGCCGGGAAAATAACGGACAAATATGATGCCTTGGGCAGAAATACAAGACAGATGGATGAACAGGGAAATGTGAGATACAAGAACTATGACTGTTTTGGTAGGGTTACATCAGAAAGCGGAGCGACAAGTTCTGTCGATTATAATTATAATGCGAAAGGACAGATTACTTCGGCATACAGCGGCAACAATTCCACCTACATTACTTATGACAAATTCGGACGCATAACAATGGAGCAGAGAAGTCCTGAATTTAGTGAAATACAGATAAGCGGATATAAGTATAACGACATCGGACAGGTATATGAAGAAACCTTGCCCGGCAACATAAAGGTGAAATACGGTTATGACTCTTATGGTAACCTCGTGTCAAGGAATATTGGCGGCATAGAAGTGTGGAAACTCATTGCGAATGACGGGAAGACAGTGCACCATGCCTTGCTTGGTGGAATGTTGGAGAAAGTTGTGGAAAGGGACAAAAATGGGTACGTGTCTTCTGACAAACTGTATTTCGGCGAAAAGGCAATAGATTGGATTAATTATTCGTTCAACGCAATTACCGGCAATCTGTCGAGAAAGTCAAGGAAGGGCGATTCTTTCATCAGTTCTTACAGTTATGATGCTATGGACAGACTTACAAACTGTATCCCAATGGCTCAGATTGGATTCATAGACACAGCCAGGGTCACAAAACCGTTAGCCGGTAATATATCGTTACCAGACGGTATTGGTGTAGTATTGCCTGGTGACAGATATTCTATAGCTATTGGCGACAAATATATGTATGCGGACAACGGCAATATACTATCTTCGACGGCAATTGGCAGCTACACATACGATGACAACCGTCCTCATGCGGTAAAGACGGTAGAAAACAAGTCTGGTTCAATACCGACAATCTCGCAGCAAGTTGTATATAACGAACTCAATCTCGTTGATGGCATAATGGAGGGAGAAGGAGACGACATGACAGACCTTGAGTATTATTTTGGTACAGACAATGGTCGCTGGCACGCGGAATACTACAAGGGCAGCAACGTATATCGCACCATAGACTACAGCGACGGGTATGACAGAGTAACGGAAAATGACACGATTCGGGAATTTTGGTATCTTGGCGATGACATACTCCTGTATCGTGAGAATGGTGGAACGCTAAAAGCCTTTTTTATGCTGACCGACAATGTCGGCAGTATCGTCGGTATCTATGATGCCGACGGCAAGGAGTTGTTCCGTGCCGACTACGACCCTTGGGGCGCAATGGTCGTAAAACGTAACGATATAGGCTTTATCCGTGGCTATACCGGTCATGAGATGCTCCGTGAGTTTAATCTGATAAACATGAACGGTAGGATATATGATCCTCAGACATGCCGTTTCCTAAGTCCAGACAACTACATTCAAGAGCCAGGCAACAGCCAGAGCTTCAATCGCTATTCGTATTGTCTGAACAATCCGCTGAAGTATAATGACCCGAGTGGGGAGTTGTTTGGCATAGATGACATCTTTATTTTTGCATTTATGAGTGGAGCAATTAACTGGGCTATGAACGGGGGACAGATGAATGCAAAAGGTTTGGCATATTTCGGCGTAGGTGTTGGTTCGTTTGTCGCAGGATCGCTTGTTGGCGCAGGAATAAGCTCTGCTATGTATGGTAGCAGTTTGGGGTCCGGTTTTATATCTGGTGCTGCAATAGGTTTTGGAAGCGGATTTGCAGGTGGCTTTATTTCAGGTTTTGGAAATAGTTTGGTAGGTGGGGATAGTTTCTCTTCATCAATGTCAAATGCTTTTTCTTCAGGGTTGCGGTCTGGGATTTCAGGAGCTTTTATAGGCGGACTTGCAGATGGTACGGATGCTGTGAGAGCAAAAGCAAACTTTTTCACAGGAAGAGGTGTAGAGAATTTAGGTGATGTTTTAGCGTGTACCCGAAAAGGATGTCGAGTATTGGAGGAAGGGAAAAATATATTTGACAAAATTAAAGTTGAATTTGTTGAAAGATTTGAAAATATAAATGTTTACGAATCAAAAATGCTTGGAACATATTCTAAAGCTGGAGGATATTCTGGTGTGGCAATTCCGTCCAAAGGTATTTTTCTTGGGAAAAACGTTTTCAGAAATGATTATGACATGGTTAAACATGAATTCGGACATGTTTTGCAATATAATTTACATGGTGAATTAGCTTATTATTCAATTATTGCTCCAGAAAGTTTTGTTAATGCTTCAATGAGTAAAACAGATATGGAACATAATAATTTTTGGACAGAGACGTATGCTAATTATTTGTCTTATAATTATTTTAAAACAAAATATAATTGTACATCGTGGAATTTGAAAGAGTATCCAATTAAAAGTATAAGTTTTTTTAACCGGCTGCGTCTTTATTTGTTAAGGTGATGAAAATATTATTATTCTTTTTTTTATTCTCTATCGTAGTCGCATGTGATAGAGTCAGTGGCATAGCTGTTGAAAACAAAACAGATAAGAATTTATATGCGTATATTTCTCCTTCAGATACTATGGGGCTTTTCTTGTACAGTTCTTCATGTTGTTCGTGGCGCAAATATTATCGTAATGAGAATGTTGTTATGAGTTCGTATTTTGGTGGAAGTATAGAAATGCTTGACCCTTATAGATTAGTTGAGAAAAGATATAAAGGTGGCATTCGTTTTCTTAATATGGACAAAAAAGATCTAATTCACTCTTCTATTGATAACAAAGTACGTATTTATTTTATTGAAGATAGTATTCTTGTAAATTATCATTGGAAGTATATTGTAAAGAAAAAGATGTATTATAAAAAGTACATTTTGAGTGCGAAAGAACTTTCTTCTGATGAATATAGTATCATTGTTACTAAGTGAATATTTTCACGATATGTTTAGTCTTTTCAAAATTGGACTGATTGATAAAAAGCCACACAGTATGGGGTCAATATTATTTTATGTGCAGGAAATGACATATTAGGCTGTATATAGTATTTTCTTCCCCAAAAAAATGTTTCAGTCTGCAATATTTTATGTACCTTTGCACGCATAACATTTGTTAGTAAGACAAACATATATATTTAAAAGATATCTAAACGTTATGATTCTTTTTTTCAGAACTCCTTCAAAGAGCGTGATAGCAACACAGGTTGACCATCAGCTCAACAATGACGAGATTAACGAACTATGTTGGCTCTACGGAGACGCTGTGCTCGAAAAGGCAGACAGCCTTGAGGGTTACTTTGTGGGCCCGCGCCGTGAAATGATTACTCCTTGGAGTACGAATGCCGTTGAGATTACTCAGAACATGAATCTCTGCGGCATTTCGCGTATTGAGGAATACTTCCCCGTAAGTTCCGAGGATGCGGAGCACGACCCGATGCTGCAGCGCATGTATGACGGCATCGGCCAGGATGTGTTCACCGTGAACCACGAGCCGGAACCTATCAAGCACATCGAGAACCTCGAAGAATACAACGAGCAGGAGGGTCTTGCCCTCTCGCCCGAGGAGATTGAGTATCTGCACAGCATCGAGAAGCAGCTCGGCCGCCAGCTCACGGATTCCGAGGTATTCGGCTTTGCACAGATCAACTCGGAGCACTGCCGCCACAAGATTTTCGGCGGTGTGTTTGTCATTGACGGCAAGGAGATGGAGAGCTCGCTCTTCGCCATGATAAAGAAGACGACGAAGGAGAACCCGAACAGGATTCTTTCTGCCTACAAGGATAATGTAGCTTTCGCCCAGGGCCCTGTGGTGGAGCAGTTTGCCCCGAAGGACCAGTCTACGTCGGACTATTTCCAGATAAAGGACGTGGAGAGTGTGATTTCGCTGAAGGCAGAGACCCACAACTTCCCTACCACGGTGGAGCCTTTCAACGGAGCCGCAACGGGTACCGGCGGTGAGATCCGCGACCGTATGGGCGGTGGTGTAGGTTCTTGGCCTATCGCCGGAACGGCTGTATACATGACGGCTTATCCGCGCCTGGAGGAGGACGAGCTGAGCCGCGAGGCGAGCAAGGTGGCCCGCGGCAAGGATTCTGAGAAGGAATATACGGGCGAGCGTGACTGGGAGGATGTAATGCCAGTAAGAAACTGGCTGTATCAGTCGCCTGAGCAGATTCTTATCAAGGCTTCAAACGGAGCTTCTGACTTCGGCAACAAGTTCGGCCAGCCGCTGATTTGTGGTTCTGTGCTTACATTCGAGCATCAGGAGCCAAGTGCTACGGGCGAGGCTGACACGAAATATGCCTACGACAAGGTTATCATGCTTGCCGGCGGCGTGGGCTACGGCACGAAGCGTGACTGCCTGAAGAAGGAGCCGCAGAAGGGCAACAAGGTAGTAGTGGTAGGCGGCGACAACTACCGCATCGGACTGGGCGGCGGTTCCGTATCTTCAGTAGATACCGGTCGCTACAGCAACGGCATCGAGCTGAACGCCGTGCAGCGTGCCAATCCGGAGATGCAGAAGAGAGCCTACAATCTGGTGCGCGCACTCTGCGAGGAGGATGTGAACCCGGTTGTGAGCATCCACGACCACGGTTCTGCAGGTCATTTGAACTGTCTCTCGGAGCTTGTTGAAGAGTGTGGCGGCGAAATCGACATGACCAAGCTGCCTATCGGCGACAAGACCCTCTCGGCAAAGGAAATCATTGCCAACGAGAGCCAGGAGCGCATGGGACTCCTCATCGACGAGAAGCATATCGACCACGTAAGGAAAATCGCCGAGCGCGAGCGTGCACCGCTGTATGTGGTGGGCGAGACTACGGGCGATGCCCACTTCTCTTTCGTGCAGGGCGACGGCGTGAAGCCATTCGACCTGGATGTGGCACAGATGTTCGGCCATTCTCCGGTGACATATATGAAGGACGTGACAGTGGAACACCACTATCAGGACGCTGTATATTCGCTCAACGACATCGACGAATACGTGGAGCGCGTGCTGCAGCTGGAGTCAGTGGCTTGTAAAGACTGGTTGACAAATAAGGTAGACCGCTCCGTGACGGGCAAGATTGCACGTCAGCAGTGTCAGGGCGAGATACAGCTGCCATTGTCAGACTGTGGCGTCGTGGCCCTCGACTACCGCGGACACAAGGGAATCGCCACAGCACTGGGACATGCTCCGCAGGCTGGACTCGCCAATCCGGAGGCCGGATCGGTATTGTCTGTTGCTGAGTCTCTTACAAATATCGTATGGGCTCCGCTCGCCGACGGAATGGACAGCCTGAGCCTCTCGGCAAACTGGATGTGGCCATGCCGCTCACAGAAGGGCGAGGACGCACGCCTCTATTCAGCCGTGAAGGCACTGAGCAACTTCTGCTGTGCACTTCAGATTAATGTACCTACGGGAAAAGATTCCCTCTCTCTTACCCAGCAGTATCCTAACGGCGAGAAGATTGTTTCTCCGGGAACAGTCATCGTTACAAGCGGTGGCGAGGTAAGCGATGTGCGTAAGGTTGTCTCTCCGGTATTGGTCAACGACAAGAATTCTTCTCTCTATCATATCGACTTCTCTTTCGACGAGCAGAAGCTCGGCGGATCGGCATTTGCACAGAGCCTTGGAAAGGTTGGCGATGATGTTCCTACGGTGAAGAACCCCGAATACTTCGTTGACGCCTTCAACGCCGTTCAGGAAATGATAAAGAAGGACTGGATAATGGCCGGCCACGACATCAGCGCCGGAGGTCTCATCACCACGCTGCTCGAGATGTGCTTCGCCAACAAGGAAGGCGGAATCCACGTTAACCTGCACGACCTGGCAGGCGACGACGTAGTGAAGATGCTCATGGCTGAGAACCCGGGAGTGGTGGTCCAGATTTCAGACGAGCACAAGCAGGAGTTCAAGGAATTCATGGACGAGGCAGGCATAAGCTACGCCAAGATAGGCTACGCCACACCGAAGGACCGCAAGATTACGGTAAAGGCAGGCGACTACGAGCATGAGTTCGACATCGACAAGCTGCGCGACGTATGGTACAAGACATCATACCTGCTCGACCGCGACCAGAGCAAGAACGGCTGTGCAGCCGAGCGCTACAAGAACTACAAGAACGAACCGCTGGAGATGAAGTTCAACAAGGACTTCACCGGCAAGCTCTCACAATACGGCATCTCAGCCGACCGCCGCACGCCATCAGGCATCAAGGCAGCCATCATCCGCGAGAAGGGAACCAACGGAGAGCGCGAGATGGCATACTCGCTCTATCTGGCAGGCTTCGACGTGAAGGACGTGATGATGACCGACCTCGTGAGCGGACGCGAAACGCTCGAAGACGTGAACATGATCGTGTTCTGCGGCGGATTCTCCAATTCCGACGTGCTCGGTTCGGCAAAGGGATGGGCAGGAGCCTTCCTCTTCAACCCCAAGGCCAAGGAGGCACTCGACAAGTTCTATGCCCGCGAGGACACCCTCTCGCTCGGTATCTGCAACGGATGCCAGCTGATGGTGGAACTGAACCTCATCAACCCCGACCACAAGCAGCGCGCACGCATGCTCCACAACAAGTCACACAAGTTTGAGAGCGCATTCCTCGGACTCACCATTCCGGAGAACAACAGCGTGATGTTCGGTTCGCTGAGCGGCAGCAAGCTCGGCATCTGGGTGGCCCACGGCGAGGGCAAGTTCTCACTGCCCGAGGCAGAATCAGAGTATAACGTGATTGCGAAATACAGCTATGCCGGCTATCCTGGCAATCCTAACGGCTCCGACTACAACGTGGCAGGTATCTGCTCAAAGGACGGACGCCATCTGGCAATGATGCCACACCTGGAGCGTGCCATCTTCCCATGGCAGAACGCGTGGTATCCGGCAGACCGCCGCGCCGACGACGTGACACCATGGATCGAGGCATTCGTGAATGCAAGGAAATGGATTGAGGAGAAGACCAAATAACAACAGTCCCTCCCTCTAACCCCTCCCCAGTAGGGAGGGAAGTGATATGCTTTGTGGCTTGAATTGTTTTGACAGGATTGTTCTGACAGATTGAGCCGCAAAGCATATTATATTAGGTATGGTATTTCCTGAATAGAAATGCCCCATATAAATATATCAATAAGTATAACAATCAACAAGTCATCCTACTCCCCTCCCTACGGGGGAGGGGTCAGGGGGTGAGGCTTCTATGTACACAGATTTTTTCAAGACATTCTTCCGCATCGGACTCTTCACCCTCGGCGGCGGATACGCCATGATTCCGATAATAGAGGAAGAGGTGGTGAACAAACGCAAGTGGGTGGAGAAAAAAGACTTCCTCGACATCGTGGCGATATCACAGAGCTGCCCCGGTGCGCTGGCAATAAACATGAGCGCCTTCATCGGCTACAGGATGAAGAAGGTGCCGGGAGCCATCGTGACGTGCCTCGCCACCGCCCTACCCTCCTTCCTCATAATACTGCTGATAGCCATGTTCTTCCATCAGTTCAAGGACAACCCCGTGGTTGCAGCCATCTTCCGCGGCATCCGGCCGGCAGTGGTTGCACTGATAGCCGTGCCCACATTCAAGCTCGCCAAAGACGCCTGCATCACGCTGACAAACTGTTGGATTCCCATCGGCTGCGCCCTTGCGATATATATCTTCGGCATATCCCCCATCATCATCATACTGCTGGCAGGAATCTGCGGATATGTTTACGGGAAATACATTAAACTAATGTAGAATGGAGAAACAACGTTCGGCGGCCGAAGGGAAAGCCAATGAAGAATTCTAAATTCAATAATTCTAAATCGCAGCGAAGCGAGAACAACTCTAAACTCTAAATTCAAAATATGTTATACCTCAGTCTCTTCATAACATTCTTCGAGATAGGCCTCTTCGGATTCGGCGGAGGCTACGGCATGCTGTCGCTCATACAGACAGAAGTGGTACACAACCACCACTGGATAACGACGGGCGAATTCACCGACATTGTAGCCGTGAGCCAGATGACACCAGGCCCCGTGGGCATCAACTCCGCCACATACTGCGGATACACTGCAGCCCACAACGCAGGATACGGCGAAATGATGTCCATCATCGGTAGCGTAACGGCAACCCTCGCCCTCATCCTCCCGTCTCTCATACTGATGATTCTGATAGCACGGATGTTCCAGAAATACGTGAACACACTGCCCGTGCAGAGCGTGCTGAAAGGATTGCGCCCAGCTGTGGTAGGACTGCTCGGCGCCGCCACCCTACTCCTCCTCACGCCCGACAACTTCGGTTCGATAACCACCTCCCCCTGGCAGTTCTGGATAAGCAGCTTCCTCTTCGCCGCCACATTCATCGGCACATACTGGATGAAGATAAACCCGATAAGGATGATTCTATATGCAGCCTTCGCCGGAATGGTGCTGCTGTATTGACAGAGGGATTGCCCAGTCTTTTCCCCGAACCGTCAAATGCAGACGATTCAACCCAAATGACAGATTCGGGTTGAAGATAAGGAAAACAAGAGAAAATGAAAACCGAATGATGTTCAGACTGTACGAATTGACAAGGAGACAGGCCGCAATGTTTGCGGCGGCAGCAGTTGTATTGGTGATTGCCGTGGCAGCCGCCGTATATTCATGCCGCTTCAACCATACATACCCCCAGGAGCTGACGGCGATAGACTCGCTGTGCGAGAGCCGGCCGGACAGTGCAGAGATATTGATAGACAAGATTCAGCCCTCAACTCTGTCGGGCGATGAATTGTGGTATCTTCGGCTACTTAAAGTAAAGCGAAAGGTGAAAGCCAATGCAGATTTGTCGAATGACAAGGACGTAAAAGCCCTTCTGGAACATTATGAAAGTAGAGGAGACAATAGACTTTTGCCATTGGCTTTATACTGTGCAGGCTGTGTGTATGTTTCTTTAAATAATGCCCCACAGGCTATTGAGTGTTTTCAGAAATTGGTTGGAAGCGCATGTGATGAGAAACTCAAGTCATTAGGTTGTTATCAATTAGGGTATTTGTTCATGCAACAGGGCTTGTACGATGACGCCCTTCCATGGCAGAAGAAATCATTGCACATGAATGTCAAGTCCAGGCAGATGAAAAGATGCATATATGATTATATGAATCTGTCATGGACATACAAAGCCTTGGAAAAACCAAGTGCCGCATTGGATATGCTGTATAGGGCGAGGCGTATCGCCATGAAAATGAATGATAGGCAGTCTTTGGCAGAAGTAAATGCCCAAATTGCAAATATCTGTATGGACCAAGGGCATTATAGTGATGCCGAAAGATATTTGCAGCAGAGCCTTTCATGTCTGGACGGATGCGCTGCGGGGGCAATTTATGCTACAGCGTTCCGTCTGTATTCCACATTGGAGAATGAAGACCGTGCGTCATATTATTGTAATAAGGTAATAAAAGACGGCTCTTTGTATGGAAAAAGAAATTCCTATTTCTGGCTGACAAAGCGTTTTATAAAGCAGGGAGACTTGAACTCGGCCCTTTCTTGTGTCGAAAAATATAAGGCTTATGTGGATACGGTTGAGGTCATCTCGGAATCAGAAGCTTCAGCAAAAGCAGATGCCCTGTATAATTATAATCTCCGCGAAGCCGAAATATTCAGTCTGCGGCAGGAAAGCCTGCGGAAGAATCTGCTTGTTGTTACTTCTGTCTTTTTTGTTGTATTTTTGTTATTGGTAATAATATTGATATGTATTGTGAACCGCAACAGGAACAAGGAAATCCGTAGCCGAATACAAATATTGAAGTATATTTTAGACAAGCATGTTGCGCCTGAGCATAAAATGGAATCGGAAGATGAAGGTGACAGGAGTGTCGTAGCCCAATTGAATGAGCTGAAAGAAAGAATGGAATTAGCTGAAAGAATGTCAGGAAACAAAGCCTTACAATCTTCCGTTGATATGGACACATTCAATGCCTCATGCCAGATACAGGAGACAGAAATATACAGTGAAATCATGTTTGCCGCAAGAACAGATACAGCATGTCGCTTTTCCGGGTGGGATGACCTGAAGAATACAATATATAGTATATGTCCCAATTTTGAAATGGCAATGCTGAATTTCAAAGAGATGAATGAAATAGAATTCAGAGTTTGTCTTTTAATCAGGATTGGAGTTCCTTTGTCCAAGATAGGAGGTCTGGTATGCAGAACTACAAATTCTGTATATTCAGTATGCAAGAGATTATATGCCAAGAATTTTGGTAAGAATGGAACTCCGACAGAATGGTATAAGATAATCCAATCAATACAATAGACATTTCTTTCTGCTGTTATGGACAAAAATCCTTGCAAAAACCCTTGCAGACAAGATGCAAGGGTTTTTGCAAGGATTTTTTCTTCTTTTTCTAACTCCAAACACCTACTTTTGCCCCAATTTAAAATCAAAAATACAATGAAGACATGAAAAAGATTATTTTGATTCTATTTTTATTACCTGTTGCTTTCTCTGTGCATGCACAGAAGCAAATTGTAATTGTTGATAAAAGTACTTTACCAACACGTCATAATTCGGGAGTCCCTATCGTAAACCATGACGGCGACGACGTCAACATCCGTTGCGACTCCACTATTAATGATGTGGATATCGTTATCCGCGACCAGTATGGCACTGTGATGCACCAGTCTACACAGACAATCGGACCGAATGAGACCACAATCTACGTTCCGAGTACGGATGGCGACTGTGAGAAAACTACTATTGACCTTTATTATGATCGCAAGCATTTAAGCGGTTATTTTGAGGAGTAATATTAATGGGTTAAAGGAACGAAATTTTAAAAAAACATCGGTTTCATCGCAAATAAACTGCGATGAAACCGATAAAAAACAACTTTAAATATATAACTATGAACAAGAAAACATTTTTATTCGCAAGTGCCCTTGCCATGTCTTTGACACTTGCCTCCTGTTCACAGGAAACTGATGTGATACAGGAAAAGGAACGGAAGACGGTTCAGCAATATGAAAGTGTTGATGAACTGACCAAACGGCTGAAGGAGTATGACTCAAAATTTGCTTTGCGCAAGACCCCATTATTGAGCAGCAAGGATAAAAAAAGCCATCTTACATGGGTTCAATGGTTGAAAGTTGGCATTGCAGATGTAAAGGGTGGTCTTTCCGGCACAGCGACTATAGGCGGATATGGTGGTGCTGTAGTTGGTGCTGCAATAGCCTCAATTGAAAAATATGTGGAA